>Ga0228710_1003724_pt1 | contig 24159 bp, 17 predicted proteins | sample MedpolnodulmetaG_FD_177995 | JGI IMG/M metagenome (GOLD analysis project Ga0228710, IMG submission 177995) | Root nodule microbial communities from Medicago polymorpha collected in Santa Monica, California, United States - pink nodules | ecosystem: Host-associated > Plants > Roots > Nodule...
ATAGTAAAATCTTAAAGAAAAACAATCCTAAGAAATCTCATGTTTTCATGAAAGACTTTTTCATGCTAAAATTTCACTAGACAATCCCACAAAATCCATCAAAATCTAATTTATTAAACAATCCTTCCAAATTCGAATGATTTTGACTACCACTAGACTTTTTTTAAGTGATTAAGAGTTTTGATTGAATACCACAAGACTTTTTTTAAATGACAATGAATCTTGATTGAATAACACAAGACTCTTTTTAAATTGAAAAGAGTCTTGATTGAATATCACAAGACTTTTTCATGATAAAAAAGTCTTTTAAAATCCCTTAGAATACCCCGCTTAGACAAATAATATCATCAACATTATATATTTGTTTGGTCTCTCATCCGTCGTTGTCTATTTTTTCATTTTCTTCTTTTTCCTCGAGTAATGTGGTTTCAAGTTGGAGACAGTGGGGATGGCTGAGGTGTGGGGTTAATTCTTCGGTTTGAGATCATCCGTTTGCATTTTTTTTTTCTTTTGTGTCAATCTGAACTAGTATAATAACTCGTGTTAAGAATCTTCAAATTACAGGGTTAGAATCTAAATAAATTTTTTTATAGCGGGTAATATTGCAGGGGGCAAACATATATTAACGCCTAAAAAAATAGATTTTCTTTAGAGAAAATAGAAAATAAGGGTTAAAAGATTGAACTAATTTTGTAATAAAAAATAATCTCTTTTATATAGTTGTATTCAAACAAAAAAAATTAAAATGATTTTTGCTACGGCAAAAAAACGAAAAATAAATTCTGATTTTTTATAAAATCTCTAACAAAAATAATCTCTAAATTATTCAATGTCAAAATTACTTTTATTTTAATTTGTAACAAACGACCTTTAAGAGTAACTTCTCAACAAATAGATTTTTTTAGAGGAGAGAAAACATAAATGTCAAACGATTGAACTAATTTGTCATTTTGATTACAATAAACAAATGCAAAATAGATTCAGATCTTTTTATAAAATCTCTAAAAATAATCTCTAATTTTATTTTAATCTATAACAAACGGACTCCGAATCATGTTAAATGACATCATGATATATTTAAGAATGTTAAATAGAAAAGTTAAGAATGTTTTATAGAAAAGTGAACAAATAGAGAAAATCAAATTGAATAATTAAGTGAACGAAAATGTAATTACAAACAGGTCATGTATTCCAAACCAAAAACAAAGAAAATCCTCAATCTCTTATTTGTCTCACGTAGGCGCAAAAACACGCCCATTTTCTTGATTACGTTTCTGAACTCTTCTTCCTCCGATAACAAAAACAACCATCTACCACATTTATTCATTCTGATGACTGTTTGAATTTCTCTCACGCCGGTGCAAACACTGCTTTTCTCTTCCTCCAACGACAATGACAACAACAACAACATTGTAACGACTATCTGAGAGGTTATAATCTCATCCGCAGACACTACCTCTTGGTGTAGGCTATAATGGCAGTAGCTGTGGCGATCGCACTGTGAAGAAGGAGAAGGTTGCCTTCGTAGTGGCACCTTTTTTAACACCAAATAATTTTTTGATTGATTTATTGTTTCTTGTCAATTTGCTCTTGATGCAATCGAGAGAAATTATTGCTAATTTATTGTCTATTATCGATTTGCTCTTATCCAATCGTATTTTGGATATAAAGAAAATGATAATAAATTTGTAGGAATAAAGTGATAAAGAAAATGCACTTTAACAAAATTAAAATTAATGTCATAACGTTATTCTATTTAAAAAGATGTGTTTTCAATTTTATTTCTTTTAGATTTAAAAATTGTTATTTTTAAAACAAATTTGTAATTTTAGTTTTCCTGTCAACTAACACGACTACATGTAATAACATAGTTTGGATTAGGTTCAACCTTACAACTAATGCGATAGTTCTTGTTAGTTTTTTTTTTTCTTTCCATTTTTATCTTGTAACCCAAAACAATAATAGCATAACTTAGAAAAAAATAATTAAGGATAACTTAGAAAAATTTAAAGTTCTTTCGAAAAAAGATTAAAAATGAGGTTGAGTCCGTCAATGTGAAGGTTTTTTTTTTGGTCAATGTGAAGGTTTTCCAATATAAATGATTAACTTAATAAAATTTCAAATGAAAATATAAATTTAATTAGCAAAAGTGCAATTTTGTCTATCGTTAATCATAATATAGCTACACTTTTTAAGGGGTCTGTAAAACTAATGTTTTTCTTTCAACAAAAAAAAAAACTAATACGTTATCTTTTAATAAGTCATTGCTAACATGCATAAGTGAGACATATAGTATATAATACTTAGGTCCCTTAAAATAAATTACACACAGGTAATTTCAATCTTTAGATTTATTTATCGACGTACTTATATGGTGACCTCTCAAAACACATTTCTATAAGAGAATCACTTTTTTAAAAGAAAAAGGTGTATCAATTGTACTGCTTTGTGCTGCTTGTGTGATCATAATAATGAGACAATTGATTACTTATTTGTGGGATGTGATTGGTCCAAAACAATATGGTTTGTTTCAGCTCTGGGAATTAATATTTCTCCATATAGTCAGGCTACATGCTCCTTTTGTGATTGGGTGAGCAACATTATTTAGCATGAAGATAAATAAATAGTGTTTTCTGTTAGTTATGAGATACGGAAGGAAAGGAACAAACGGTGCTTTGAAGGGAGTAAACTACCAAATGCTTTAACTGATTGGAACAATGCTCACAGGTCTATTAGAGGTTTTAATTCATCTGTTGAACTGCTAATTCAGTCCGCATCGCATCCCATTACAATGTCCGATTCTGCAATTCGATGGACGACACCTAAACCAAAATTTTACAAACCTAATGTGGATACCGCTAACGATGAAGATAAATGGGGGGTGGCTGCTGCAATTATTCATGACGAGTGTTGTCGTAATCTGTTGTGGCGGAAGGATTGGCTATGCTTAAGGATGGCAATGGGTACCCATCGGGCAGGGTACCATAGTCCCCATCCCCATACCCGCGTTTTAAGAAAATCCTCATACCCGAGCCCATATCTTCGTGGGCAATAAGTTTGATACCCGTCCCCATACCCTATCTAAGTGCCCGTACCGGCACCCATTACCCGCACTTTCACAACAAAAAGATAATAAATAGCAAAAAAATATCACAATATAATTAAAATATGCTATGAAATCTGTTAAATCAACATATAAAATATTACGCATCATATTATTTAGTTAAATAAAAAACATTTAAAATAACTTGACCAAAAAAAAATATATAAAATATAAAAAACAAATGCATATTACAATTAATATCAAAGACTTAAGATTAATTAACTAAATTTATTATAAATAAAATTATTTGTATAGTCTATATAATGTGTGGGCATGGAGCGGGGTGGGCACTAGAGTGCCCGTACCCGTATCCATACCCGTTCAAATTTGCGGGCAATTACCCGTGCACAAACCCATACCCAACAATGTGGGTATTTACCCGTCCATCATGGGTATTTTTTACAGGTGCCCATTGGACTGGGTCCAGTTGCCATCCTATGCTCAAGGGAATTTGCAAAGGATATATTCTTTAGTAAGCTAATCATTTACCACCCCATCACCACGAGTCTCAATCTTGACATTCTTTTTTGGAACAATAGTTGAAAACCGCATTTTTTTTTTCTTCCGAGTTTTAACTGTCTAGCTAAATTCCCTATCTCACCTTGTTCTAATTTTATTTGGATCTAAGAAATTCCCCCTTGTATTTCAATAGTGGTGGCCCTTGATTTATTGCCACTACCTGATTAATAATCAGACATTCAAACAAAAAAATGGTAGTCTTTTTTTTAAAATGATAGATTCACATTCTATCAATGACCTGTTAACTTGTGCCTTGGCTAACCTGTCTAAATTTAAAACTAATACAAAATATGTAAATTACCATCGTAAATGTCAATTAAGGACTGGATTTCTTTCCAGTCAAAAAATGGTGCAGACATGCCGTGAGTTCAAGGTTGTCCAATCAAGATCGGTTGGACCATATTTTAACATCTGAATTTCATATTAAGTATAAATCAAAAACTTTCTTACGATCACAGCCGTCCAATCTTGATTGGACGGTTCTGAGATCTGCATATAATCCAATTCCCACTGATTAACACACGTCTATATAAAGTAACAGTTAATATTGATTATTCAATGTTTAAATAAATTGTCACAAGATGGTTCCCTCTTCCCTCTTGGTTCACTAAACAAAAATTGTCACATGATGATTGATTTTGACTGACTATCCATGTAAAATTAAATTTACCAATACTAAAGAAAAATCAATATGAGAAAGAATTTGGCATAAGAATCTGAAGATCATAATGCTGTACAATGCATAAATTTCCAATTCCAATTAACTCTGCATTTGATGCATTCACCTTTCCCCACAAAGATACAAAATGCACTGAATAATGAAAGGGAACCATGTGTGCACGTGTCTGATTATGGGTCAGTAATCAGTACTCAGTAACATGAGCATGAACATTACCTTTTCTTCATTTTTTTGAAATTTGATAGAAGAGATTAATAACCCAAAAGTAATTAGATTCAGCTCTGCTTTGATACTAGCTCGATGTCAGATCCAACTTCAGCAATCTTGGAGTCCTTGGAACCCTTTGCTGCTTTTGCAAGGCTCAAAACATCGAAGTCCAGTGCTATTTTTTTTACAAGACCCTCAAGCATCTGTTTGAAAAGGATTTGACAATAAAAAGTTTGGTAAAGCATTTTTCGTGGTAGATATGCCTACAAGCACATGAATTTATTAACTCGAAATCTGTCTAGTGTCACATTTAGTTGAATAATTAACCTTCATTCTTATCCTATATTGATGGACTTTGCATGTAAGCATGTAAGCATTTAAATATTTGCATACAACAAACATAAGTATGTGCATTTTGATTTGAATGTTTTTATTTTTGAATAAACAATATTATCATTCTTGCAACTTTAGTGTCCAAAGGGATGTCATTCCTTATGCAAATCATGTGCACCAAAACAAAGGCATTTCACTGACTAGGATACGAAACTCATGAGTAGTTACAGCTATAGACATGCAGACCAGACCAGCTTGACTTACATACAGAAAAACTAAAATAGAAATTATCTGCCCAAAAAAATCGATGAGATACAGAAACTTAAACATACCAGTGATCCAACAGCAACTAAAGCACGAAATTTGGAATCAGGTGCCACGTTTTCATCATCGACAATCTAAACAAAAACAAAATGCATATTGGTGTTATTCGTAAGAGTTCTGTTATTTGAATATCTATTTGTTTGACAACCTAATAGGCAACAGTATTTTTACAAAGAAAAGTATGTATTGGCACGAAAATCAAAGCAATAGAAAGAGAAAATAAAAAAATAAGGTGAGTATGAGAGAGAAAGTTGTCACACAAGTTGTAAAAAAATGGTTATACAAATATCATTTCTCTATTCAGAAATGTAACATCTAAAAGTACCAAATTCAATGTACAGATACTATGCACCTCTGCCTTGCTTCTTGAGGAGCTTTTGGTTTGAATAATGGCTTTTCATTAGTCACAAATTAGCAATATTTAGGGGTAAAAATTAGAGATTACATATAATGGATTTTCACCACTTCCCAACCCAACAATTCTATATTAGTTTCCTTAACATGTGCCCTGGGGCACTTGTTAGCATTTCCCCAGTGCACTTGTAAAGTAGTTTCCTTAACAGTCCATTATATGACAGTTGTTAGCATTTCCTTAACAACTGTCATACAATGGATATGGATAAACATATTTTATATGTTTATCTTTTGTTTTTAGGGATCTTATCAAGATATTGTCATTTTTCTTCAATTTGAGGACTATTAGGATGCGATTTTTCTTTAATTAGAGGAAATTAGTTTTCGGGATTGGGTGAGTGCTATTTGCTATGATAGAGATCTGGGTATTATAATGATTAGTATGTGATGCTCATTGAATACTTAAATGGTTTGATTCTTCCCCCTTTGATGGGTAGCTTTTAATAGAGGGTTTTCCAAATGCTTCGGTTCTCATGAGTTTGACACACACGGGTTTTGTTCTGTATTTGGTGCATATAAAATGCACAGCAGAACATGACAAAAGTAGGGAAAGTGATATAAGCAAACAAAACAAAACAGAACAAGCTACCTTCAGTTTTGTCTATCTGTCAAACGCAACATTAAGAGTTTCATTTTATCTCAAGAGGAGTACTCTTGGAATACACATTCTATGCCAATACCGAAAAATCCTTAATGAGAAATCATTTTGTTCAAAACTATTTATTGAAATTTTGGCTTCTGATACAGCCTACTGCAATTGATGGAGTTGGTTTACCAAGTGTGCAAAGTTTTGGTGATGTGTTGTTTTAACCCAGGTAAAAATAGTGTAAGACATACATACCTCAAGTGCTGCTGATAGAACATGAGATTGACCTTCTTGATCCTTAGATTCAATCAATAGCACTGCATAACTGAGGATCACATTAAAAGTCAAGGTTATTGCATGCTTACATTGTGGACCAATAAAATTGCAGGTCTGAGAGCAAATCACTGCAAGGATGAAAATTATGAAGCAAGAACTGATATCAAAATACCTAAAGCCACCACCACCGCTTCACTGTCTATACCAGCTGGGTGGTGAGGTAGGGTGGCACACCAAGCAAAAAAAAATCCAAATGCTCCCACATTCAAGGAAACAAAACTTATTTAGGCCCAGTTTGGAATAGCTTCTCGGTAAAAATAATTTTAGCTTGTCTAGGGTAGATGAGAAGGCAACTACTGATAAGGGTATTTTGGGCAAACCCAAAATATGGAGGGTTTATGAAAGGAAGGCTAAGTTTACTCTTGAGGTGTTTAAGTAATTAGTAAGTAATGAATTAGTAGGGTGTCTAAGTAATAGGAATATTTTATTGGTAATCTATTCCCAATATATAAAGGGGTTACACCCTTTTGGATTTGGGCTGAATTTTCCTTTCCAATTTTACGCTTCATTTAAACTATTTTCCTACTCACTAGTAAATTTAGCCACTACTCTTCTTAGCCTTCCTTTCATAAACCCTCCATATTTTGGGTTTTCCCATAATACCCTTATCAGTAGTTGCCTTCCCATCAAGGGTTCTTCAATTTTTTTTTAAAGATTTAGAGTTCTTCAATTATGAAAGTTTTTTAAGCTTAAAGGTATATAAGGAGAAGTTAAATGAAAGAAATGAAAAATTAGAGAAGTAGAAGCAAACTTCAACTTGTAAAATTAGTTTTTTGAAAGGAACTTGTAAAATTAGTTATTATTTAAAAAACCCGTAACCATTGCAATACTATTTTAATATTCCTTTTCTCATAAGGGCTGGCGTGAAGTATATTCAAACCAGCTTTTAATCTTTTTTGGGTTATAAAAAACCGGAAAACACAGGAGCACTTCAAGGAGACTATCTTTTATTTAGAATTAACACACAAAGAACAACAAGAACTTTGAAACGCTAAACAAAAAAATTATAATACGTAAATATAAATGCAAGGGATACTTGTGAAATTCTGCAGCTAAATACCAATAACATGTATTGGTATTTTGCAAAACAAAGTTGCTTCAACCTAGGTCAAGAAAAGACTTCAGTGTTCGTTAAAAAGAATGCCTTACTTGAGTATCAATGTAGAGTAGGATAACTGCAAATTTTTGTTTGTAGATGAACTACAACTTGAGAAAGCATCAAGAATCTGCAACTCAGACAAAGCAAAAGTAAATGACCAAGATCCACCACCAGAATTAACCAAAAAAAGATGGACAAATTCAATTCACATGATTCTTCAGAAATGGTTTTTAAATAAGAAAAGGGGCATAAAATGTATAGGACAGTTGAATTAATCTAGTTAATTAAAAGCCGATGTATATATTGAAATAAATATATATGCTAGTAATACTTGAAACCAGAGCAATGAAAAGCTCTATTAATTAGAGAAAATATCAGTTCAAGCCCTTTTTTATAACAAAAATGTTTAACAAAAAATTTTCTACCTATATGTTGGTTTTCTAAACAATTCTTATAAACTCCTTTAAATAATCCAAGTGAAAATAATAATAATAATAATAATCATAATAATAATAATGATGATGATGATGATGATGATGATGAGATACTGACCTCACTGCGATGTTTCTGCAACCAGTTGTAGAAGCATGAATTCTTAAAGAGATTGGTGACAGCACGAATACTGGTCAATAGATTTGCAGGAATCGTTGGGTTTATGGTAACTTTCTTAATCACTTCCATTAAAATGTCTGCATGTAACGGGAGAAAATCAATGAATCATTCACCTCATCAGCAAAGTACAAGAAGAAAGAAAGATACAGCAACAAAAACCAAGTTCTTGTCCCAGTAGGTGAGGTTGGCTACAAGGATCAAATGGCATTGGATTGTTCTATCATGAATCATCTCTCTAGCCAAACCATTGACCTAAAACTTTTTTCATGGTTTCTCCTACAGCTTTTCTTGGCCTTCCTCTACCTCGAGCTATTGGCCTAACCTTCATCTAATTTTCTCTCCTTACTCAGAATCTACAAGTCTACTCTAGACATGTCCAAACCACCAAAGTTGAGATGCAATCATCTTTTCTACAATAATAATGCTATCATTCCTCTAGCACAACATTCCGATCTCCGCTACATTGATTTACTCTCGTGTTAATTTTTATGGCCAACACTTCATCTCATACAACATTGCCAATGATGTCAAACAATGCACAGGAAGAAAGACAGGTTTCGAAGTAAAAAGACAGTCTCATAATGCAAAGACGGAATTAAACTTATTATTGTCATAATATTGTGTTCCAACAAAATGATGGAAATGCTGATACCTTTTTCAGATTCAAAATGCTTCTGAAGTGCAATTGCCCCGTCTGGGTGAAGAACTACCATCCTTGTAATATCAATGACTGCATACAGAAAGCACAGCATGAAGTAAGAAAACCATTTTCCTTAAGACCAGAGAAGTGTACTGATTAAGAAGCAGGCATGCTATAAAACAAATTTGATCCAATGGTTTTACAGAGATAACAGCACAACACAAGAAATAAAATTCAGAAACTTCAACTAACCAGGAAATATCATTGTGGTTGGCCATGAAGATAGCATATTCAGTAGCAAGGCTATTTCAGATTCTGCAAATTTACTGGAATGATAATATGATGTATCTTTCAGTGTTTTAACAATGGCATCCAGTCTGGTAACATCCAACTCAGTCAAAGACAACTTCTGATTTCCCTATGAGATTGACAATAGAACCAGATACTCAGAAAATTTTATTACAAATTCATATATAATCATAACAGTAAGAAAAATAATGATGCTGCACACAAGCATGCTTTCTAAAACATGCAGCTCTATTATCCGTAGACACAGAAAATCCTGGCACTAATAATATCAAAGGGTTTATATTTTATATCAAAGGGCATCATCAAATGTAGATCCCGTATATCAAACATCAAATGCAGGTCTCGTGTCTAACATCAAAAGGCATATTTGTTGTATGTGAAGTTAGGATGATCAATAGGTACATTGGATTTAGAAAATTTCCCCATTCCTTAACATTGTGGGTGAGTTCACCATCGTAAAATTAAGGGGGGGTTAGTTTGAAGGTTATGAATTACATTCCTGGGAATACATGGGTGGGCAATGAGTATACCCATGTTTGTTACAAGATTGAGAAACAATTAATCCTGGGTATAACAGTTCCTAGGAATGAAATAACTTCCAATATTCCCATGAAATTATTCCCATGTTAAAGGGTGGGAAAGTGGATTCCTATGGAATTTTATATACTTTTTAAAATAAAAATATATAACTTCCAAATTTCCTAGGAATGTTAAAAAGTGTGCCAAATGGATTTTTTTAGAAATACCCAGGAATCAAACTCCCGACTTTATATTTCAAGGTATGTTATTCCTAGGAATAATTTTTGAGTCCGTGAAACAAACACCCCCTAAGTTTCTACTACCAAAAGGGGCAGTTTTAACATTATTAATAATTAAGGGGAAAAAAGAACAAAAATAACCAATCATTTAGCCTACCTGGTCAGATAATAAGGCATTATTGAACTCGGCAATTTTTTTAAGGATCCCATCAAATTGAGCAGTATCAAAAACAAGCATCCCTTTCTGACAATGGAAGTAAAAAACTGGGCATGAGCTATCAAATTAAACAATTGCCATGAAGAATGAATAACTACGTAGCTCTGCAATAAGGAGGTTTGAGCATTGGACATTTACAAAAATACAAAAAATCACACGATTTTAAACACTAATCAATTCCACAAGTTGGATCAAACACTTGTACATTGAGCAATGCTATATAAAGATGATATATTGACCTAGGTGACCATCTTATAAAAATAACTATTTTAGTAGTAAAATTAAATTCAGACTGCAAAAAAATGCGTGTGTTGTCAAGCAATTTTCCTGAAGAGAAAACAAATTTGCAGCAAAGGTTTTACCAAGTAAGATCTATCAGAATAATTTTTTTGTTATTGAGCTCCACCTAGAGCATATTGGCCTTGAACAGAATCAACGTATCCTTACCTCTAATACACAAGAATACATAGACCACAATGATACCAAAGTACAAAATCTACAATCTCCTTTCTTTTTAACATTGAACATACCAATCCGATGCTCATATTATAAATTTGTATAGCCCTCGTGACAAAATATAGCATGTTAGGACTTGGGACTAAGGACATTGCACCTTTGCAACATAACCTGGGTTTGACTAAAGTATAGGGCAGAAGTAAATAACAATGCATTCCTTTATTTTATTTTATTCAAAATAGAAAAAGCATATAACTACAGTAAAAGGCATATCAGATCGTCCACATTTTTTAGGCCTTAGAACTCCTAAAGCTAAAAAGTATTCCTCCAGACGAATATATCAGCAACTTCCAAAACAAAGTGTATGAAAGCACACCTTAGGAATATGCTTGAAAGTAGGCTTCGCAGAGATATCTGTTGTTAAAACAACAAACAAGGTTAATTGGGACTGAGTTGCACAAGCACGTATTAAAACATTAATGTGATGGAATTCATGCAGGACAAAATAAGGTGAGTTTTAATTACCAGATGTGCGAGAAGGTTGACCTGGTACGTAAGCATTGGCTGAAAGAAAAAAAATGACAATAACCATCAAGTAGAAAAAGAATGATTGCAAAGATAATAGACCTCACTGATCACCATCAATTTATTATTATATAACATTGTACTTACAGCCAGTGTACGGATCACGAAATGAAGCATCAAAAGTAATATCTTTTTGTCCAGTATTTTGAAGTATGAACTGTACGACTTGCTCACGAAAAGAAAGAGGAAGACCCTCCTTGAGTAGCCATTTATCAGCAGCATCATATGCATTATCTGGAGACATTTTTTCAATTTTCTTTATTAGTTAGCAGATTATCAGTCACATGGACAAACCTTTTGGAGCATACAAACTACGAACAATGCAAAGCAAAAATCATAGGGTTACGTAACAAGGGCAAGGTTTGATTCTCAGCATATAAATACAAGATTAACAATTGCTAGTGAGAAGAAAACCAAAAGCAGAAATTGTGCAAGAAAGTAACTGATCAGACTAAATGGGTTGGTACATCAAGTATAAAGTCTTTGAAACCTAACACATCATTCCTAAGCCCTAAAAATTGAAAACACTCATAAGAAAAGGTATGATATTAATGTCACGTTGCAAGAGAATAAATGAAAATATTATGTGAATAGCTTGACAAATTTCTCTCTGCAATCTAAAGTCCTAACAAATTTTTCTCTACAATCTAAAGTAATGTGACTTAAGACGTCAAGGAATAAGCAAAAGTGAAATGCAAAAGAAACAAAAATATGAATAGTCCGCACCATGTTTTATTCACAGATAGAGCCAAATAACTATCTTTTTTATAACATTGAGCAGGCAAGCATGTATGCGTATACATATGCAATTTGCCTCCTGGAAATAAAAACAGCTTAACATACCAATTGTTGGTTGACTTGACCCAAAAATTCATTTTCGGTATATTAATATCTACTGTAAGAATAAATTCATCCACTGTTCTATGTTCTTAGAATGAATTTGAACAATGTGAGAAACTATTGAAATAATTCAATAAACAATAACATGTTTTTCACTGACTTCCCAAAGACCATATAAATTCATTTTTTCAACGCACTTAAGTGAACAAACAGACAGGAACATCAATTGTTGTGACCCAGATAGTCAATCTCAACATTATTAAATCAATTAAAGTTGCAACCTTGTGGGGAAAATTTGTACCTGATCGGTTGTATGGCAACTTCCTGATAGGCATACCATCTCCAATATCCACATCAAACACTGAATAGCCAAAAGTAAACTTTCTTAGAATGAGTGTAAAGAAGGTAAACAAAGTGATCAACTGTCAAGATAAAAATAAGGAAACTGACCATAATCATACTGAACACCATCGAAGAGAGGGCGATTTGATTCTTCCGGTCCATCAACAACTTCACCAATCTTTAGGAAAAGATAAATTGTTAGTAAAATTACCGACTGTAAAATCTTTTATATTTGGCACTGCAGAACTTGGGATTGACCAAGGAAACAAAATTACAGAGGTTAAGGGAATTACTTTATCCCATTTCTGTTCTGCCATATTCCATGCATACGCAACTCCGTTATCTCCCTCTCTGACAACTTTTGTCTGGCCATCAGAAGTTCCTGTTCACAACCAGATGGGTTGTCGGATTATGTATAAAATTATAAACTTAATACAAAAAGGAAAAAATCACTCAAACCAGATCATCAGATATCACTAGTTATGTCTTAAAAAAGAGTTCAAATCAAACCTGGGATCTTCAGTGTATCCAAGCCTGGTAACTCCTCCAATTTCAATCCTCCAACCCTCTTTCTAGCATAAATTAACAGATGAAGCTGAGTTCATCAGTAATAGCAAGACATAATTTTTTTCAAGTATGGAGTAATCTATAGAATAAAATTTTAAAAAACAAACAAAAACAGGAATACATATGGATCTACTTTACATGAAGTAAAAGTTCCCAAGAAAATGAAATCAGTTATTCACGGAGGACAAATGAACCACATTTTTCAGACTGAAAACTAAGGTTAAGAAATTCACAGTTTGGACGGATAAGAGAAGCTGATGAAACAGGAGTAACAAGTGCACTATGACAGCCCACAAAAAAACGTACCTACTAGACTTGTATTGAGAAAGTTGCGAATTGTATAAATCGAGCTCTAGCTGGTCAGCAAAATAATCCTGATTTACAGTCCAAATGCGTACAATTCCATCGGAACATGCTGTCACAATATCCCCATTTTCCATAAATTTTGTATCCCAAACACAACCAGGATGCTCTATGCTCTGAACACAAACTCCATCTGAAAAAGGTTAAGACAAAAAATTCACAATTCCGAGCAACAAGTTCCTAAGATGTGGCCAAAAAAACTAAAACTATCGGCAATGTTAAATAAAACGGATGCCTTCGAGTGGCTAAAAAGTTAAAACCCTAGATGCTTCACATGCACAGCAATTTGATCAGTGATAATGGAAGAGACAGGTCTATTCATATGATATACGAAACAAAACTTGTGACCATTTTCTTTTTCTTATAAAATAAAATAAATAAACAAACTAGCTTATATGGTTATCCCTCAATATAAAATAGAAATAAGTTGCAAGAACAGTAGATATTGGAAAAAACCAAAATGTCAGTCCTGAAGCTACAGATTGTGAAAGTTATTGCTGAGCTGTGGCCAAAGAGAATACAATATCAAGCAGATTCTTACAACTGTTGGCCGGAATAAGGAATGGGATGACACCCCCACTCCCACCCCCACCCCCAGAACAAAAAATTCCCCCATACACTTCATGAAGACAGATCAAGACTAATTCTTAAGCTCCCTAAGGACACTAAAAAAGAAAAGAAAAAAAACCATGAAACTCAAGAGTATTGAGTAGCATCACTAAAGCAATATATGTAGAAAATATCAAATAAAAAGAAATCATCACCTTTCCATATTTTTACAAAACGGTCTTCGCTACCACTGACAATAAGTCCTGATGCATGTGAATCAACTGAATAAACAATTGCAGTATGGCCAACCATCTCCATTAACACTTCACCACTTACTGCCCATAATCTGAGAGAACTGTAGTAACAGAAACAAGTCAAGCAGGTTATATATATTTCCTGATGCAGAGCAAGGCATTCAATATTTATTAAATCTAGAGGAGCATGTGCAGAAATGAACCCACCCATCATGGGATGCAGATAGGATCCCAAGATCAGACATCACAGCCAAGCCACGAACAGTATCTGTACATTCCTCAAAGGGTATCAGCATTTGCAGTGTTATTAGTTTATATTAAGAGTTAAGACACTAAAACAGCAAAAATATGCAGTCCCTGGCGGCAAAAAAGAATATAATATGACTGCCAAAATCATGTTCACAAGGAAACATTAATGCTAAGACCTTTATGTCCTAAAATCAAAGGCACGAGCCAAAATATAAAGAAAACAAAGTCTACCATTCCTCGCCACTCATAGCAATATGAGGGAAATAAACCAAACAAAAAAGTATAAGTTAACCATTATAAATCGTTGACAAAATCAAAAATCAAAATGTGTGTCTAAAGATGGGAAAGCAAACCTGCATGTCCTTGAAAAGTATGTAAACATGTTTTGCCCTTCCAGGTCTTTAAAGTAGTGTCACTTGAACCTAATATGTGAGAATATAAATAAGTTAACAAACTCACTTCAGTCCAATAACATTTCAAATGTTGTGAACTTCCTAAGAGACATGACTCTAAGAGTAACCCAACAAGTGATAATGAAAAGTTGCTACCAAAAATGTATAAATACCTGTAACAAGCTCTCCTGTGGGTAGCTTTATAACCGCTTGAATCGGCCCCTTGTGAGCCTCCCATGTCTCTATGCATTGCCCACTCCTCCACCTCCTCAAAGTGCTGCACAAGAAATTCAGGTACTACATTATTAAGACTAAAAAATCAAGATGCAAAATTTTACATATATATACAGCCTAACATTCAGAAGTGTATCATCATGCTTACAAAATAATGACAAAAACAACAATAACTTAGTTGATCTGCAACAGAAACAACCAAGCTTTATCTCACTAAGTAGGGTCGGCTACATGGGTAAAACTGTGCTATAATGTTCTACCGTATATAATCTCTGTCCAATTCATTAATCTCTAGATCTTTCTTAATAGTTTCTCTTATAGTTATTCAAAGTCTTCCTCTGTCTCTAGTGATTTGACTATCCTTCCTCTGATCTACTCTCCTTACTAAAAAATCTACACAACCTCTCGCTACATGCCCAAACCACTTAAGCCAAATTTTCCACCGTCTTTTCTACTATAGATACTACCCATCTCTCTTTCTCTGTCTCTCTAATGTAGTCAATAGTCATTTATAATCCTATCATGTCTAGCCTTACCACACATCCAGCACAACATCCTCGGATTCCACTACACTTATTATTCTTTACTGCCCAACACTTTTATCCCACACAAAATCGCTGATCTTACAGTTGTGCAATAAAATTTAAAAAATTTAGTCCATCTAAATCAAAAAAGGTTGGCTCCCCTCATGACCCAACAATTTCAACTTTCGTATAGTAGTGACTAATCTCCACCAGTGAACCTGTGGAGCACAGCAAGTGGTTCTCCACTCCGAAACGAATTTGAACCAAATTTTCTCCCTACGCAAGTGTCATGATCGAACCACTGACCACTTACTTAAGCACCCGAATCTCTTACCACTAAGACCAGTCAATTGTCGATGTTTGATTCAACACATTAAATTACAAAACAAAAAAATCAAGTAAACATGAATTGAAACTAAAATAGAATTTGAAAACCCTACCAATCAATAGAAGATGAAACAAGATCACCGTCATCAACCACAATACCAGTAACCTGCAATTGATGACCTTTAAGACTCTGCACCTTCTCACCGCTATTCAAGTCCCAAACCAACACAAGAGTATCCATACCACCAGAAACAACACCACCGTGTGGCAAATCAGGGTTCGGTGGAATCCATGCTATAGGTCCCACAAAGCTTGTGTGACCTACAAGAACCTTGTTCAAGACGAATTTGCGATTATCTAGAGTCCATAACCTAACCGTTTTGTCACGCGATGAGGTTGCTATTCCGCCGTTGTCGCCGCCGCAGATGGTTATTCCGCGAACGTCGTCTTCGTGGCCGTGGAGTTCACAGCGTAATTGGTATTCTTTGAAATCAATGTCCATTCTAGAGAGAGCGAGAGAGAGAAAGAGAAAGAGAAAGAGAGATGAACAGAACGTAGCAGCTTACACTCTTCTATATACCAAAGTCCTTTGCTTCTTCAACCTCCTTCCCTATATATTCTCTTTTTCTTCTCTTATATATATCGATCGATAAAAAAAGATTTTTTTTTATTGTTAATACTCTACCAATTTTATATTTTTTATATTAATTTTATAAGAATATTTTATAAAGATCACGAAGTATTAAAAAAAGTTATTGGTTTAATAAATTTGTTATAAATGAGAATATATTTTATCAAGTTGTGTTCTCCATGTCTACTGGCGAAAAGATGGTTACTCATGTGTCCGTCTTTCCGTTCTTTTTATTGCGTTAACGTTTAAAATTATAAAAGACGATTTTGTATAAAATTTTAATTTTGATTAAAACTAGAAATATAGTAAATGTTTGTTGCTTTCAAGTTATAAGAAACCAGACTAACAATGATTATTTATTTCAATGACGCGAACAATATAACAAAAATATATAATTTAAATTCTTTTTTTAATAACACCAACAACAAAAAAATTTTAAGGAACATCAACAACAATCTTTATTATACAAAAAGTTGTTTAAGGATATAATTGGGATAATAAAAAAGTAAGTATAAATATACTCATTTAGTTTGTTACAATTTTTAAATGATAAAGGAAAAAATCAAACATGTATATATTTATATTGTGTTTGTTACATTTTTTAATAGTTAAATTTATTCTTATCTATTTGTTACATATGTTATTTGTATTCAAAATTGAGACATTTTTGGAAAGAAAAATTCAGTCTAAAGAGTTGAAACGGTTTGTTTTCTTTATATATAGTATAGATTTTATAAGAATATTTTATAAAAATTACGAGTATTAAAAAAAGGGAGCCCCTAATATGGTCCCCAATTTTAAGGGTCCATCAATGGTCCTCTCTAAATGACCTTCTATAACAGGTTTTTAAGAAAAATGTTTCATGACCCCACACAGCAAAAAAAATCATTTTTTTAATTGCAGCAGCAAAGATTACTTTTGTGTCCTTCCATATAACACCAAAGTATCTAGGTGCAAAATCATTTTTCTCTCTTCATAACGAGATTCCTTCTTCTTCTTTTAAATAAATATACAGCCAGGTTCCTTCTACTCCAACTAATAATGTTCATCCAGTCAAAAATAAAAAAATCTAATGGATAAGCTAATGAGACCCGTATTTGATCTTAGTTCTTGTTTTGGTTTATTACCTGTGTTTTTTGTGCAGTGACCATAATTTATAATTCACCGTGAAATTAATTTTGAAATACAATGTAGGTCTTGGGTAATTTGTCTTTAATTTAAGGGAATTAATTTCCCTCATGAGAAATGTACTCTCAACAGGTGGTCTCATATACCCACGGTTTCTCAAAATCTCACTCTCTTTTTTGACAAAAATTAAAATCTCACTTTTATCCACATATTTTTCATAAAAAAATAACATTTAAGCACATTTCTGTTTATGGTTTAAATGAAGGGGTGAAAGGTGAAGATGAGATAGAGGAAGAAGGAAGGAGCTTGGACCTGGAGCGATTAATACAGAGAAATGGAAAGAGGAGGAAAATGATTGCCAGCCTATGGATTTTAGGATTACACAGAAGAAGAAAAATAAAAAGTAAATTAGAGAGGAAAAAGAAAAAATGAAACCTGCTGTAGCAGGTCAATTAGAGAGGATCATGGGTGGACCTTTAAAATTGAGGACCATATTAGGGGCTCCCTTAAAAAAATTATTGAAAAGGAATTGAATAGAATATTATTTTTTTGTTGAATACTCTATCAATTACTCGTTTTGGTTTGGACACACACTCATCGCGCCTCTTAGATCATTGGATCCACCTCCATAAGGTACACCCAAACTAGATATTGATGGTAGTTTTCTAGAATATTTTGGTTGTTTAGGTGTTGATTGTGTTGTTCGCAACCACGATGGAGATTAGATAACTTGTTTTTCTCCCTATAAAGCTGAAAGTGATGTGTTATTAGCTGAGTTACGTGTTATCCAGGTAGGTCTTGATTTTTGTAGTAAAAAATGTTATGTCAGCATTATTTGTAAAAGTGAATGTTTGGAAGTAGTTGATCTGATTATTGTTGGTCGTGATCATCCATTGCACACTTACGCTAGTGACATCCTTCATATTAGAGATGTTTTACATGGAAATAGAAATACAATATTGGTGCATGTTCTTAAGGAACAAAATATGTGTGCAGATTTTATGGCTAATGAAGGATTACATGCAAGGTGCTCTGCTCATTGAAACTGTTCTCCGCTTGGCATGGAATCTCTCATCCTGAGAGATAAGTTTGGAACTTAATTTCGACTCTCCCTCTTTTTATTTTTTTTCCTCGTTACAGTGTAACACTGCAAAAAAACAAAAAAAAACTTTTTTTTATAAATGATCTTAGGGTCTGTTTGGACATGATAAGAAGACAAAAAGTGTTAAAACCATCATATTCTAATTCAAACTGGTGTTTGGTGCACCAATAGAAGAGAATAACTTAAACTCATTTCTAATCTTATCATACTAACCCTTGAAAATTGTTGTTCACACATTTGAGAATGCTGAGAAACACATGTAAAATACGAAATTGCCCCTCGACAGTTAACTGCCGAGGTTTTCAAAAACCGGCTGCAGTTAACTGCCGAGAAAAACCTCAGTAGTTAACTGCCGAGAAAAATGCTTCATTAGATGAAACAACCACCTGCCCCCCTACACACTACTTCATCACCAACTTTCTTTCCTCTTCCATCCAATCCCCAAATCCAATTTTTTTTTCATCAAATCTTGCTCCAAAATCATTGAAGCATCAAGCATAGGAGGTATCAACACACTTTTAACGTAAAAAATAGGTATTGAGCATTTTAATCGGTTGATATTTTGCATTTGTTATGGGTTTTTACGTCAGTTATGTAGAACTCTGTCATGGGAAACCTCGGCAGTTAACTACCAAGATATATTTTGGTGGTATACTGCCAAGGAAAACCTCGGTAGTTAAGTGCCGAGAATTACTTGTGAAAAAATTTTCACAACGAAAAAAAGGCAGCTACTACCAATTTTTCAAAAAAAAATTTCCTTTGTTTTTTTTTGTTTTAATTCACTATGGCATTGATGTTTATGTATTAGTTAGTTGTTAATTCATATTTCTGTGTTGTTTTATTATAGTAATGGTAGAGAACGCGGAAGATGATCCAGGAGAGACAAAACCAAATTTTGTCGAAATTTTCGGAGATGTCAAACCGCCTAAGGTTGTAGCCAAACCAAACATTGATGGAGCTTCCGTCCACGTTGAAGCTTCTAAAAATGTTGACTCTGGTGTCCTCCCACTTCATGCCCACGAAGTTAACACGGCTAGATTTTTTCAGACGACGTTAAGTGGAAAGATAGAGAAGAATTGCTTGAGGGGGCACGTCGTCAAGCAAATAAGGCAGGATTTACAATTGTTACACAAAGATCAAGCTTGATCAGTCCAATGTTGTGCCTAGTGTGTGAAAGGAGTGGAGCTCACAAAGTGCCGGGAAAAAAAAACTGAAGCATGCGACAACGGGCTCAAGAAAATGTGGGTGCTTGTTCATGGTTAGTGCATATCTTAGTAGGCAAACACATGAATGGGGATTGAACATTCTTAATGGAGTTCACAACCATGCGATAGAGCCGGCTTTAGAAGGACACATTCTTGCCGGTAGATTAAAGGAGGACGACAAGAAGATTGTACATGACTTGACCAAGAGCAAGATGCTTCAAAGAAATATTTTGATAAATTTGAAGAACAAAAGACCACATTGCATGACAAATATCAAACAAGTGTACAATGAACGTCAACAAATATGGAAGGCAAACAGAGGTGACAAGAAGCCGTTGCAATATCTAATCTCGAAGTTGGAGGAGCACAACTATACTTATTTCTCAAGAACACAAAGTGAAAGTAATACAATTGAAGATATCTATTGGGCTCATCCAACATCTGCTAAGTTGCTTACCAATTTTCCAACGGCTTTGGTTATGGACTCCACCTACAAAACAAACATGTACAAGATGTCAATGTTTGAGGTAGTTGGGGTCACTTCGACCGATTTGACATATTCGGTTGAATTTGGATTTGTGACACATGAGAAAGAGGAAAACTTTGTTTGGGTTTTAAAAATGTTGCGTGAACTTCTTACGTCAAAGATGAATATGCCTAAGGTGATTGTGACTGACAGGAATATGTCTTTGATGAAAGCGGTTGGAAATGTTTTCCCCGAAAGTTATGTAATGAATTGTTACTTTCATGTGCAAGCAAATGTTAAACAAAGGTGCATCTTAGATTGTAAATATCATTTGGGAAAAAAGGATGGGAAAGAGGTGAAACCTCGCGATGTTGTCAAGAAGATAATGAAGGCATGGAAAGCTATGGTTGAGCAACCCACTCAAGAGTTATATGCAAATGCATTAGTGGAGTTCCAAGATGAATGTAGTGATTTCCCACTTTTCTTAAATTATGTCATGACCACCTTGAAAGAAGTGGGGGAGAAAATAGTGAGGGCATGGGCGGACCATGTGATGCATCTTGGTTGCAGAACCACCAACAGGGTAGAATCGGCTCATGCTTTAGTAAAGAAATATTTGGACAGTAGTGTGAGTGATTTGGGTACTTGTTGGGAGAAAATACATGACATGTTGGTGCTTCAGTTCACTGCGATACAAACAACCTTTGGTCAGAGCGTTACCGTATTGGAACATAGGTTCAAAGATGTCACTTTGTACTTCGGGTTAGGTGGTCATGTGTCTAGACGAGCTTTGGACAATAATGATTTGGAAGAGTCACGTTGTAGGAAAACATTGTACATGGACAAAGAAATTTGTGGTTGTGTTCAATGGATTTCTTACGGGCTTCCATGTGCATGCGAAACTTGGGAAGATGCGGTAACTTGGGAAGATGAGTATTTGGATCAACATGAGTTGTTTCGAAAGCTCATGGTTATTGAAAGTGGAAACAAACCACCGCAACCACAAAAGGCGTCAAACAAAGTGGCGCCTATTTTGTTGGACACTCCCGAAAAACCAAAGCAACAATTTGAAGTTATTGCGGAAGATGAGGAAGATTCTATTTCACTTGATCTTCCCCAATCACTTGGTCTTTAATAAGTGATTTTTTTTGTCAGTGTTATTCCTTTTTTTTGGTAGAAATTAGACCGGCGTATATTTTGGGGTCGAAATTGTGGCCAATATATAAGTAACATTATGTAATTTATATTGAAATATATGATAATATGACTTTTATGTGGTGAAATGGGGTGCAATACTTATTTATTCGTTATTAATGTTTACGCATTTCATTTATTCGTTATTACATTTCATTTAATTTCATCCTAATGTATGATTTTATTCATAAAGCTTTTGTGAAGTGAAATATGTATGAGGTTGCAAAAATTGAAGGTCGGGTTAGGTACTCCGCTTTTAAAAAGACAATTAAGGTTATCATAACGCCGACCGACTCTCTTGATGATTTGAAGGCACAGCTTAACACTTATTTTGAGCATCTTGGTGAAAATCAATATACACGTCACTTGTTTGGACAAATGCCATGCATAGACCTAGGAGAAGATAGAGAAGAATAGCATGGAAAACGACAAGCTATATGTCTTGGCTTATTGAAGACGATAGCGACGTCGGATTTATGTTTCGGAATATGGTGGAAAATAATATATTATATATGTATGTTCGTTCCATATGCAATTGCGTTGAATGTGTTGTTTAATTTAATGATATGTAATGAGTTGTAATGTGTTGTTTAATTATTGACACTTAATTATGGACACTATGTAATGTTTTGATGAATTTCAAACCTTTGTGTAATTTGAACCAAATGTCGGTTTGATTTAATTATGAACAATTGTAAAATATATTGTATTTTTCTTGTTTATCACTGAGTTTAAATGTTGTATGAGTTATATTGCATTTGGAAATGTTCTGGTTTAATTACAGATAAAAACTGGGCGAAAAAATGGCTTGGAAATGTTTACAATTATGCAGAACCCACTGTCTGCATAATTGTTTTTTTCGGAAGTTAACTATAGCCGGTTTAGGAAATCCTCGGCAGTTAACTGCTGAGGGGCAATTTCGTCTTTTACATGTGTTTCTCAGCCTTCTCAAATGTGTGAACAACAATTTTCCTAACCCTTTGATATTTGTATCCTTAGCTTTTGGGGGCTAACAACCTGATAACATAAACTATTAGGGTTCGTTTGATGGTCAGGATAGGGAGACAGAATATGATACATTAATCATATCCTGCTGAAATCTCATGTTTGATGCACCAAAGGGATATGATAAAATAAACCATTTTCCTATCCTATCCTATCCTGACTTTCCTTTGTAATTTCTATCCTGAGTATAAGCTGGGTTAGAAATTATCCTGATGGGATTAGAAGATCATTCCTTATTTATTATCTTGATATTCTGCCATTTTTAAAATATTGTCATTTTTAAAATAATGATAGCATGTATTTTCTATTATAAATAATAACATGCCATTTTTACAATATTTAATTAATGATGAGAGCAATTTTTTCATTTAATTATAATGATATCTTGTTTGTTATCATGTGCGCATCAAACACATGATAGGATTAATGTTTATCATGTCCTTATCCTATCCTATCTCTATCCAGCTTTATATCATATCCTGCCTTTATCCTATCCTAACCATCAAACGAGCCCTTAAACGCATGAATTCTATATTCTTATAATACCTCCTTCGACTCTCGTTGCTTCTACCTTTCTTTATGTTTCGTTCTTTTTTCATTTTGTTTCCTGATTTTCTTCTCAATCGATTTCAACTCCAACGAGATCTTGCTGCTGTTTTCAACCTGATAAGAAGCTCTACAGGTTACAGCCATGCAGATCTTGTTGTGGGAGTGTCACAATATTGTTGGATCATCATATCATGATCTTCTTCTTCCTCTATACCCCCATTTTCTTTCATCGGTCTTCACAATATCTCTTTCTTTTCTTGAATATCAATTTTTTCATTTTCAGTTCAATTCCTTACAGCGTCACAATGCTGTTGGGTTTTTTATTTCAATTTTTTGTTCCAAAAACTGATTTAACGACATCAAACATAATTTTAATTAAAGGATATGAACTTTTTGTTCCCAATCAATTTTAATTGGTATTGCACATGAATTGGGGATTGGATTGTTGCATCATGAACTATTTGTACATCGGCAACACTAGACGACAGTTGTTATGCCAGCGACGGTGGCTTCACAGTTGGTGGGGTCAAGAGTTTAAGGTGAGGTGCTTTGTCGGGCTGGAGATGAGGTTTGCCGATGGTGCTCAAAGACAATGAATATGGTATGAAGGAATGATGAAGGGGGCAGACGGTATCATGTCAATAACAAGTTGCACGAATTGCATGATAAGAGAAAATAATGTTGTCATCTTTTTTATCATATGTACACCAAACGCATGACACGAAAAGTTTTTATCATGTCACTGTCATATCTTATCATTACCCATTTTCTAATCCTATCATATCTTGCGCACCAAATAGACTCTAATTAGTGAAAAAAGAGTATAAAAAACTTAATTTCGTTACGAGTTTAACATTTGCTCTTGCCCCCTTTTAAAATAAATTAGAAAACAATTTCAAATGAGAACTTTCTATGAGTAGTTTCTCAAAAAAAATTGTTTATAAGAGAGAGAATAAAATAGAGATTTTTTTTTGAGTAAATAAGATAGAGATATTAAAACATATATCTTTAAAAAAAGTATATTTTTTCGTAACAACTACTTCTTTTTTTTGTGGTGGGGG
>Ga0228710_1003725_pt1 | contig 24157 bp, 17 predicted proteins | sample MedpolnodulmetaG_FD_177995 | JGI IMG/M metagenome (GOLD analysis project Ga0228710, IMG submission 177995) | Root nodule microbial communities from Medicago polymorpha collected in Santa Monica, California, United States - pink nodules | ecosystem: Host-associated > Plants > Roots > Nodule...
GAGTCTGAAATAGTTCAGAGTCTGACTTGAGTTTAGAGTCTTAGTGCACCAGATAATAAGTAAGAGAACATAGAAATAAAGAACACAAACAATTATACAGGTTCCTTCCACAAACCGGAAGTAGTCCTGTCCCCCTTGCACTTCCAAGGAGAGTTCCACTAAAATGTAATGTCGGATTACAAGTTGCTCAATCACACAAGAATGAGACTTCTCAATGCTCAAGGACAACTCCAAGAGACTTTTATGCTTAATCACACAAGAGAGAGACTTCTATGCTCAAGGACAACTCCAAGAGACTTCCTTTGCTCAATCACAACTGAAAGAGACTTCTCTTAACAATTACAAATAATTGAATAAGGTTTTGAATACTTGATGCACAATCAGAGGTATTCACAAAACAATACGAAACAGAACAGACTCTGTATTTCTAGACACTTGAGAATTCTAAGATATGAACTATTGAAAGAATTCTCTAAGTTGTTGATGTTTATGTTTACGACGTTTTGCTCAGAGAGTGTTGGTCTTATGTTCTCGTGTATGTGTATGTATTCTTCAAGTCTTTATCCCTATTTATAGAGGATTTGAGAGACGTTGAGAATTTAGCCGTTACATCAACTTTGTCTTGCTTGAAGCTTTGATTCTTCACCATTGATCTTTTGCCTGATTTGATAATTGTCCTATGAAGAACTAATTTCAAATCCATTCCATTTGAAACGGAACAACGTCTGCAGCAAAGTTACTGTTATTCTTGTCTTGTTGTAAAGACAAGTTGCAGAGATGGTGGTTGCAGAGGTGTGCGCAGAGTTAGTGGACGTACAGTTCATACATTGTACTTTGTCAACTCTGGTGAAGTAGCTTCTGGTGAGATGCTTCTGATAACCTTGCTTCTGATGACGTGTCTTCAGGAGCGCTTTCTTCAGACTCGTTTTTTCAGACGCATTTCTTCAGATGCATTTCTTCCAGACGCTCTAAGCTTCAATAAAATTCATTTGCTCTTTGATTTGTTCAATCAGAATCTTTATGAATAGTGCTTTGATTTGGATCATGTACACTTGAACAAATGTTTAGCATTTCCAATTGATAATTTTTAATACCTTGGTATCATCAAAACTCAAGAGGTGATTTTGCGAAACACCCTTTGTTCCAACACAAAGATCCAGACAAACGAATTGTGGATTTATAAAACAACTCAAACAAGGGAAGCACCAATTCAACATATACCCAATCTCCATCTATTATTCCATGCATTGTTTTCTCTTCCATTTCTCGACGAAATGTGACCTCTCGTACGCTTAACTTGTGAAAGGCCGGTCTATACTTCAAGGCAACCATCAACATTGAATACATTGAGTTCCAACGAGTGTCAACATCAAGTACAACAACACCTTTGTATGGAATTTTCTCATCAGAAGCACATATTATGAACTTTTCCAATCTAGATGGTGAGGATTTGACCCATTTAACAGCATGACGAATCTTTGAAATAGACCCTTGTTTATCCTCCTTCAAGCCAGATTTCACAATAAGGTTTAATACATGCGTGCAACACCGCATGTGAACATAATCCCCATTTAGGACGTGATTGTCCCAAGAACTCATCATGTTATGCAGATATCGAATCATAACAAAATGAACAGTCAAACTCATGTAACTTTAGTTTTGATTTGATGTCCATGTATCAGTTGTCAAACAAACTCTACCACAATTCTTCAAGACTTTTTTCAATTTCCCCAACTCCTCAATGTAGAGCGCCCAGATGTCACGCCTCAATGTATATCGTGAGGGGATGTCGAATCGAGGCTGCAAGATAATCAACAACTTTCTAAATTTTTCATTTTCCACAAAGCGGAATAGGAGCTCGGCACACACAAAAGTTCTCACTAATTGCACTCGGCATGCCTCTTGATCAAATTTTGAATAGCTTGGAGAAGAAACAACTTGACCCTTTTTAACGATTTTTCTCCTTTTCCTTGATAGGGTCCCTTGGGTGTCACCATAGTTATATTTAGCGCATCTTCCTAGATGATTCCACATACCACTTGTCCCACTAATCACAATGAGCTGAAGGCAATAATTGCATTTATCCTTTTTCTTTCCATTTTCCCCTATGTCGGGTACCTCATTGAAATGTTCCCACACACTAGACCGCTTGTTACTAGTGTTACCAGTAGATTGAACATCATGTTCAGCATTAGATTCAAGTTCATATGATAGTTCATTCGACGCATTGAGGTTTGTTTCTTGTGGCACTATGAAGTTTAAGATATTATCTGACATCTGTGTAACAAGAAAATGGACAACAGATCAGAATGTGACATAAATAATGAAGAATCGCAACAACAGTGCAGTAGTAGCAGTAACAAAACGCAAAAAATACGCTGCAACAGAATGTGACAAAAATAATGAAGAAACGCATAAACAGATGCAACAATGCAATAAATATTTTATGCACATAAGACAAAGAACTCAGTAATATCCTTTAGTTTTTAAACACCAGCTTAAGATAGCAAGATAATAGTGTGAGAGTAAGACTACAAGAACTCATCACTTTGCACAATGATACTAAGACAAGATTAACAAAGAAATCCATATAAGTTATCTTAGTAATGTAAACAAGCTAAGAAGCCAAGCCATCACACAAAATATTCACACAATCTATTATTATAAACTGACAAGGATCTATAGCAACATACTTGTTGTTTCTTAACAGTTATACTAACATATTCTATCTAGACTCTAGAGCCAACCAATGTGCATGCACAACTTGTGCCCTGTTTTGTCCATAATGAGAACAACGATAAATGCATGAGGAAGAACAAAACCAACGAATTGAAGTGATATCCCTAGTGCAGAAAATTAGTATGACAGATTTGAAAACAAAAATCTCAAGTTAAATTCTCTAAAGACATATGTCCCTAGCTTTAACTAGAGAACGTTTATTTATCAGCAACAACATCACATTATCAGCATTTTGCTAATTGATGATACACACGATCCATTGAAACATACTGATTCAATCTAAAAACTTGTTCCTTGTGCATGACTATAATTAACTTCACATGACAACAATAATAACAAAGTTACAAAAGATTCACCATCCTACCAAAAAACTCCACAGTAGAGAACACAAATGAATAGAAGTTATAGAAATGAGCTAAAAAAAGCTTCTAAAAGTCCAAACATTTCACACGACACTTTGCAACGATCACTAACAAATTAACACTCATCATATAATCACACAAACATGCCAGAAACAAAAACATGCCCACAAACCAAAATCAATCATACCCAGAAACAAAAATCAAACAAAATCATACCCAAAAACCAAAATCAATCATACCCAAAAACAAAACTCAAAACAAATCATACCCATAAACTAATTTGTACCTTAGGTGAAGAGTTCGCATAAGAGTTAGAAGATGAGGTGAAGATCCCAGAAAAAAATGGTCTCTGAAGTAAAAGTGGAAAAATCGCAGAAGAGAAAAATGCTCACTAGTCGATGGTCGCTGAAGTGGGAAAATCGCGGAAGAGTGAATTGAGTGAGGTGAAGAAAGCTTCGATATCACCATCACTGGTCCTTGAAGAGGAGAAATTAGGGTTTAGAAATTGAAATTAGGGTTTAGAAAAGGGTCAGTTCACGTTTTGTGTCATTGTGTGAAAAGAAGTTTTGTGTGATAACTGATTAATTGAGTTGTAAATTGTAATGGTTCGGTTAATACCAGTTAATTGAATCTAATAAAAGTTCGGTTCGGTTAGTAAACCATCTTCAAATAACGGTTCAATTCGGTTAACCAATGCAATAGTTCGGTTAATTTTAATATGGTTCGGTTCGGTTAACCGGTTCAGATTGGTTTTTGGTTAACTTTACCCACCCCTAAAATTGACAGATTATTATTCTATAATTTTTAGTTAGAATGATTGTAATGCTTCACGATTAATATCCACAGAATCATCGAACAAAGTTTTATAACCAAGAAATTTTAACTTTTTACACAAATCCGTTCGATCAATCTTGTCCAACATTGTTGAGAGACTAAAACTAAAAATATATAACACAAATATGTTACTTTAGTTACAAGGATGAACAAACAAAAAACAAAAACATATTTTAACTTTTAAAAAGATTTTTATTTTAAACAAACTTTTAAAAAGTTAAATTCATCGTTTTCTACCATTTTTAATACAATATTTTAATTTTCATCTTTTTAAAGAATGTCTAATGACATTTATTTACTTTTTAGGATCTCCTAGAACTCTCCCCTGAGAGAGTACATGTATGATTATTGAATGAGATCGCGGCCGCGGAGCGCTCCATCCATTACCTCTGCAGTTACATATCTGTCTATGTCTTATTCTTTCTCTATAATTAAAAACATTTTATTTTTTCCTGGTGTTAGGATTAGGAGAAATTCGTTGGTAAATTTGGATTGAGATTATTAGAAAATAAGATTTTGGATTAGGGTTTATGCTGAAATTAAATTGGGATTAAAAGAAGATTTTAGGATTGCGTGATTTGATAATGTTGGTGAAAATAATATAACTGAAATAGAAAGATGAAGAAGAATAATAAAAATTGAAGAAAAAGCAAAAGTTATAAGCTGGAGCTTAATTGACCGAGTAAGAAATCACCTCAATCTCATGCTGCAAGATATTCAAATAAAGCTGGTATGCTTCTGCTAGTGTTCGAGAAGGACTCTGCGAAAATAACTTTCGAGATTGTTCAATAATTCACAAGGTTTGGTTACTAGAGAACCCTTCACTAATTAAATCTTTTTCATTGGAACTGAAACTCTTGTTATAATATTGAATAAATTGTGACTCAAGCATTCACTTCACTTGATTCTATTTATTGTCATTTTATTTTGTTATAAAACAAGTGCATGTCCATGTACTTAACTTAACACAGACCTGTTTTGCAAATGATGCTATGATAGGGTCTCATTGTTTTCTATATTTACTTTATATAAAGGTGAAGTAGCATGATCAAAACAAACTTGACAGAATATTATTATAAAGCATTGAGATTAATTTCACTTGTACTTTATTCATTTCCGAAAAAGGTTCATGACTCAGATAGAGCACTTACACATACATAAGGCATCTAAGCCTTTGTTTTTTATTCATTATTATTAACCACTTGTGTGGGAAACATGCAAAAAACCTTAGAAGCAGTCTTTGTTTCTAAGCTGCAGCTCTGCGTTCGGACTCACGGGGTGGAACTAGAAATTTATAGAGATTGTTGTTCTTGAGCTGCCTTGCCTCATTCCTGTCCATGTTAAATGTAGCTGCAAGCACATCCACCGGCATACCACTTAGAGTTGATTGTGTCCCTGCAAGCCTAGCAATGGCAGCATTATCATTGGTCTTGAATGACACATAAGTGAACCTGTCACTCACTGATTTTGCTGCAACAGCAAAGTTTTGTGGCACTATCAATGCACGACCAGCTTCTAGTTCCTCATCAAACACAGTGTTGCCATTGCAGTTCACAACTTGTAGCCTTGCTCGTCCATTCAATGCCAATATTACGCTGTTTGCGTTGAGATTGTAGTGAGGCACGAACATAGCATTCTGTTTCGTATAAAGAGTTAGTAATTCTTGAAACAATTTCTATAATGTTGACGCTAATCTGGAAAACAAATTAAAAGAAAAAACATACTCTGTGGAGAGTTCCATGCTCAGCACTGAGTCTTAGCCACCTGAGAGCTGGGAGGTCAAAGCTGGTGATAGTTTTGATTCTACCGGCTTGAGGGTTGTAGATGTCAGGTGATGAAGATGAGACCATGTTCTGGTGAAGCCTGGCAGTGCAAATTGTTTCCGCAAGACCGTTTTGTCTCTCTCTTTCACATTGTTGGCCTCGGCGGCAGGGGCGCTCTTCCTCTTCCCCTCTTCTGCTTTTCTGATGATGTGGCCGCCTCCGCTCATCCTCTTCATCTTCATCTTCATCATCTTGTCTGCTGGGGTGGCGTTGTTGTCTCTCTGGAGGGCTCATGATGCTGAGTCCTCCTTCCACTTTGACAATGGCTCCCTTCTCCTCGTCTTCGTTCCTGCCTTGAAGTTTTTCAACTATATGCCTGTTCACGTTCAATGCATCTTCCAAGAAATCCCTCTTGAAGCCACTGAAAATGTTGCCTCCTTCATTTTCTTGTTCTTCCCTTCCTCTCACTTGTTGTTGCTGATATTGTAGAAACTCTTGCTCTTGGTTCCCAGCAAGATAGAATCTCTGTCAAGCATTGTCAGTCAAAAACAAACAAATGCCAATTATGTTAGTGTTAAAACTTGATTATCTTTTATCATATTATAATCTATATATATTTTATGAAAAGTTTCATTATGCTAAGTGCTCACCCTAGGCATCTCATCAAGTTGATTTTGGAAGCTGCCGGTGTCAATAAGAGAAACAGCAATGACTGGAGTGTCCTGGTCATTGTACATCCAAAATACAGTACCGGTAGGAACTGCAATGAGATCACCCTCTCTGAAGCGGTTAACCTTTTGGTGACTGTCTCTAAACCTGCGTCCTTCACTTTGTTCAGATTCCCTGAACCTGCGACTCTCTCTTTGTTCAGATTCCTGTGGCTCCTCAAAAGTCTCAGGACAACCCGGGAATACCATGCCAAAATATCCACTACCTGTAATTAATATAGTAAAAAATATTTACTTCTATGTGATCAATATTGTGACTAATATATGCATGCATGTAATGTAGGTAAAGATATTGGAAGAATATCAAAGTAACTAACCTTGTTGGATGAAAATTTCCTGAGGAGCATTGGAGTAGAATGGTCTGCGGAGAGAATTGCGTTGAAGGGTACAACGAGAGAGGGCCACACCTGCACATCTGAATTGGTTGTTGTTTGGATTCCAAGTCTCAATAATGCCACCTTCAGATTCTATACGGTTATCAGGTTCAAGGGCATTCAGCTGCTCTAGCTGACACTCATTTTGTTGAGGCTGCTGCTGCTTTTGATGAGGCTGATGCTCTCTAATAGCAAAACAGCCACTGAAAAGTAGAAAACAAAGTGAAAGAGAGAGTGCAAGAAGTTTAGCCATGATTGGATAGAATGAATATATGCTAGCTGGTTGTGTTGTGATGCGGAGATCCTTAATTGCATGGGAATTTATAGTGAAAGAGAGCATTGTGAAGGAGTGACACGTCATATCAGAGAGCATATATGTGTTACTGAGCATTAGACATTCTTCATCGTGCATGGCTATGAAAGCCTTGTGGATTACACCTCACAAAGTCACAATGTCTCATTACTGCAGGTGGCTTCAATTCAACATGAGATCCATAATAACCAAACAAAACTATAAGAGTGAGAGTATTTAGCTAGCTGAAATCGGTGGTGATGGGGACCATATATGAATATATAATTCATTTCTATTTTACATATATGCTATTTTCTTGATTTTCATGCACATGAGGTGGTCACTACTGTCTTGTAATATTTAGATATATATGCACCCGATTCACTTTGAACTTAATTTCAAATTACTGTCTTTACATTGAGTGCTTGATATGAATCATAGGATTGAGTTTGACATGCGTGCGTGCACATGTTTATCTAGCTAGTTAACTATAAGTTGGAGATATGTATGTAGCCTGTGAGTGAGAGACATGTAATAGCAATAGATAATAGATGTTATATATGTAGCCATTATTTCGAGTCTTGTATATATTTAAATAGAAATTATATTTGAACAATCATTTTTTAATAGTTTTTGTGACAACTTTCTCTCTCATACTCATATTATCTTTTAGTTTTTTTACCAATACCTCATTTTCTCTGTAAAATTTTAGTTGTCTTAAAAATTTCATATAAATCGATGTTCAAATAACACAACTATATATTAAATCAATATATCCTATTATTTGTATAAAAATAAATAAATATATCCATGGATTTTGATATAGTGGAATCTAAAAATTGTGAGTTTGGGTTCTATAAGAGAGATAAATATAAAAACCTCTGAGCTCAAATATTTTTTCAACCTTTGAGCGAAAAGAATTTCTACCTTTGAGCGAAACACAGTCTCCACCTTAAATTTATCTCATAAAAAAAAATATCCTACTGTTTTTTTACCCAATCAACTTTTATTTATCAACTATTTTAAAAATATTTGATCGAGTTCTTGCATGAGTTTCTGAGCAGTCTTTTCTCTCTTCAAAATTTTATATTTAAACTATTTTATTTATAATTTTCACTTTGTTCTCCGTTCAATTAACAATTATCTTTAAATGACAACATAAATTTTGTAGATTTTATTATTTTTATTGGAAAATTATAACTTTCAATATTAACCAATTCGGAAAAGAAACATGATTTTTTTATTTTAAAAAATGGGTATGTCCATGCAGCTATGTAGTCTAATCACTTGAGCTTTGTGGAACTCAAATGATCAGTAAACTCTTCATAAGAGTTTTAACATTGTTGTATGCCTAAACTCAAGTTTAAACTTTGAGGCTTTGGTTAAGTTAGAAAGGAGAAACAAGAGGGACAAAGAAAGCGATAAAGTTTGTTTTGTAGCCTGTAGGTTATAAAAGTTTCATTTATAATGTTATTTTTGGGGTGGTTTCTAGGATGATGGCTCAATTAAGGTGGAACCTCCAAAAATTATCATTAGATTGTATGGGAGGTTATTTTTTGGTTAAGAGCTTTTCAAAGGCGGCTCAGCATTTGGTGTTGAGGACTCGGAGTTTATTTTTGAAAGGTGTTCTTTGGGGGTGAGTTAGTGATGAAGGGTGGTGTTGGATATCGTGTTTACAATGCTCGTTTTCATGAAGGAGTATGTTTAGGTGGTGACATGTATTTTGGTGGGTGTTGTCCTCAAGGTTGTTTTTTAGAGTGTTTATTTTTGGGTGTTTCGCGTATGTACGGCACCTTTAGTTTGTATTCACTATTTCACCGGTCTTTGTTCGTCTTGAGCAGGGATCTAGTTGTTTAATAAAATTTGTTGTTTCAAAAAAAAAAAGATTGTATTGATGGTTCAAATTTGTTTTCTAAGAGATAAGAACATCTAGACATTCCCACACACGTTTGCCCCACGAGCACATCCCCACATTCACAGTATATTTATTTTTTTAGACAAAATTGTGTTCTCTCCCACCACCTTCATCCATTCCATTAAAACCAGGATATCCGCATTCATTGTATAGTGCATAGATCATTGCATGGTTCATAGATATCACTCATATTTGTCAAAGTAATTTTGCTAGTTAAAGGATGTTTCTTATCACTAGCACGTATTTTATTGACTGGCAGTGGCTAGATGTTCCAATCTTTACATTTAAACTATCAATAAAATTCAATGGTATTTTTGGGTTTTATCAGGGAGGCACTTAATTGAGCCCTTACCTTAAAATCCACCTTTTTTTTTGTATATTAATTTTTTTCTCTCATAATTATAGTGTGAATAAAAAATGCGGGTGTGGCTTTTGTTCTACCCACACACTCTGCTAGAATCCAATGTTGGTAGCATACAATGCTAATCATCAATGTATAATATATGTAACCAATATGTAAGGGAAATCTCCAAAGTACCCTTCATTCACCTTAATCAACCAAGAACATCCCACACAAATAACCCAGCACAGTCTTAACAACCTCGACGCAAAGAAAATGTCTGGCTCTGCAGTACCATTTATGAATGATATGAAGTTTGAGCGGTTCTTTCATTGATATAGTGGTTGGTGGAGCCACCACCACCATCTGTGTGGAACCAGCACCAGAAGTGTTTGTGGTGGAGTCTCGACGACTACGGTTTTCTTGTGTTTAACAGTGGTTGTTATCTCTACAAAAAGAAGTCGTCATAACGGTTTGCTAGGTTAATGAGAATGGGTTGGAGGTGGAAAGATTGGCCATTGTTGTAGGAAAGGGAAGAGAGTTTGATGGAAGGTGATGATTGAGTTTGATCGACGGTGATGTGTTATGACTTGTAAGTGTTTCTGTTGACAGATGTGGTATTTATAAAAACAAAAATCTTTGAACATATATTATTGTCTAATATGTAACAACATGAACATTCAACAAGGACGATTTAAAGAATGAATTGATTGATAAGAATAAAAATTATGATAGTTTAATGTCCATGCGGTTGATCTACAAAAAAAAAATGTATTGTACTTCATTTGAGATAAGCTGAAATCGCATACCTATTCAAAAGTAAAAAAGTCATACCATATACATGAACAGTTCAAATAGTGTAATCATCATGAACTATCGCAGAGCAATAATTAATCACAAGATTAAATTCAATGAGCACCTTTACAACCAAGTTTTTATCAACAAGGAGGTTTGGAGACTTCAAATCATGATGAAATATCACTGAAGTGTTGTTGTGCAAATAATTGATTTCTCAAGCATGGATAGTCAAAATAGAATTTCCTTTGTTATAATTATTATTATAGCAATAACTTAACGATTTAAATGTAACAAAATCATTGTGTTGTTTTGGGGGTTAGTTTCCACTTTTGGAGAAACGTCGGACCACAGACACGTTTTGTAACAATCTTTTGAACTCTGTTTGTTGACTTGTTGTTGGGAAGGAAAATGATAATCAATGATCTTTGTTCATAAAAAAAAAAATTAACAAAATCCCTACAACATCCAGGGCCATCATCAACAGCCTTCGTTCATCTAAATGATTTACATACTTATCCTTTCATGTATACTTTTTCACTCAATCTGAGGATACATAACATTTATTTATATGAAAATGTGTAGTTTCAATTTTATTATGTCCCTCAATGCAAATTGTAAGTTGGTTTTTTATTATTGGCGCTTTTACTTTTTGTGTGGCTTGTGTGGTGTAAGCAATGTGTGTCAACATGTCTTTTAGTGGATATATGTTTGAGTTTCAAAATGATTGGAGGGAAAATTTGAAATTAAAAAAGTGTTATCATATATGTTTGAAAAGTGTTATCTGAGGATACATAACATTTATTTATATGAAAATGTGTAGTTTCGATTTTATTATGTCCCTCAATGCAAATTGTAAGTTGATTTTTTATTAATGGCGCTTTTACTTTTTGTGTGGCTTGTGTGGTGTAAGCAATGTGTGTCAACATGTCTTTTAGTGGATATATGTTTGAGTTTCAAAATGATTGGAGGGAAAATTTGAAATTTGAAAAGTGTTATCATATATGTTTGATTGAGTTTCAAAATGATGGAGGAAAAAAATTAGAATAAAATCATTAGTTGCCTACCTCTCAAAGAAGTCACACTAACGTATATTAGCAATTTAAACCATGCCAAATTTGAGTAGATATTGTGTAAAGAAACCAAGAAAATATCAACAATATTTAACTAATCAACAAAAGAACATGCATGCTTAATAATGGAGAAAAAAACTTATATAGGTTGAAAACAAAGCTCCAAGAAGTATAATCAAATTAAAAATGCATCAAGATTAAGATTAAGATATATTTGATTGGTGGTCTAAAAAATGAGGCATGCTTGTATATTATTAAGATTAAGATTATTAAGATTAAGATTACGATTAATATATGTGTGTGTGCGCGCATGCATGTGTGTGTGAGAAACATGATCAACTGACACCGTGGTGTCAAAGATAATATATGACATCGATGATAATTCTTTATTGTATAACTGTATTACAAAATTGACTGTTAGATTAAAGGATAGGGTTAAATAAGTTTTTCGCCCCTATAAATATTGTGAATTTTGATTTTAGTCCCTAAAAATTTAAACTGAATGTTTTCATCATCACAAAAAAATTTATTTTGTTTTTGGTCCCTAATGAATATAATTTTGACATGTTTTTGAATTTTTTGAACACAATAAGAATATAAAAAGGTTGAACTTAATATAGATACAATTTGAACATAAAAGAGTTATAATCTTGATATTTACATGAACATAAATTGGACTTTAAGGACAAAAAAGAAAATAAACTTTTTTATGAGGATGAAAACATTTAGTTTAATTTTTTAGGGACGAAAATCAAAATTCGCTATATTTATAGGGAAGAAAAACTTATTTAACCCTAAAAGATATTAGAGCATAGATCATGTGTACAAAATTTTACATTAATCGGAAGCCATTTGATATGTCAATTAGATAAATCGAAATTAACATGCAATAGAAATATCCAAATTGTCCTTCATTCACTTTATAACACCTACTTGAGGGCTTAATTGCTTTTAAAAAGAAACAAATTTACTTCTTATTTCTTCAAATGTGCTTTCAAGATACTTACAAAAATCTTCGTACATATATTATTCTCTAATATGTAACAACATGAACATATATAAAGAATGAATTGATTAATTAAAATAAAAATTATTATAGCTTACTATAATAATTTACTAGACTTTCAACCCGTGCGATGCACGGGTCCTATTAATCGTAATGAAGACCAATAAGTAATATTTGACCCGTGAGATGCACAAATCTATCGATAAACACCAATAAAATTATTAGAGATACATTAACAACAACAAAAGAAGAAAAATAAGTAATATTTTACCAAATTTTAATTTTTAGTTTTAAAGGATTTGAAAACATAATTTATTAAACTTATTTGCTTGCTTTTGATAACAAAAAAGTAAAATAAGTAGAACTATAACTCACTTTAGAGGAAACACATTTATTCAATTATGCATGATCACAATTGATATGATAAAAAATGAATTGTTTGAAAAGAAAAAAAACTGACAGTGAGAAATATCAAATATAAGTTAATAAAGAAAACTCAAAGTGAATGCCGCTGATGTTCTTAAAAAGATAAAAAAAAAAAAAAAAAAAAAAAAAAAAAAAAAAAAAAAAAAAAAAACAAAAAAAAAAAAAAAAAAAAACAAAAAAAAAAAAAAAAAACAAAAAAAAAAAAAAAAAAAAAAAAAAAAAAAAGGCATCCACTAATTCACATGATTCACTCTAAAGTGAATATCAAATCCATAAGAATCAAGCTTCAAAACAAAACATACTTAATTAAAACCTATCCTGCAAACATTGCAACTACAAATTTGGATCCAAAATTGTGATTGAATCCAAACTTTTAACAGATCATTTTTCCTACTAATTTGCTTGTTGAAGTCTGTCCAGAATCAGTCACAGCCGCATCATCCTCGTTGTTTGAATCACCTCATTCAATAGTCTCCTAAATCATTATTTTATACACAACTTAGTGAATTACTATTTCTAACAAACTTATTACATCAAAGAAGTCAAAGTAAAAACATATATGTATATACCAGTACATTAGTATCAGCCATTTGACTCAAATCATTAACACATTGAGCATCCTCATCATCATTTCCATGACTGTGTAATTAGCTTAGTCTATAAAATGCAAAAGTTGTTGAAATAAATCAATATTTTATGCATGAATAACAATTATTGAAATAAATAATATTTTAATTGTTGAAAAATAATTAGCTTAATCAATATAATGACAGTGTCTCATGCGTTCATAGACCAACCAAATTGTTTATCCCTTTACAATTTAAAGTATCATTATTTATCACATGAAAAACAATTAAAATTATTGTAAAAATAGCATAGTAGTAGACATGAATGCCTTTATTTCATTGAATGAGTGGAACATAGTATTGATTCAATATCTTGTAATCAATGTCTAAAAAAACAAACAAACAAAAAGAATCTCATGTGACTTTTCATGCTAAATGAAACCAAGTAAAATCAGAGATCAATGGTTGTATAGAAAGGTAAAGTGTAAAGAGAAATTGCTGCAGAAAATACACTAAAAATTGGCTTAACGTTTTAAAATAAATAGACGGTTTTCAAAGATTGAAGAAGAAAAGTTATTAGAATTACCAACACCAAGTGAAGGGATGAGAGTTTAGAGGGCATCGACGTTGGGTGTTGCAGCAACCACGGCGGATCTGAAGGTATATTAGACGCATTCCATATCTATAGTGAAAACAACCTTCAAACGATGCTTGGAGCATACATGATGTTGGGATCCTTTTTTTTTTGTTTGAGGGAGGAATAGAAATTTGCGATGGTGAATGACAGAGAGATAGATAAAGAGCTTCTTAACAAAGATCAAAAATTACATGAGAAATGAAGCAATAAAGAGAGATAGAGAGCTTACTAACTAATTAATCCAAATGTTGTGTGAATAAGTTGTGGAAACCTGGTAACATGAGAGAGATAGAGAGTTTACCAATTAGGTATGTACATAAAGGATGATGATTGGGTAGTTTGAACCTATATATTCATTGGAGAAAGGTATATCAAAGGTCATGATAAATTCTTGTGGGTATAGTGATTAGTTGGGAGATATGATCGCATTAAATACTAACAAAGGAGGAAAAATTTGAAGTGTTTAGGACTGACTGTCAGCTTAGCCGATTTAGCTTTTATGATAAGAGATACCTATTCATCAGTAAACGGTTTATACCACATACATGAACATGTCAATAGTATAATCACCATGTGCTATCAAGGAACATTAATTAATCCAACCAAGGATCCACATAGCTCATCTTGGGGTCAATTGACCCCACTTCTCTTTGAAAAATAAACCAATAATTTGATATTTTAATGTATTGACTTCCCTTCAAATATTTCTTTGACCCCACATATTTAGAAATTACACTACAAACAAACTAATACTGGTGAATAAACTGATATCATATTATATTTGTTGACTTATGCAATACGTTTTGAAAAAAATGGATGGTCTTTCGTGTGTGTTGTCTTAGGAATAAAGATTGGTTTATAACTTTAAAAATAAATAATTGGTCTTTCTTTGAAAGAAGTTGAAGTGGTAGACGATGCACACCACACCAGCAGTAGAAAGGAATAAACGCTTCTGATTCCTCCCTACTCTGTGTGTGTTCATGTTTCAACTTTAAATTAAGAGACTCTTGAAGGTGCAACCATTCTTTTTTTGTTGCAATTTATTGAAATTGAGTGAAGAAACATTAATCCATATAAATTGTTCCTCTTATTCATATTATTGAAGGTGCTTATATTATAATCAAGTAATAAATTAGTGTTATATTATTTTTTAATATGCTAGAAATGGAAAAATATTTTGAAACATAACCAACATTAGAGTCTCAAGAAGTAGAAAATACATCAACTAAAGAATCAAAGCCATTCTTAAAAATAAGATTCCTAAAAATTAGAAGTTGATTTGCAAAGAATGAAATGTGCAACTCTAAAGAAGATTGATTTTTGAAATATTGTCCGGTAATATAGATAGTGATATTTTTAGTAATATTGAAAATGAAGAAAAAAAAATTGCGACATTTTGAAAAATATGAAACACCCATAGAGCGATTCCAATTCTTCAATTTTAAGGTATCTTAAAATTTTGAATGTACAATGATATAATTTTTTAAATCTCCAATTTATTTTAATAATCATGTGATAATTTTATCACTTGCATTTACATATTATATAAATACTTATCATAAATGGACCTCAACCTCACTTATTAAAATTTCTGGATCCGTTGTTGAATTAATCACAAGATTAACTCTTCAATTGGTAGAGGAAGGTCTTAATAATTTGGAGTTTGGCTATAAGATAAGTAAAATATGACTAAAAAATCTCTCACTCGATGTTCAAATTTAAGTTTTTCCACAAAAGTTCATTAAACACTTGAACACAATCACTTTGATAAATAATATGAATATGCAGAATAGAGTTGAAGGAAGTAGTTGAAATGTTGAATGATGTAGTTTGGTTGGAGGTGATTTTACTAGTAGGCTCAAGCGACTGTGAAATTGAACTCTTACTTCATAAAAGTTATGACATACGATAGTATAAGAAGGTGAATGTTGATATCATGTCAAGTTATTTCAAGCCAACTATTTTTTTGCGATTAGCAAATACTCGATAATTCTAATGCATCAAGGATGAGACATTTCATAAAACCATAATCCAGGAAGAAAAAAACAAACTTATAAGACAAATTCTAAGACACAGAACACACAAACTTTGACAGAAAATCATAAACCGTTGAAATTTCACTTTTTGTTTATTCTGTTTCCGCAAAAGGTACATGACTCAAGTAAAGGCATCTAAGCCTTAGTTCTCTTATTCATAATTTTCATTATTATTATCATTATCATTATTATTGATTGGTGTCAAATTTAAGCTGCAGCTCTGTGTTCAGACTCGCGAGGTGGAACTAGAAATTTGAAGGGACTGTTGTTCTTGAGCTGCCTTGCCTCATTCCTGTCCATGTTGAATGTAGCTGCAAGTACATCCACCGGCATACCACTTAGAGTTGATGATGTCCCTGCAAGCCTTGCAATCGCAGCATTATCATTGGTCTTGAATGACACATACTGGAACCTGTCGCTCATTGATTTTGCAGCTACAGCAAAGTTTTGTGGTACTATCAACACGCGACCGGCTTCAAGTTCACCATCAAACACAGTGTTGCCATTGCAGTTCACTACTTGTAACCGTGCACGTCCCCTCAATGCGTATATTGCGCTGTTTGCATTCAGATTGTAGTGTGGCACAAACATAGCATTCTGTATGAACATTGTATTGAGTTAGCTATAACTTTCCAACATTTCTAGTAATGTTGAACTTTAATTAAAAGAAAAACCAAAAACATACCCTGTGGAGAGTTCCATGTTCAGCGCTTAGTCTGAGCCACCTGAGAGCTGGGAGGTCAAAGCTGGTGACAGTTTTGATTCTACCAGCTTCAGGGTTGTAGATGTCAGGTGATGAAGATGAGCCAATGTTCTGGCGAAGTCTAGAGGTGCAAATTGTTTCCTCAAGACCGTTGCTTCTTTCACATTTTTGGCCTCGGCGGCAGGGGCGCTCTTCCTCTTCCCCTCTTATGCTTTTCTGATAATGTGGCCGCCTCCACTCGTCCTCTTCATCTTCATCTTCCTCTATTATGCTGCCTCCTTGGTGACGTGATTGCCTCTCTGGTGGGGTAACGAAGCTGAGGCCACCTTTCACTTTGACAATGGCTCCCTTCTCCTCATCTTCATTCCTGCCTTGAAGTCTGTCAACTATATGCCTGTTCACGTTCAATGCATCTTCCAAGAAATCCCTCTTGAAGCCACTGAAAATGTTGTTGCCGTCACTTTCTTGTTCTTCCCTTCCCCTCATTTGTTGTTGCTGGTATCGTAGAAATTCTTGTTCTTGGTTCCCAGCAAGATAGAATCTCTGTCAAACATTGTCAGTCAAAATCAAACAATTCCAATCTCTGCTGTTAATGTAATAGTGCTAGGACTTGGACATCATTTAGCATATTAATTATACCATCTAATATATTTATGTGTAAAGTTAACTATGCTCACTCACCCTAGGCACCTCGTCAAGTTGATTTTGGAAGCTGCCGGTGTCAATAAGAGAAACGGCAATGACTGGAGTGTCCTGGTCATTGTACATCCAAAATACAGTACCGGTAGGAACTGCAATGAGATCACCCTCTCTGAAGCGGTTAACCTTTTGGTGACTGTCTCTGAACCTACGTCCTTCTCCTTGTTCAGATTCCCTGATCCTGCGGCTCTCTCTTTGTTCAGATTCCTGTGGCTCCTCAAAAGTCTCAGGACAACCCGGGAATACCATGCCAAAATATCCACTACCTGTAATTGGTATAGTATAAAATACTCACTTCTATGTGACCAATATTGTCACTAATATATGCATGCATGTAATGTAAGTAAAGATATTGGAAGAATATCAAAGTAACTGACCTTGTTGGATGAAAATTTCTTGAGGAGCATTGGAGTAGAATGGTCTGCGAAGAGCATTACGTTGAAGGGTACAACGAGAGAGGGCCACACCTGCACACCGGAACTGCCTGTTGTTTGGGTTCCATGTCTCAATAAGTCCACCTTCGGACTCTATACGGTTATCAGGTTCGAGTGCATTCAGCTGCTCTAGCTGACACTCATTTTGTTGAGGCTGCTGCTTTTGATGAGGCTGATGCTCTCTAATAGCAAAACAGCCACTGAAAAGTAGAAAACAAAGTGAAAGAGATAGTGCAAGAAGCTTAGCCATGATGACAGATATTGGAGGAATGTTGTTTGTGATGAGGAGAACCTCAATTAGAACCGGTAATTTATAGGGAAGTGAGGATGGTGAAGGATGGACACGTCAAAGAAGGTGGGGTGGTGAGCATTAGACATTCTTCAGCTTGCATGGCTATGGAAGCCTTGTGTGTTACACATATGCTCTGAGCAGGTGTCTTCATCATCTCCATAACCAAACAAAGAGCATGATTGTCTGCATTGCAATTCTTGCCTAGGTGCTATTAGCTGGAATCGATGGTGGGGGGACCATGGCTTTATTTCTTGTCTTCCATGCTTCTTTCTTATAAATTATGCAGTGCATGCAAAGATTTATGAAGAAAGATTTCCAATTAGCTACTTCATTTAACAGTCACGGTCGGTTACCAAATTAATTAATGCTTAAAATTCAAGTGTTACTTCATAGTGTTTGAAAAACATTATTATCAATTTCTTAATAGTACCTTACAAATGTGAAATTTTCGTCAACCAGTTGTTTACTGAGAAGTACATCTTGCTTTTTCATCAAAAATGAGAGTTTACTCAAAAGAAGCCAAATCCTATGAACTTTTTCATCTAATGTAACAATACCTTTTGAATGATCAAATTAAAGGTTTCTTTTAAGTAAGGTCTCGGGTTCAAACCTTATGGATAGGAAAAATGTGGTTGGAAGGAGAGACTCCACTAAAAGTGGTCAGTCAGATTCTCCAACAGAGATTAGTTATCGACAAAGTTGGTGGATACTTCACACAATAACATAGTTATAAAAATAAATTAATTTTTTATATATACTAAACTAAAACTTTTATGATTTTTTCAGGTTGTAATTTTTTTTATCATTTGTAGGTTTATGCATGTGCGTGACACTAGTTACAAAGACTTGGTCCGTGACCCATACTGATTAACTTGGCTCTTTAAATATGATATGATATGATGATTCAGGTCATGGCATATTTTTTTCTGCCATCCTCCCCCCAATTCTTCTCATAAATAAACAGTAAAGTAGTGAGAAATGGATGACAAGGGTAAAAAAATCAATGAATAAGAATGCAACTGCTGCAGAGTATTATGGCTGGTATACCATGCAATGCAACATGTAGTTACAATGACTGTTAATTTGGTTATCCGGTTTGCGGACCCCCTGTAATCTGTTTCTGTTGCCGCGTGCGTTTGTGCATCTTGCACAGTCTCGACGAGATAAAATTTTGCTGTTTCTAAAAAAAAAATACTAATGTGAATAAAGTTACTTTTACGAAAGCCCCTATAAACTCCAGCCAATGCTTCAGTCAGTAATTAGTGAGACCACAAATATTTTGGAGACCTCTGCCACCATCAGCATCCTGACTAGCCCTCACTTCTTCACAAGATTTTGTACCGATAAATCCAGCAAACTTGGCAACAGTCAAGTTTTTCAATGCAACATCAAGTGAAATGTGAAGGATCGCAATAAGGGAGCCGTCTTACTAGAACCCGCCATGAATATCATATTGAAGTGTTACTTCGTAGTGTTTGGAAGCATGGTAGTGACTAGTGTCAGTCACTACAGCCAGATATCTGCTTAAGAGCAGCAAGTTCTTTCAGAAACATATGGTTCTCACTTCACTTTGATTTTTCGCTTGATGTTAATTTTAATTTAGTTAAAACAAGTTATATCTCCACAGCTCATGTTGATTTTACTTAATTATTTAAATTTGAGCTCCTTACTTATACTTGTGATAATAATTTATTGACTGATTAATGTATAATCAATTTCATTGGTTGATGAATACTATTTTGTCTTAATCCTACAGTTTCTAAGGGAAGCTAACTATATTAAATTAAAATTTGGTAGAATGGTAAACAAATGTTCATTAAATTAAAATTTGGTAGAATTGTAAACAAATGTTCAATAATTGTTCAAGTTAGAATATGACCAATATTTCTTACTTCAAGAGTATTGTTAACCATTTGCCAAGTCCTATATATTTCCTTCACCAAAGTGTGTGGTAGAATATGACCAGTTTTTTATCATCCAAAAACGGGTCAGTTTTATTTTTTTTATAATAATCATGGCTCGTAAATTATGAAAACAAGATAAGACGGTACAGAGTTTATTGTTTTTAGAACACGATCAAGTTAGGGTAAGGATCCTCTACCTTCAAAGTCACTTACTTTTCTTTCTACCTCTCTCTTGTCTCTCGTTTTCTTTCTCATATTTTCCCTCCATGTCCTCCATATTTTTTCAATTTCTCTCAATTTTAAGTCTAAAACCGCCCAAAATTACAGAATCCAAATCCATCAAATTGATGCCTATAGAACATCGTACTTCAGGGAATATAACAGTACTCCATGCACTAAACGTGACTCATTTATCTGAAGAAGGGGATCAAAATGAGAGTATTTTTAAGGAAAAGACCACATTAACATTATGATGAACTACAATAATCTCACAAGGATTAATTATCACAATCCTCGGGATATAATCACCCTTATAGAAGGAACTATAGGTTATAAATATTACACGCCTACACAATATGGACAGCAACAAAATATAAAGCAAGAAGAAACAATGAAACACACAACCTTCGCTTTTCTCATTCGGTATTAGTCTTGAGGCTAGGTTCAACATTCTTCTCTTTCGTGCTATCCACTATTTTGGTTTCAACATGACTAACCCCCTCGGATGCATCGACAACGACTTCACGAGTGTTTGACTTTTGAGGCAGCTTTCGATCAAGACTCTGAGCAGCTTCTGACAGCTCTTCGGACTCATCACCTTCACGCCTTTCACTGGGGTTTTGAACAGCTTCCACTTCATGCCTTTCGGTGGGGTTTTGAACAGCTTCCGCATCATGCCCTGCAGTGTCAACACTTTGTGCCTCTGAATTTTGAGAAGCTTCCAACTCCTCATACTTAGAAACCAACTGCTGCAGCTCATCATTGAGATATAAAGCCTCAAAAAGTGTCTCTTCGTCATTTGCGGTGCTTTCCACAATCTCCTTGATAAGAAAGAGTGATTGCTTGCACTTATCCAGCAGACTCAAAGTTAAATCTTCCTACAATCACACAAAAATATTGTACTTTCTATTACGAAAAAAAATATTATTGCAGTGCATTTATTAGATATTTGGATCTTTAATTATTTGATCAGGGATTCAACAATTTCTTAAATAGATCTCAATTATCTCTATATTAATCTCCACTGCTGCATTCAAAGGTACCTTGATTTCCCAAAAAAAAAAAATTTATTATCAAATTTGTTTCAGTATAAGAATGGTATCCTTGCATGGAAAAGCAGTTAATTTAGAATCTGGCAAGAAACATCATGAAGTAGTAAACAAAACAACAATTTATTGTTCCGGTGTTGCTAGCCGCATTTCTTTAATTTCAAAAAAGTTTACCTTTAAAAGTTTTGGCTCTGCCTCAGAATTTAATATGCTAGAGAGCAATTCAAGACTGTTTCGAGCAACCACAAGATGCTCTTTCTTCTCTTCAGCTGATGCTGGTTGGTGATCAGAAAAGAAAGCTGCCGAGTCATCCAGAGCAAGAGCATGTAGCCCTGCTTCTGGAACTGGGTATCTTTCAGGGGGATCTAAAGGATGTTGATAAGCACTTGACTCTGAGGCATACGGAATAGGTGGTGAATTTCCTGTCGTCATGTCAAGTGATTCACCCTTTCCTTTCAAACTCTGTAATCAATGAGAAAAAAATGTATGATTCAAATTAATAGCGGAGAGAAAAGGAGCACAAGACTACGTCATGGAAAAATAAAAAATAGAAGGAGTCATATTTGGAAGAGGAGAAAATAAATAAGAACATGATATTCACATCAAAACCAACATTCTGTAGAAAGATATCCCAAGGTCACCTGGTAAATGATATTTTTACATAGTAGACTTCTGCGGACAATCTCTTAGGTCGATGATACTTGCTTCTTTTAAGCTTTTAATACACCTCCTCGATGAAATTTTCTTATCCAAATTTCAATCAAGTTTTTCTTGGGACCTATGTTATTTGAATTATTTGGGAGAGAAAATAAATGGTATAGAGTTGTGAAGAGAAAGTGAAATGGTGTATAAAATGCAAATTCATCTAGACATATCCTAAGACAGGCTTGGAAGCCAAAGTTGGAAATCTTACTGTGCAAAAAATTCAGTGCAGATACCTTGAATCCATAATAAAAGTAATGAAGAAATAGATAAATTAAATCATAGTATTCGACCTAGGTAGACTAAATCAAAATACGTCAGCATATTTTGCGACTAACATTGCCTTTTAAGATTAAAAGTAATTTTATTTCTCAAAAAAACAAACCATTAAAAGAAAATTGACTGCGTGGTCATAAAACCAGCAATGAAAACATGTTCGGTGTTAATGAGATGAAAATGTGACAACAGAATAGTAGTTATACAAGACATGACAGAATTAGGAATAAAAGATAGTTGGGTCTTATTGTGGTTTGGGCATGTGTTGAGCAGACCTTGGTAAATATGACAGATCAAGATGGAAGATAGCTCAATAATTAGAGGTAATGATCAAGCAAAATAATAAGCTAACCCATCAAGAAAGAACTGAGTTTTAATGATCTAAATCACAGAACAAGATCCATGACAGGACAGGACATAAAGACATCATTTAATCCGTATAAACAATCCCACTTAATGGGAAAGGTTTTGATTGTTATTGGTGTCGTTGTTGATGTCATAAAACGAAAAATGCCATACGGTACAGAATCTCAAACAGTAATGTCATGGTGAATACATACAAGAAAATTTAAGAGCAATAAAAATTTGTTGTTATATCAGTTTAAGACAGATAGAAATCCCGGTATGAAGTTTTATTGGATGAAGGATAGCCTAATAACTAGATAGATATAAAGGAAAAAAAAAAGTTTAAACAAAACCATTGAAATGGACTTAGATATATATAGCTACTATCGGTACTTGGTCTATGAAATCTACAAGACAAAATCATAATGGAAATGCAATTTCTTGTGTTTCATCTTGTTTAAACTTATTTAACTGAATTAATTTCAACGTCCTTAATAAGGGTAGCCTAAGCCTAAAGATGCAAAATAAGATTGCCTAAAATAGACCCATAATTGGTCCAACCCTGACCTCTATAAATAGAACACCCTCTCATCATAGTTCTAACTAATAACCTACTAAGATGAACTCTATATTTCACCCCTTAAGTTTGATCACAACTCACATACTTAGATATAGCTCTATTATTGATCAGCATATAATAAAAGCTAGATAAATGCTAGCAACACGCTTTATAAACACGTTCTATCATATTGTATCCTATTACTTGAAAGTTGAAATTTTTATATGTTGAACAATAATTTTGTGAGACCCATTTGAATTTTAACCAATGAAAGAAAAGAAACTATGTGTGTGAGTGTATCCTCTACATCCTCATAAACCTAACATATTGTAACACGGACACTTCTAATTGAAAGTGTGTCAGGTTTCGACACAAATCAGTGTCAGACAAAAGCACACCAACACATTTGATTACATTTAATTAATTATGAGTGAAAAAAGAAAGAGAAAGAAAGAAACTAACCATGTAAGTCTGGCTGAAAACAGGAAGATAAGCAATATCATGAGACTCACCCCAAGCCCTAATCAACTGAAAAGCCCTTCTTCTATTACCACTATCAACCTGATTATTCTCAATCAATCTAACCATATCATCAAGAACCTTCTCAGAAGCAATTTCAGAAAACACTTTATCACAATTCATAGCACAAGTTTCCAACAAATCAAGACTATGTTTCTGAACAACAGGACTCTTATGATTAATCTTCCTCTTAATAGCTTTCACTATTTCAGAACCGTTAAACTGTTCGGCGTTAATAAGGCCGCAGATTCTGAGATTCATACCCCAATTAGGTTCAGATAAAGTTTCCGATGTTGCTTCGTCGACCATTTTGGATTCAGGGGTTGGCGTTTGGAGAATTTCTTTCATTTTGTCGCTTACGATTCGGCTCATGTTGGCGCTGCTGGTTTTGAGCCTCTCGCCGAATTGAGCTAGCTTTGATTTATCCATGGATGGAGTCAGAAAGTGAGGAACCCTAGATCGGATTAGTGTAGTCAGACAGATTTCTGACCATTTATTCTTCTACTACTTTTTTATTCATCGTCGTCGAGATAGGAATAGGATCAATTTTTTTTTTTTTTTTTTTTTTTT
>Ga0228710_1003726_pt1 | contig 24155 bp, 23 predicted proteins | sample MedpolnodulmetaG_FD_177995 | JGI IMG/M metagenome (GOLD analysis project Ga0228710, IMG submission 177995) | Root nodule microbial communities from Medicago polymorpha collected in Santa Monica, California, United States - pink nodules | ecosystem: Host-associated > Plants > Roots > Nodule...
ATACAGGTTCCTTCCACAAACCGGAAGTAGTCATGTCCTCCTTGCACTTCCAAGGAGAGTTCCACTAAAATGTAATCTCAAATTACAAGTTGCTCAATCACACAAGAAAGAGACTTATCTTTGCTCAGGGACAACTCCAAGAGACTTCTATGCTCAAGGACAACTCCAAGAGACTTCCTTTGCTCAATCACAACTGAATGAGACTTAACTTAGCAATTACAAAGAATTGAATAAGGTTTTGAATACTTGATATACAATCAGAGGTATTCACAATACAATATAGAACAGAACAGACTCTGTTTTTCTAGACACTTAGGAATTCTAAGATAAAAACAATTGGCAGAATTCTCTAAGTTGTTGATGTTTGTTTTCGACGTTTTGCACAAAGTATTGGCCTTGTATATGCGTGTGTGTATTAGCAGCTGTTCTCTATGTCTTCATCCCTATTTATAGAGGATTTGAGAGACGTTGAGAATTTAGCCGTTACATCAACTTGTCTTGCTTTGAAGCTTTGATTCTTCACCCTTGATCTTTTGCCTAATTTGATAGTTGTCCTAAGAAGAACTTATTTCAAATCCATTCCAAAACAAAAGGAACAACGTCTGCAACAATGTTACTGTTATCTTTGTCTTGTTGTAGAGACAAAGATTGCAGAGATGGTGGTTGCAGAGTTCGTGGCCGTACACTTCGTACAATGTCCTTTGTCAACTCTGGTGAAGTAGCTTCTGACGAGATATGCTTCTAATGACCAGTGCTTCTGATGATCTTGCTTCTGATGACATGTCTTCAGAAGCTCTTCTTCAGACTCATTTCTTCAGACGCATTCTTCAGACGCAGTTCTTCAGACTCATTCTTCCAGATGCTTTAAGCTTCAAATAAATTCCTTTGCTCTTGAACTTGTTCAATCAGAATCTTTATGAATAGTACTTTAATTATGGATCCTGTACACTTGAACAAATTGTTTAGCATATCCAATTGATTATTTTTAATACCTTGTTATTATCAAAACTCAATAGGTGACTTGTGAAACACCCTTTGTTCCAACAGAGAATCTCGACGGGACATCAAGCCTAGAGCGCATAGTCAGAGTTTCGACAAAGCAAGGCTGAAAGAGCAATTTCGCGTCGAAGTCAAGCAAAAGGCGGGAAAGCACGATTTCAAGCATTGAAATGGTTTCCATGTAGTAGAAGACGTGGGACAGGCAGTTGTCCAAGATGGAGGATGTGCTGATCATGGAGTTAGTGGTTCGCCATCTAGGTTTTAGTGTAAATAAGAGTTTTCAAGCCGGAAAGTGGGTGACAAATCATATACAGAATTGTACAACACTCAAACTATCGGGGTCTAAGGAAATGAGTTATAAAGAATGTATGTAAACTGCTTTGTAGACCACCTCTTTTATTTTAATGTAGTGCATTATTCCTTTTCTTTGGGTTTTCGTGCGTAAACTTACTTTTATCCTTCTTTTTGCTTGCTTTATTTTAAGCTTTTACTTGCAATCTCAAACCTGTCGAGAGACAGTGCCTTTTACTTCAAACTCGTCCTGCTCTCTAAGCAACCTGAGTGCATTTCGTGGCCTTTTTTAAACTCTTTTTCGATAAAAACCTTTGCACAATGGTCTTGAGATTTCTAGTTCGATCTCGCTTGTAATAATTAGAACTAGCCCCCGTTTGCCAAAATCAAAGGCAAACAACACAGATAAAGATCTGAGAAAAACATGGCATCTGGTGATAGTTCCATTTCAAGTCACAATGTTGTTGCATATGATTATGGTACTTCTGATTATTGTACTTGGTTGTCATCATGTTCTTTTGTGAAAAGAGCGCCCACTATTGTGTTTGACTTTTTATGATTTCGTTATGTTCAAATTTGTGTCATTTGACCATGGCCACTGAATATTTTGTTTTTGATATTTTTCACAATATGGATACAAAGTATAATATTATCATATGTTTTGTTTTGTTTAAGTTTTGATATGTGTCAATAAAATAATTTGATTTGTGTTGCAAATTCAGCGTAAAAATGCAAATATTTGTGCTCTCTGCAGAAACATGTTCGTTCTCTGTGTTGACTCATTTTAAATTATATAATCTAAATATATATTTTATTCATTTGAATTATATAATCCTAAATTGTCAACATATTGAATACAAATGCTCTTCGAAACCGGTGTGACGGTTGGGGGCTTGACATAGTTCGGATTATATAATTCAAATTGTTAATATTATTTTTTTTATTATATTTTCTAAACCGTTTCGAAGCAATAATTTGAGGAACCAGGGTGATTTGAAGTTGTTTTCGGAGTTTTAAGGTGATTGATACTATAAAATTCAAAATATTGTAAAAATGATTCATATTATACAGCTCAAACAGGGAAATAAATTCAATATTTTCTTCCTTAAAAAAAATTCAATATTTTCTACTCGTCTCATATGCCCTGATTCCTCTGGTTTGGGCCATTTAATTTGAAAGAAAAATGTTTTTTTTTTTTGAAAAATCAAAAATGGAATATATTAACGAAGGCGATGATACCTCCCTAGCACAAGGTGTACCAAGGAAGCCACCCCAAGAAATAATCAGTCAAGTATAATAATTACAAAAACATGGTCAATCGATACCCAAGCACAACAAAGGGTCTTACCACCATCTATGAGAACCGTACATGAACGTGGCATTATTAGCCTTCAGCCACCAAAGCGAGTGGTATTTAACTCTATCTAAAATCTAAAAGCTACATAATGGGGGTTTGGATGTTGTTAAAAATCATGTTGTTACGCTCAATCCAAACTTGCCAAACACACAAAAGCCATAAAAGCAATAGAAAAGATCGACGCTTTTTCGAGTGACCTGTATAATGAATAAACTAAAAGAAATGATCACTAATATTGTTGGGGTTGACTCTTGTGATGCCAATCCAAAACCTGATTAGTTGCCACAAGGAACAGAAAAACATCACAATGAAGGAACAAATGAACCGCTGATTTGTCGCTGGCGCACCTTGCCACACATCTCGCGGCCTCATGGTGAATAATCCCGCGCCGCGTAAGATTGGTCTTGGTTGGCAACCTATCTTGCAACAGTCTCCACGCGAAGATTGAGACCTTTAGAGGTAACTGCTTGTGCCATACAAAATCCAACACGCCATCATCAGATAAGAGTGTTTGCGTAGTCAGAATCTAATAAACACCACGCAAAGTGTAACCACCAACAATGTCAGGATCCCACTGCCACCTGTCAGGAATATCAGACTACAAAACAAAACCAATAATAAAATTCCTACACCCTGCTAACATATCTTGGTTGGCAACCTATCTTGCAGCAGTCTCCACACGAAGATTGAGACCTTTAGAGGTACCTGCTTGTGCCATACAAGATCTAACACACAATCATCAGAGGGGAATGTATGCGTAGTCAGAATCTGATAAACACCACGCACAGTGTAACCACCAACAATGTCAGGATCCCACTACCACCTGTCAGGAATATGACACTGCAAAACAAAACCAATAATAAAATTCCTACACTCCGCTAACATATCTTCCTCCCACACCCACAATCTTCTCCTCCACCTCCACGCCTCTCCCCCTTCCTCCCAACAGAGGATGTGCATCTCAGCCACCGTACTCAACTTATTTGTCGCTGAATCAAATAGGCAAGTAAAACGCTTGCACAAAGGAACCTCTCCTAACCACCTGTCATACAAAAAGAAAATATTCACTCCATCCCCTACCCCTCTCGACACCCTATCTGTAAACCAGCCCCCATCAGCTTCTCCTACTCCATCCCTAATCTTCGCTATCTCCCGCCACCATGAAGAAACACTCCGGCCCCCAACCTCCAACCTCCCTGCCTCCTCACCATACCTCGCCGCCAACACCATATACTGTCTCACCCCCAACCCTCCATACTTCTTTCGAGAACTAACAGTGCTCCAAGTGATATAGGAAATTTTCCTGTTATCCTCACTCCCTCCCCAAAAATTTTTGTTAAAAATAGATTCAATGGAAGAGATTATACCTGACGAAGCTTTGAAAAAGGAAAGAGCATAAACAGGCAGAGAGGTCAGGACAGACTTGAGAAAAATCAACTGGCCCCCAAAAGATAGAAAACGACTTTGCCACCTCAACAATCTAGACTTGATAATATCCAAAACAAGATCCTAGAACGATAACCTCTGAGGGTCTCCTCCAATCGAAAAGCCCAGATACACAAACGGAACCTTACCCACCTTACAATTTAAAATGGAAACCGCCTCATTCAACCAAGAGTCCGCAATATTAATACCACCAAGTAAGATTTTATGGAAGTTTACTTTCAAACTAGACATCCCCGCAAACAAAGACAAAACTGCATGCAAAGCATGCACATTTTCCCAACTCTTTTCACCTAATAACAATGTATCATCCGCAAACTGGAGATGGGAGACCACCACTTGATTGGGAATCCCAACCCCGAAGCCTATAAACAAATTATTCTCATACATCGACTTCATCATAAAGTTTAATCCCTTAGATGCTAATAAGAAAAGGAAAGGAGAGAGGGGCCCCTTGATGCAAACCCCTCTTTAAAGGGAACTCATCTGTTGGGATGCCATTAACTATTATTGAAGCAGTAGTTATAGTCACACATTGTTTGATCCATTTTCTCCATAAAACCAGAAACGCCATTTTTTGCATTACCGCATCCAAATACCCCCAGTCCACCGAGTAATAAGCTTTCTCAAAACCTACTTTAAAAAGCATTAATTCCTTTTTAGACTTTCGGGCCTCATCTACCGCCTCATTTGCAATTAAAATTCCATCAAGAATCTGTCTATCTTTCACAAAAGCAGTCTGTATCTGAGAAATAACAACTCCCATAACCGTGAATAAGTGGTTAGCTAGCACCTTCGACAAGATTTTGTACAAGCATCCAAACAAAAAAAATTTCCCAAAATCATTTAATCTCTGAGGACTGTCGACTTTAGGAATGAGAGCTATGAAAGTAGTGTTTATACCTCTTGTAAGTTTACCATTCCGGTGAAAGTCTGACATGAATCGCATTATATCATCTTTTAACTCGTCCCAAAATGCCTTGATGAAACTGAAATTGACACCATATGGCCCAGGACTTTTAAAGCTATCGCAATCCCACACCGTCGCTTTAACTTCACCAGCCGAAAACGATTTTATAAGACCATTACCTTTCACATAAGATAAATTTTGGAAATGCAAATTTTCAACCCCCAGCCTAGAGATACAGGGAGCCGCAAAATGGTCTTTGAAATGGGAATAAACTGCATTCCGGATAGGTTGGACACCTTCGACAAGAGTTCCATTCACCAAAAGCGAAACGATAGAATTTCTCCTCCTCCGACTGGAAATGACCGAATGAAAATACTTAGAATTAGCATCTCCATCCTTCAACCATAGAAGCCGAGACTTATGCCAAGTAATACTAGTATTGACACGAGACAAAGAGTGAATGTCATGCGTTATACCCCTCATTTCCTCAATTTCTTCGACTGACAATCCATCTTCCTCCCCTTTTTCATCATACACCGCTAAACGCGATTTTAAAGCGTCAATCTTTCTAGGAATATTCTTTACATGAGCGAAATCCCACTCCTCCAGAGCAGACTTAATGAATTTCAACTTTTATTTAAGCACATAGCCACCCCATCCCTCTATCTGAAAGGACTGCCATTTATCTTTTACAAACTGCCTATATCCCGGCATATCTTGCCAACATTTCAACATTCTTAAAGGACGGGGACCCCAATTTTCCTCGTCGACTGACAACTGAAGCGGACAATGATCAGAAAGACCCTAAAGAAGGGCTACCTGAAAACAGTTAGGCCACTGTAAACACCAGTCTTCAGACAACAAGAACCTGTCAATCCTACTCATAGAAGTGCCATCTTCGTTGAACCACATGAACCTCCGACCACATAACGGAAGATCTATCAACCCATTATCATCGATAAAATGGCAAAATTGATTGTTTTCTTGCGACACCCCCCCCCCCCCCCCCCCCGCGTTGCGACCTTCTCTCCTCCCCACACCAGACTGTATTAAAGTCACCGCATACACACACCTTCTTACCCCTCAACACCTGCAATCTTGCTGACAACGAAACCCATAACTCATGTTTTGCCCTTACATCACAAGGGGCATAGATGTTGAACAAGTAAAATTCCTCATTTGTCTGAATAAATCTGCCATGAATTTGGAGCACATGTTTAACACCGACGGATGACCACACCTCCACTTCCATAGTATCCCACATTGATAACAACCCACCCGACGCCCCCACTAAAGGACGATAAGAATAAGCATAACTCGTATCGCCCCACAGAAAAGCACACAAGGAATCATCGCACACAACTAGTTTAGTTTCTTGAACACAAAAAGTGAACGGACTTAACTCCCTCACCAACTTCCTCACTTCCTTCCTCGTTTCCAACCCCCCTAAACCTCATACATTCCAAGATACCATCTTCATCTCACACACCCTCCCCACCCTCACCCCAACACCAACGCCACCCCTAAGCACCCCCCTCCACCACGTCACCCTCACCCACCACCGACGTCAACACAGGCTCTAAATCACCCTGCTTTGGACGAGTCAATACACTAAACTTATTAAAATTGTTACTTTTAAAAGAGACACTGATAGTTTCTCCTATATCATGTATGTCTTTCTCTGATGCCTCCTTACTCCCTTTTAGGACCACCCAATGTTTCCAATCATTAGTCACTGAAGCCACATATAAAGAATCATTATTAGAACTTTGATTAACCTCCTCCAAAGACTTTGTAATTCTCTCCCTTTTATGTCGACGATTTCTAATTTTTTGCTTCAAGACTTTCATAACTTTGGAATCTCTCAAAACCTTCATAACCTCTTCTATATCCTTAATTGGTAATCTTGCAACTTTTTTCAGAGTAAGAATAGGGTGTCGTAACGCACCTCCTGCTTTCTTTTTGTTTGCATGATGCTTAGTACTCCCACCACCAACACCTTTATCAGACACCAACTTCTTCAGACATTTCTTTTTCGAGGATATTAATCCAATATCACCTTTTTGAGTATTTTGTAACCAGTCCACACTCCATGGGCCTGAGCGTAAGGACTGGTCATCTGCATGTGAACATGATGGCGATTTAATTCTACGCTTTCAAGAAACCCCCACTTCATTGACATTGTGAGACTTCGTCCTATGAAGAACCTTGTCCCCCAAATTCGACGTTACACCCTCCTTAGGTTGCTGATTCTGTTCAATATTTTGTGACGTCGAAGAGGAGCCATTATTAACCAGCAAATCCACATTATTTATAGAAGAATCAGTCATCTCATGTTCTCTCTTGAGACTGTCTGGACAACCGACCATGTGCGCATCTTGCACATCAGTTGGCTCTATAGTCTCCAATTGCTCATTGACATTCCCATCCTTAACATTGACATCAAAATCCTCTGCTTCTGCTGAATCTTTTACAATCTTCTCGCCAGAATCTCAACATTATTAAGAATCTCAAACTCATCATGAATATCTTCATTGTCCGGACAAGAAGAAACAGACTTTTCGTCCTCCTCATACAAACAAGCATCATCACCTAAATTAAAACCCTATTCCTCAATCATTTTAAATTCAACCAACACACCATCAACCATAATTTGATCAGTCATGTTCACCACCTCTAATGACGATGTGCATATCAGCACTCTTGCATAGTCAAACCTTTCTCTATTCAACGAACAAGTATCTGATCTTAGATACCTCCCACAGTCAAGAACGCACAGTTTGAAAAAACTTTCATTCCATGCATGTAAAGGGATCCCATATATACGTATTTAGGCTCCCCTCTAAAATGACAACACTACTTTATCCCAACATACCAGAATTGAGAAAATAAGATCAAAAATGATTTCGCCTTTCCCACTATCTTAGATACATTCACACTTGATAGCGAATGAATAAATACCTTGTCAGCGCCTAGTGGAATAACGTCTATTTCCTTGAAACTAGTGTCCTCCACTCAACTTTTAATGAGCGGTATCGATTCACCATCAATAACTGTTCCAACCAAACCTCGACTTGCCCAATTAAAGTCCTCCACACAAGAGCTATACTTTCTAACCAACTTTGAGGTCGTTGTTTTCTTTTCTGTGCTTGCGATCCTACCCGGCTTCCCATTCTCCCCATCGGCCATCTCCATTCTTGCCTCACCTCCCTCTCCCATCTTCGTCCTAAACCCCACCTTCACCACCACCGACCCCTACCCTCACATCTCCAACACCTTCCTTCGCCCCCACCACCTTCCTCTACCCCTCTCCAACCCTTCCCGCCCCATGACTCACTCTTTTTTCTCCCTCAGGCACCTGCACCCTCACCCTACCAATCTCGCCAACACCCTCCCCAACCACCTTCCCTAAAGCCTTACCTCCTACACCCCCACCCTCCCTCACCTTAACCCCCTCCTTCACCTCCTTCCTCGGTTTCTTCTTATCGAACCTAGCAAGCACAACGCATACACAATATTGGCCAAAACAAACAGTGTTTAAAGATTTCAGCAATTTATCCACGTCACGAACCTTTGCATAACGTACGAAACCATAAACCTCACCATTCGTATTCCTATTATTTGCCACAAAGACATCTTCAAGGATACCACATACCTCAAACCCCTTTCGCAAGAAAAAAGTCGAGGCTTGCGGTGGGAAATTAGTAATGTAAAAGGTTACGAACCGTTTGAATGACGACTCAGATTTAATTACCCTTCCTGCTGTCTCAACCGTATGCGTAATCTGCCCATGTACCAAGACCCATGCATTCTTCTTCTGTTCACATCGCTGGTGTTGTTTCATCACAGTAGGCTGCCGACGCACTACTGCACCATAACTGTCCTCATCATCCTCATAATCGCCCCACAGAACCTTTGTGTCATCTGAATATTCCGAACCAGAGTCAGAATCCCCGTAGTACCGATGTTCTTGTGAAGAATACCTAACCCTAGATTGCCAACAATCGTTACCGTTCCTCTTTCGAAGCCGCTAGAAATCCTTTGACCTATCCTGACCTAAATGCTCATGTCGCAGCTTTTTCCTCCGTTGCGGTCTCACGTCGATCCACCCTTCATTGTTCCCACCCCTTTGTGGCACCCTGCCTGGAACCCTAGCCCCCCCTTTGTTTCTCACTTCCGGTGAATAAGACCGACGCGACTTCCCGTGGCATTGCCACCGACCTTCGCGGCACTCACTCAAAACCCCTCTCATCGCTCAGCCACACTCAGAAAGAAAAATGTTAATGAATATAATAGCTATAACATGATAAAGTAGCAAGAATAAATTATATTTTAAATTTATGAAATCGTAAAAGAAAGTTATATTTTATACTATTAAGTATTATTATTTCATTGTACCAAAAAAAAAGTATTATTTTTTCAAAAAAAACAACTATAAAGGATTATTAAAAAGTAAATAATTAATAAAAAAAAATATTTGCCATTATCTTATGTGAATATTAAGTAAAAAAATATTAACATTTACATATGCAGCTGAGTTTTTTTTTAAAAAAAAAACAACATTAATCGAGCTTTGTCTGCGTGGTTTGTACAAAATGATATACTATAAAATATGTAACAAAATTCAGTTTTGTCGGGTTTTTTTAATCTATTTGTAGATTATATCTGGATAATTGGATTGCCCCTAACTGTTAGCAATAGCATTTCTGATTCTATTTGTCTAAATTTCACAATAAATAATACTGTTAGTATAAAATTAAATTTAAAAAGACAACATGGAGCCAGAAAAACAAAACAAAGACATCCAAGGTGGGGTTAGTCAAGTTCAGGTTAGGCTTATAATAATATACCTATGACGCATACCTTTCAGTATGATTTGGTTTTGCAACCAGTGTTAGTTTTTTACCAATATTATGTGAATTGTTTTGATATGTATGCGATTTTAGATTTATTAAATAGATTGACTTCAACTAAAATTTATAAACATCAATAAAATTTTGATATGAAAGAATCTGTTCCATGATAGTATCAAAGCTTTCATTATCAAAGGAGACCAAGGAGATAAGATTTATGGTTAATTATGGTTCTCCAGATTTCGGGGGGAAGGGGGGAATGAATGTACCCTTTCTAAAACATTAGGAGTCAAAGTGATCTGCTATATATATACATGGAGTACTTTTTCACATGTCATAATTGATATTTTCAATGTTTAAACTATGATGATATCAGTGCAATAATGTAAGTTTTTTAAAACTTAAATTTATATAAAGTTATAAAAAAAAAGATTTATTGTGAAATTTATGACAACTGAGCTTTATTATTATTAATACTAGTATAGTGACCCGTGCTAAGCACGGGATGACTCGTCGTGAGTCGTGACTCGTATAATGTTTATTCTTTAGGTAGATAAATTCGAAAATTATAAATAAATTTCATTGAAATATTTAAGAAAATAGCATTTTGATTTGATTGCATTTATCTTTGATATATATGACAAATTCGATCACCACTAAAAGATTTTATAAACATCGCCAAAAAAAAAATAACAAATTTAAAAGTGACTCGAACCATGAATATTAATTTACTTGATAATATAATATAGTAATATTTTTCATTAAATTAAGAAAAAATAAGCATGAAGATTTGATCAATGTACATTTTTTAATATGAAGAAAGAAAGATTACTCTCGTGATTAGGGATGACAATGAAAATTTATTACATATAAAAGATACATTCTCATCTAGTAAAATCATCTTTTTTTGGTGGTGGTCAGGCTGAACCCTAAACCTTGAATATATTATATATTGTTCACACCAACTGAATTAAGTTTACGAGGACAAAATCATCTCAATAAACCCGTGCTTATTTGGATACTTCAAATTTGGAAGTCTCTTTAGTCTTATTATCCTCGCTTTCAATGACCATATTTTTCAATGGTTTGTGGTTACAATGGCTGAAATTGTGTCGAACTTGGAAAACATGTTAGGGTAGTAGAAAACAATTAAGAATTACTATAGATGGAAAGGAAAAAAAAAGTTGTACGTGCGGAGGTTAAAAGAATTTTTGTGGACTTTAAATTATACAGATAGCAATTATTAATTATTAAAAAAATTGTGAAAAAAAACTTCTTGGACTTTAAATTATATAAATAGTTATTTATTAGATTTGCATTTGAAAAAATAACTAAATATCCTTGTTTACAGGTCTGTTAGTTTTCCCTCTAAAAAAAGGGTTGCTTGTTTTTACTTTTATTTTTTTTCAATAGCTAGTTATAGATCCGTTTGGTTTGAGCTTATTTTAAATTTATGAAAAACAACTTATGTAAATAAATAAGTTTTTATTTTAATTTATAAGCTCTCGCTAACGAAAATTGTATCTTCATAAACAGTTTTTTCATAAACTACCTTAAAAACTTGTAAATAATATATAAAAACTTTTTGTATTTGCATAAGCTTTTTTTTTTCTTTTCAAGGGAAACAAGCTTGTAGCTTTTCTTTATTAATCAAAGAAGTTATACAATGTGAAATATTAAGATGTAACTGGAAACTAGCATGACATAGTTCTTCCTTAGTTAAACTATGGGCAACACTATTGTGACGCAGTACAGAAGCGTAGGGTTAGCAAGCGCTAAACCTAGATAGAAAATAACAAGTTTGCAAGCGACAAACTTGTGAAAATAAGGTTGCAAGCGACAAACCTATCAAAATAAGGGTTTCCGGAATCCACCAGAATTGAGAGAAAAGTCTCGAATATAATTAATGAATAAAAGTGTGCCTCTTAGGCTGCATAAGTTCTGCTTATATAGTGAAAGAAATAACAACCCCGTGAGCCGAAATAAAATAAAACAAAATAATAATAGAAAGTTCTAGAAAATTACTAAGATTTGACTAAAATAAAATAGTATAAAATTACTAAGAAAACCCTCCTGCATCATATTGGCTTGTCTCCTAATGAACTTCACATCTGAGTTCGCTAAATCAGTCATCAACAAGTGTCTACAATCATGAATTATGGCCATAAAATCAGAGAGACCATCCCCTTTGTATATATTGTCTGCTACAACTTTAGAGTCTGTTTCAAAATCCATATTTACCAAATTGAGTTCTTTCGCCTATTGCATTGCATGCAAAAGTCCAGTTGCTTCCCCCATATCGACATCAAGTGAAGGGGTGAATGAAGTCGTACGACCTGCTACATAATTTCCTTTCGCATCTCTAATAGGATCCAGCATAAGCTGTTTTATATAAGCTCTAAAATAAGCTAATCCAAACGGGTGAAATATTTTCATTAAATCACACTACACCGCTATCTGGCAAAAAAAAACACTTTACCACTAAATAAATCGATACCTTGTTAGCAATTAATGGATGTGTATTGATAGGAGAAAATTGTGGATTAAAAAAAACAATAATATTTTTTGTGAAAAAGATTTTTCTGGACTTCAAATTATATAAAATCTAATTGTTAGATTAGTATTTGAATAAATAACTAAATATGCTTTTTTTTTAAGGAGTAAATAACTAAATATGCTTGTTTACTAGTTTATTTGTTTTTCCTCTCAAAAAAAGGTTTTTTTTCAACAGCTAGTTATGTATAAGTTATAATATCAAAAAATTTATAGTCTTGTATAATGGAGAGAATTGTTTTGAATCACATTATACCAATAAATAAAAGTGAATCTTGTAAGGAATGATTGGATAGTTATTGAGAGAAAAAATTGTGGATTGAAAACAACCTTATATGAATTATTAATTAATAGTTAATATTTTTTGATCAGTGGCATTGGTACCCTGACATTATGGGGTTACACAGTGCGTACAGATTATCACCTTCTCACTTCACAGGTTTTACCGATTATGGGTACTTCATATGCCCTTATTTAGCATAAGCAGGTTCCATTGAAGGTCTCTATTATGGCTTGGAGACTGCTTCATGACAGGATATCAACTAAATTAAATCTGCTGAATCTCGGTATTTTATCATCGGAGGCATTCATCAGTTCGACGACGTGTGGACAGGCCGAAACAGCCTCCCACCTATTTTTGCATTGCGACATGTATGCTCCACTGTGGCAGATGGTCAGGTCTTGGTTAGGTGTTTCAGGAGTGGATCTTCACGGTCTCCAGGCTCATTTTTTTCAGTTCACCAATTGTTTAGGGGGTCTGAAGGCTTGTTGATCTTTCTTGCAGCTTGTATGGCTCTTGTGCGTTTGGTTAATATGGCAGGAATGAAATAACAGGTTATTTAATAATTCCCAACTCACCATCTCAAAGATTATGGATAAAGTCAAGTTTCATTCTTATTGGTCGCTGAAGGCAATAACACTACTTTTGTATTTGGTAGTCAGCGATGGTGGTCGGACCCTTTGAGATGTTTGGGTATCGACTAATCTTTATTTTCGAGTTTTCTTGTGGCACTTGTGATTGAATATTTGTATTTTGTGAGTGGTCTTTTCAGCACACATTGTGCTACGGAGGCGACTCCTATTGTGTTAATATAATCCATTTTTTATTCTTAAAAAAAATAGTTAATATTTTTTATGCAAAAAGTTTTTTGTGGATTGGAGAGAAATTGGAGGCATAAGAGAATGCCAATAGTCAATTTTTGTGATAAGAATAAGTAGATATAAATAGTAGATGAGTTTTTCTGTCATGTCAAATTAGCACATGTTAAGAAGTTTATAATAGAAATTTTGTATTGGAATTTGTACATTTAATATTAAAGGCTCGTTTGTTACGGATTAAAATAAAAGTAATTTTGATATAAAATAATTTAGAGATTATATTTTAGAGATTTTATAAAAAATCATAATCTATTTTGCGTTTGTTTACCGTAATAAAAATATCTTTTTTTTTAAACAAATAACTTAGTTTGTTTGGATACAACTATATAAAAGGAATTTTTTTTATACAAAATCTGTTCGATCTTTTAAACAATATTTTCTCTCTCCTCTAAGAAAAATCTATTTTTTGAAAAGCTTTTCTTAACAGCTTCTCATTTGAAGCTGTTTTTAGATTTTTTTTAGATTCTGATAATAAAAAAAAAAATTGAACAAGTCAATTTGCGCTTAATGTAAATTATTTTTCCGCAGACTTTAGAATGTATACTAGGCTTAATGTAAGAGTTCTAGGCATGTGTGCGTGTGTGGGTGCATGCTTTATTTTTATGCTCTATAGTTTAGGTCAATGGTCTTTGTGGTGATCCAACGTCACCACAAAGTACCTACGTTTTTATCTTCTTGCTCCGATAATTTTAGCTTGAATTTAATGCAAACAAACCACAAAAATCACAAAAAATCTTTTTCATAATAAACCTTGATTCAAAAACCAAGTGATCCTTTTATTTTATTCTTTCATAAATCAAAATTGCAACCAACTTTAATCATACTTAAAGTCATTTTCCTTTAATATAAAAAACACAAACAAATTTATTTTGCCACTTGGCTTTTCATTTTAAAACCTTTTTCAAAACTAATAAAAAACACACAACCAATCAAACGTCAATTTCCACCCCAAACTACGAGGTTTTGATCCCTCACAGGTACGTAGGCAAAGGACACTTGTATTTTAAACAATAAAAATTTTAGATAAATTAGGCCTTTATTTTAAATCACTTTGACTCCATTTCTTTTAAACAAAGGAAGTTTATAGCACAATTAACTAAATAATTCAAGAGGTTCCAATAGAATACTATGGATATTTAGGGTGCTGACACCTTCCCTAAATATAACTAACACCCGAACCCTTAATCTTTTAAAATGGTGGTTGATCTTTTTTCCATACTTTTGAAAATTAATTAAAAGTTCAGTCGTGAACAAAAGTGAGTCAAAAGCTAACCAAATAGACTTGATCTCCAAAAAATGACGCGACAGTCTCCACATCCAGACATCTTCACCAGATTCCTGCAAGGTAACGTTATAAAGCAAGTTCCTAATCTCCACCACTAAATCCTCCTCCCATGCTAACAAACGATGCCTCCACCCCCAAGCCTCCCCATTTTCACCCCAACCCAACGCGTGCATCGCGCCCATCGTTAGTTCTTGGTGAATTGATAAATCATACAACCTCATAAATCTTTCCATGAGAGTGACCGTCCACACCCAGCAATCCGACCAAAAATAAGTATTAAAACCATTACCTAAACGTTTTGAAATATTCTCTTCAAACCAACTCCCACCCTCTACTCATATCCCATCACGGGTTTTCACAATTTCCTTCTACCACACTGGCCCAAACCTACCACCCTCTCTAAGCCGCCCTCTCTCCTCTCCATAATGGGATGACAACACCTTAAATCACAAACTGTCTTTGTCAACTAAACACCTCCAACACCACTTTGCCAAAAGAGCAATGTTAAACTCTTTCAGCCTCCTTACCCCCAAACCACCAACCTCCTTACTCATACAACTAGTGTTCCAGTCAACCCAAGCAATTTTTCTATTATTGTAACAAACGGATGCAGCACTCTTAAAAGTGATTTTATTTTATTTTTTTAAAAATGATTTTTTTCCTTGAAAAAACTATAACAAATGGGCACTAAATATAAAACTTTTGAATAAATAATTGTTGTTTTTCGAGAAAAGATTACTATTATTGGTTGTTTTAACATGTGCAATGTTGCACATGTTAGACAAATCTATAGTAGATAGTGTGTGTATATATATATAGGGTCGTTCCTAGCATTTTATAGACCTTGATTAGGCCAAGTTTGAGAAAAGGGCCACTGAAATAATACTATTTAATAATTTTTTTTCCTGATAAACAATCAATGCGACACTTCGGCCCCTTAAATAATACTATTTAATAAGTTTTTTCCTGATAAACAATTAATGCGACACACATTAATTATGGTGGTTTACTTCTCAAATATGTTGGCACCTCAAATTACCATAATACAAAGTTTTGAAATTCCAACTATGCTGACATCTCAAAACATCGCGTGTCAAATCAACGTCACCATATGTATTATTAATAAAAAATAATAACAAAACAAAAAATATTGGGGGGCCAAACCAAACCCAATAAAGCTAAGTAAAACGATATATAGGCATATCAATTGCAACTAAAAAAACAGCCCTAATAAAATTAGGATAAATAGATCATCATTGAGAATCTACAATTGTTTTACAAAATATCAACAAAAAAAATTCACTTTTATCAGAAAGACATAAGATTGCGGTAATTTCTTCGAGCATTTTGAGATGCAAAATCATTTCAAATGCCTTTGATTCCTCAAATCTATTATTCACAATAGTAATTGTCATATAAACAACCATAAAAAATAGTTTATTCTTATGAATTCTTGATCAAATTATTTGCTATAATAAATATTATGTTAATTTAAATTTATTATAAATTCCTTATCTAATATTAAAATCTGTTCGATTCTTGTCAATATGTATTATGTCTCTTTAAATTGTCATTTTTATTAATGTCATTTTAATAGTTTATGTCACCGTTTTGAACAAACTAGTTAATCACCATTCAAATTTTAAATCTGAAATGCAGTAAATAAGTTTCAAATTATAAAATCCAAACAGAAAAAATAATCAATTTGAAACCGGTTGAGAAGTGAGTAGCGTGAGAAAAGAAATTCCAAAAAAATAAAAAATGAAAGGCTATATGGCTTAAATTTGTTGAGTTTGGGACCTTTTGTAGTTGTTTTGTTAAAAAAAAAAAAGAGTTGTTGGGCTTAAGTATGTTGGGCCTTTTTATATGTTTTACTATATACACCCCCATAAAATGAAGCTTTACAATAAACACCACATCCCTACTAAAAAAAATGGTTAATACTATATATAAAGAAAACACACTCTTTCAGCTCTTTTGGACTGACTTTTTCTCTTTACAAAATTACCCTCAATTTTGAATACAAATAACACATGTAACAAATAGATAAATATAAATTTAAATATTAAAAAAATGTAACAAACACGATATGAATATATATATATATATATATATATGTATATGTCTGGTTTTTTTTTTTTTTATCATTTAAAAAGTGTAACAAACTATATAAACATATTTATACTTACTTTTTCTATATCTCAATTATACTCTTAAAAAAAAAATTCTATAATAAAGATCGTTGTTGGTGTCATTAAAAAAAAGAATTTAGATTATATTTTTTTTGTTATATTGTTGGTGTTATTGAAATAAATAACCATGATTAGTTTGGTTTGTTATAACTTGAAAGCAACAAACATTTATATTTTTAGTTTTAATCTAAATCAAAATTTCATAAAAAAAAATGGTTAATAATTTTCAAACATTAGCGCAATAAAAAGAGCAGAAAGACGAGCACATGGGTGCGCGTCTTTTTGCTCGTATATATGATGAAAGTAGACTGTTTTGGATAGCTTTTTCTCCTCCCAAATATAGCCTTAAGCTAATTTGACCATAATAATGTTATTTTATTGATGTGATTCAAAAAGATAAGAATTTGTATTATATTTGTTATATTTTTTATATCATTAAAAAATATGAAAGTACAAAATATTTATTATCTATACCTATAATTTTAATCAAAATTTCATAACAAATACAGTTCATAATTTATACGCATTAGAACAATAAAAAGAGCGGATAAATGGACACTAAATGTCCGTCTATACGTTGTATATATAAAGTAAATAGATATGTTGAAACAGTGGAATAATTGTAGAATAATAAAGAAACAAACAATTAGAAAAAAGTTGGATGCATAAAAGAGTGTCACTTCCTATTAAAAAAACTTAGTGGTGTTCCAATTTTTTTTTAAAAGTACTGACAGTTTCACTTGTAAATTATTGTAATTAAAAAAATATTACTTTAATATATTTTTCTATACTATATATTCACTTTTAAATTGTCCTTGTCAAAAAAAAATCACTTTTAAAATGTTAAAAAAAAAGCAGTTAAATCTCGTTAAAATAGGAACTACTCTAGTATAATAAAAACAATATTATCTACCCCAATATATAAATGGAATAAGAAATTTTGGCCAGGACTTTTAAACATTCCAATTATACTTTTAAACAAATTTGCATATAATAACGTATATTAATGTTGGTATTATTGAAAAACATTAAAATCTACATCATTATTTTTATATTGTTGGTATAAGATATGCATAGTTTGTTATATTTTGAAAGTTAGAAAAATATAGACCTATACTTTTTTTCCTAAATCAAGAGAAAAATGATAAGACTAAAGGACGTCGGCACCCCACTCTAATCTAATGTCAACTGCTCATATATATAATTCAAAAAAGGAAAAAAATACATAAAACTGGGGGGACATAAAACCTGACCGAGTAGACTCAAGTGAGTGAAATACAACCAATAAGAACAACACAGTGGATCAAACCCTAGTTGCTAGCCAACCAGGTCTATATGTGGACGGATGAACTGACTGTCAGCACAAGAACATATCGCATGCCATCCAACTCCCTGCAACAACATGAACTACAGGAAATAATGACTCTTCCGAGCCCCAAACAATCCATGTCAAATAGAAAAGGTATGGCATACCAAAGCATTTCGGTTGGGCTGGGCCTATTGCGAGCCCATGTCAGGTTTTCCAATGACTTTTCTTGACCTTGTCCTCTAGTTGGTTGGCCGAATCATCTCTTCCACCGTAGTGGGAATGCTTTTGTCTAGTTGTTATAAACATATGAAAGATCAGCCCAATTTGTATCAGGGTTTCTGTTTGTGGAAGCATATAATCTTTAAAATAAAATAAAAATCTTAGAGGCGAACCTGAAACCTTAAAATCTGTAGATTTCAACAGGTCCGGACAATGATCAGATAATCTAGGAACTAGAAAACCAACCGAACATGACAACATCTATTTTGACAGAGTTTTTAAGAGAACCAGAACCAATCGATCTTAGATGCAACTTTATAGCTATTTCTAGCCTCTGGTTTGAATTTTAGCAAGACGAAGGATCCCAAAGCCAACACGTGTACAAATCTCGCATCTACAACTCTCTATGCCCTAACACAGTAAGCTTCATGACCATTTATAGCCCACATAACCAGCCATCAAATCATCGACTTCAAATGGACAAACCACACTACCACAGTAAGCTTCATTTTTGTCTCTTTTAATTTTGATCATTTTCAATTATGCGTTCTTAATATTATATGTAAAGAATCAACTTCTCACTTGTTTCTTCATTGTGACAGTTTCGGTTCTTTGTGGCAGCATATCAAGTCTTGGATTGGCGTTTCAGGTGTCCATCCGCATAACATTTGTGAGCATTTCTTTTAGTTTACTCACTATACAGGTCATTCGAAGACGCGTCGATCTTTTCTACAGCTTATTTGGCTACTTTGTGTCTGGCTGGTTTGGAATGAACACAATAAAAAACTATTTAATAACATCCAAACCCCCATTGATCAACTCTTAGAAAAAGTTAAATTTCACTCGTTTTGGTGGCTTAAAGCTAATAATGCCACGTTTGTGTACGATTCTCAGAGATGGTGGTCGGACCCTTTGTTATGTGTTGGGTATCGATTGACCTTTGTTTTGTAAATACCTTGTATGACTGATCATTTCTAGGGATGACCCTTTAGTACACCTTGTACTTAGGAGGTTTCACTACCGGTGTTAATATATTCCATTTTTATGTCTTAAAAAAAATATTATATGTAAAGATGTTATGCAATTTTGGGGAATAGAAGATTTTAAATTATATTTGTTGAAACATGGTTCAGATTATATTTCTCGAGTAAAAAGTATTTTGGTGTAAACAAATAGGACCCGTAATCAATAGGATAAGAAAAGTAATAATCTACAGTAAAAACTATGGTTGTCCACTGACTTGGGATAACATTATTTTTATATTTTACTCCTTTTTCTTTTTGATAAATTTCCGAATAATTTTCTTTTTTGATTTTACTTTTCTTCCTTAATTTCTATTCAGCACTTTCATTCCTCAAATCGAAAATGATACTAGCAACAGAAAAATAGATGAGTGTATAGATCATTTATAAAGTGTCATTAGATCTAAACATGAGTGCTCTATAAATGAAGTAATTTAGTATTTTAAATAAGGCTGTTCATAACATATTTGATAAAAGTTTGGTGAAAAGCTTGAGAGTGCACTATTATTTAGAATGGTTGAGTCTATTAGTAAGTCATTGTTAACCATATGACCGACTATATCAACACAAATATTGAGTCTATCTGTAACATGGATAGCCAGTTTAAGAACCATATTAGTCATCCTAGCTCCATCCTAACCAAACTTGTATCAAGTATGTGATGAATAGCCTTACTTAAAATACTAAATTACTTCATTTATAGAGTGATTGAAATAACCTTTAAAAAGGACACACATCCAAAGATTTTACGAATAGCAAGGTAAATAAGAATTAAAATGTAGTAGATATAGATTATAGTTGGCCACCATCGACAAAACTCAGTTAAATGGAACATTATAAGGGGTATTATCTCATCTTCAGTTTGCATATGACACATTGATTTTAGGGGCCAAGAGTTTGGTTAATGTCCATGCTTTGCGAGCAGTTCTTGTCCTTTTCGAGGTTGTGTCTGGTTTAAAAATTAATTTTCACAAATGCTTGTTGGTTAGGGGTTAATATATAAGACTCTTGGTTGACTGAGGCGGCTTCGGTTTTGAGTTGTAAAATTCGGGATGGTGTAGGTGCTGGTGCGGAAGGCTGGTTTGGGGATTATGTGGTGTTGCGAGTGGGTGACGGGGCAGACACGTCATTTTGGCTTGATCGTTGGTGTGGTGATGTTCCGTTTCGTGTACATTTTAGCCGGTTATTTGATTTAGTTGTGGATAAATCAGTTACAGTTAGAAACACATTTTTTTCAAGGATGGGAGAAAGGGGGAGACGTGGAAGTGGCGTAGGAGTTTGTGGGTGTGGGATGAGGAGATACTAGAGGAGTGTAGGTTATTACAACTTGATGTTCTTTGCAGACTCTTTCATCTGATGTGTGGAAGTGGCTTTCGGATCCATCAGAAGGTTATTCAGTTCATGGTGTTTATGATATGCTTACTTCTTAGGAGACCTCGCAGGTTCGACATGATTTGGACATAATCTAGCATAAAAAGTTTCCGCTAAAGGTTCCCATTTTTGCTTGGTGGTTGCTTTGTGATCTACTACCTACAAAATCAAATTTGGGGACTCGAGGTGTTCTCGTCCCAGAGGCGTGCTTGTGTGTGTCTGGTTGTGGTCAGGTGGATGATGCTCGATATTTGTTTTTATCATGTAGATTCTATGGTTCCCTATGGCCTTTACTGCGGTCGTGGATTGGATTCGATGGTACAGATCATCATGATATTTCAAATCACTTTACTCTGTTTACTTTTGTCACAGGTGGTCTGAAATTGCGGAGGTCTTTTCTCCCGCTTGTTTGGCTCCTTAGTGCCTGGATGTTGTGGAATGAACGAAATAACAGGTTATTTAATAATATAGAATGTTCTATAACTCAGCTGTTAGATAAAGTAAAGCCTTATTCTTTATGGTGGCTGAAAGCAAAAAATGCTATGTTTGTATTCGGTGAACATTTGTGGTGTTCGAGTCCCTTGTCGTGTTTAGGCATTAGCTAGCCACTTTTTGTATCTCTTGTGAACTACTTGTATTTTTTAGTTGGCTCTTCAGTACGTCTTGTGCTAAGGGGACTGCTATAGCAGTGTTTATATTATTCATTTTTGCTTGTTAAAAAAAAGGAACATTATAAGATGTAAGAGTTAGCGTTTGAACTCGGATCCCTATTGATAACTTTAAGATGAAACTCAGGAAAATTGCCAACTTGACAGAAAGAAAAAAAAAGAAAAATTAGGGTTGTTAGAGCAATGTTTATATTCTTTACAAAAATGTCTCTGGGTTTTATGGCGCATTTCACTTTTAAAAGCAACCAAAAGATAAAATTTGTCAAATAAAATCAAAAAAATATATAAAAATACAACCATAACGTTTTAAAAAAATCAAATAAAACTAATGTAATTTTTATTTTTATTTTGAGGGGCGGAATGTCATAAGAAGTCCATTCTCTGAGAATCTTGATCCGTGATTTTTTTTCTTCTTATTTTCTGAGAAATTTTTGGAGTAATCTTATTAAGTTGCCTGAAAACCGAATCTTCGACCAGGACATGGCGGAAACAGCTAACAATGACCTAAATTAGAAGAGGATGGAGGTTAGGATGACTAATATGATTCTTAAAGTGACTATCCATGTTACAAATTGACTCGATCTTTGTGTTGATATAGTTCAAACTATGTAATATGAATTGTTTTCCCCTGAATTCTTGGCACAAGAGGGGTGTTTAGGGGTGTGGGGTGGTTCGGATTTTATAATCTCAAAAAAAAAAAAAACAAAAAAAAAGCTCTACTTAAGGGTTGTTCGGATTGTATTATCCGAATTGGTAAAACAACTCATTTTTTCAGCCAAAACAGGGGAAAACTCATTTGACATTATAGAATTTGAAAACTCCATTGTCAATTTTGTGAAGAAAAAAAATAGAACTAGCGGAAAATGAATAGCATGGATAAAAGTAATAGTTTCAATTTAAACCTAGATGTGAAACAATGTTATTCGACAGTAAAATGAGTTCAGTTTTGCTTGAAAATGTTGGAAAAGTATTACGATTTGCTTTCCGCACCATCTTTTTTCATACACTTCCGCCTCTTTTGGCAACATGATTTTTTTTCCTCAAATAATTTTTAAAACCCAATTTGAAGATAACCCACTTGGGTTGACCTAGTAGTATTCGCTTGGAACCTGTGAGTGTGCTCCTCCTCAAGGTCTCAGATTCGATTCTCTCTGGTGCCAATTTGAGGGGGTTAGTTTAGCTTCTTCAAAAAAAACCAAATTTGAAGATTTAAAAATTTCAAAAATTAATGTTGGACAATTGCTTTTCTGACTTTCAATACTTCCTAAAAACACAAGTAAAAGACTAAAATAGCCTCAGCGGTAGTTAACTACCGCTGACTTATAACTAAAAAACACGCAGGCAGTTAACTGTCGTTGAGTTTTTTGGTCATTTACTTGTGTTACTAAGACACAATGAATGTCAAAAAAGCAATCTTCTTAATGTTGTTTTCAAAACAATTTGATAAGCGGATTTCTTTTTACCCCCTTCAATATCTTTTAGGCCTTCAAAAATTCTTTTTTCACCCCTAATATATACCTCCAAGTGATACAACCCGAGAGTTTGGAGGTTATCTTCTGAAAGGCTGTTTTACCGGGAAGTTATCTCCCGGAGATGCATTTTGGAGGTTCCGGGCTTTAACTCCTGGAGGACTAAAATATTTAAATTTACTTCCTATTGAATGGCTATTTACATGTATACAATGCGGAGAAACTTCGATATATGATAAAGATGACATATGTCGACGTCATTAAGAGCTTCAATTTTTATTGGGTTGAGTGATATTGGAATTGGATGGTAGCTTCAACTTTGTGTTAAACATCATCACACAACATAGTTTATATATTAATTGTAAGCATAGATTTGTATTCTGATCTATCGGTTGGTCTGATTTTATCACAAAATTGAAATATTCGAGAGATGGTTACTAATGGATGTTTTTGCGTGGAATGATCTATAATTAGTGGAACCACTGCTTCTGCATTACAGGCAGGCACACCACATGTTAGTAATAAATATGATTTACAGAAAGTAAACTTGAATGACTTAGTGTTAAGATGTTTAAATATTTTGATCCTTTGGGAGATAACTCTCAGAACCTCCGGGATGTATCTCCGTGAGATAACTCTCGGGTAAAACAATCTTCCGGGAGATAACTCTCGGGTAAAACAATCTTCCGGGAGATAGTGTAATATCCCGCTCGTCAGCATCGGAATTATATCAGTCGAAGGTACACCAGAGAACAATGTTCATGAGACTCACTACGGTGAGGAATGTTTTACGACACAGTGCGAGTTGAGCACGAGTTAATCACCGGTGTCGGTGTAAACACGTTTAAGATGAAGGGCATTTTAGTATTTTCACGCAAAGGGTATTTAAGCATGTTGGGACCAAGAACCTTCATTATTTTCATGTTGTTACTCACTCTAGAACACAAGAGAAGAAATTCTCTCCTCCTTCTCTCTAGAAGTGGCGCTCCTCTCCCTCTTATTTCACTATCTATGCTTTCCAAATCCTTCCTTCATGAATCAAGATGCATGTTAGCT
>Ga0228710_1003727_pt1 | contig 24152 bp, 27 predicted proteins | sample MedpolnodulmetaG_FD_177995 | JGI IMG/M metagenome (GOLD analysis project Ga0228710, IMG submission 177995) | Root nodule microbial communities from Medicago polymorpha collected in Santa Monica, California, United States - pink nodules | ecosystem: Host-associated > Plants > Roots > Nodule...
CAGACATAAAGATGTTAAGTGTTATCCTCAACCATTAACCTAAACATGTAATCAACGTCGCTATCATCTTTTAGAAGTTGTGGATAATACACGGTCTTCCAGAAGTCTTCTTCCCTATCCTCCCCCAAGTCGAGACCTGACACATTTACTATCACATCACATGTTCTATGACTTGAACCAATATGGATAAAGAAGTCGTCAAGTTTTGCCTTCAACTCGTCCAACTTGTCAATGGGGTTTACAAAGAACCTAGCCCTCTTTTTCACATCTACATAACGAACATGAAGTTTAACTGGATCTTGTGCATCTTCAGACATGTTTCACTTCACAAAATATAATGTAAAACAAATATGAGACAAATGAGATAAAATAAATAGTTGAATAATTAGAGACCAAAAAATGCAAGCAATAATTGGTGTGACATAATCGGCCACAAAAAGAAATTCACTTCATTTAATATATATATATTAGTTACATATCGGACACAAATATCAAAATCACATAACCGGCCACCCAAAAATACGTCGGGGTGTAATACCACCAAAAAATAGGACGAACACCGACCGACCAAAAAGTGTCATAACCTATAACATATCTAAGAAGTCTAGTGACATTCAGAAATTTTCCTCTTCTTCCATGTCTTCCATGACTTCAAATTCTTGTTCCTTTTTTTGCGGAGTGGAAGTATTATCACAAACAATTGGATTGTGCTCATTTGTTGGTTTCTTTGGCGGCTTCGGCTCCTTGGACATGAGTTCATCGAAAGCGTGTTGTCTATCCAAAAAAGCAAACGGTTGGAATTTTGACTTTAAACGGTTTCACATTAATGGTTGGCTTGACATCATCGGAACCTACGCCGGAAGCCTCGCCGGAAGCTTCATTTTTGGCCGGTTTCGGTTCAACGTCATCACCTGCCACATTGTCAACCATCTCACTATATATCTCTATTGAATAAAAAAATAACAAAGGAAAAATAAATAAATTACTTGTGGAACAAACTAACCAAGAACAAAAGTGGCGCAAAAAATTCAAAAAGTTTGTCTATACAGTAGCGTGACTTAAGTCGCACAACACTTTAACTCTTGCGTGACTTAAGTCACGCAACCTTCAACCCTTGCGCGAGTTAACGTGCGCGCCAAGCCCTATTGCCTATGAAAATCAGACGAACCAAGTACAAAAACGAGCAACATGAGATGAGTTTAGATGATACATTACCTGATATTTGATGTTTGATGACCGTAGAAACTTGCTTCCCGACGATTTGCAATGATTTGTGATGAGGATTTTGACCAAAAAATTCGCACTTTTTGGGTTTTTGAAGGTGGATGGAAAGAAAATGGTGTTTGGAGTATGGACTGATGAGTTTTGTACAGAAACATAAACTCTGCTTGAGTTAAGTAACACAGCTCTACTTAAATAACGCAAGGGTATATATAGTATTTCAGTTGGGCGCAAGTGTTTTGTGCTGGGGAAAAGCATAATTCCTCTTTTAATCTTAATTCTTTCAGTTTTCATTATTTTTTTTAATTATCTTCTCTTTTTTTTTTTTGGTCAGGTAGCCTAGTGGCTAGAATTCACCTTATAAGGTGAATAAGTGGGGTGTCCGGGATTCGAACCCCGACCCCTGCATATAACAATGCATTGTCCTACCAACTGAGTTATGCTCACGGGACAATTATCTTCTCTCTTTATTAAGAGATATAAAAAGGATTGAAGGAGGTTTGAACCAAGAGTGTCCAAATCCGTCGTGCCAACCGCCAAGTAGCAATTGCGCTAGTTTCATCATATTTTTCATAAGGCAAAATCTATTAAAAAACTCTTAAGCCAAAGACGAAGTAAGCAAGAAATTAAACAAAGTTACTATGATACAAACTTAAGTCCAAAACAAATACACCCCATCACAACAAAATCAGAGACAATCTTTGTAGTTTCATCATATTGTTAAAGTTTCACTTATGTAGTCATAAATATTTTGCATGCATTAAAATAGTTTTAGAATTTATCTCTGATTTCAGTCTCTCTAATATCAACCACATATGGACAAATTTTGCAGGATTAAAATAAAACAACAAGGTTCGTACCAAAAAGTTTTATATTTACAAAGAATAAAATTAAAATGTATTTTTAGAGACTAAATGTAAAAATAGGTAAGCAAAATGATTGGTCTGCATAAACATAAATCAATTGTTAGAGATATTGCATGTAATATACAAAGATCGGAATATAAATTTTGAATTATAAAAATAGCAAAAGGATTGAATTTGAGTGTTAAATTGAATTAGAATGATTGACGAAACATGTAGATCATATTTTTACGGGTCTTGTAGACCATACGGTGCTTGGAGTTGGACAACCTCCAAGTTACGGAATTTTTTTCATCGCTCCCATACCTTAACAACAGCCTTCAAAAATTTAAAAATGCCCCGCATTTTTTTGGATTTTAGAATTTAAACCGTGGTTAACTGTTTTTCTTTTTCTTCTTCTTCGGGATTTAAATTCATGTGACTTCTAGAATCCGAACAAAAGACAAGTGTTTTTACACATTTGAATTTTAGAATTCGAACACCCTTTTTACATGTTTCAAACACCTCGTATCAAAATTAAATTTTGCATTTTTTTCTATGATTTTTTTCGAAGTATGTCAAATGATATTCAGGTTCTAGAATCCAAATTAATTGTTATGTCCTGATTATAGAATTTGAATGGATAAAAATCCCTATAAAAAAAAAATTAACCACAATTCAACTTTGACTAATTTTTTACACTTTGTAAATCAAAGGAAATTCCATTTGGATTCTCAGAGGACACGAGAGAGATCGAAGGATAAGAAATTCTCCGAAGTTAATTATATGGTGGGCCTTTAGCCTCTTTGGGCTCTTTCCCTTGTATCTCAACAACAAGGGGATTTTACTTCATACGCCCATATATGTCTATACCCAAAAAATAATGGCGAAGCTAGCCAATTTTTTACAAGTTGGTCAGATATAACAAAATAAAATAAAAGATATTTGTAATCCATAAAAAAATCAAAATAATTTTAGTTATATAAAATGTAAATTATAATAACACCAAAAATATTAAAACTAACAATCTTTATTCAATAAAAAAAATTGAGTTCGATAAAACTTAAGTGAGTCAAACTCAAATTCACTCTTATAGAAAGAAAAAAAAGGGACAAATTTATTTATAATTGACTTTGTATGTATTTTCAATGTTAACAGAAGTATTTTGCAATAAAATAATGCTTCATTTTACTTTTGAGTTTTGTCTTTACAATTTTCAGTACCGACAAAACTCTCATTTTTGTTACTTAAGATACTGAAAGTGTCAAAATAAGAGGAGATAAATTAGTTAATCAAGTGGTAACATTTTGAGAATCTTCTTTGTACACATATATTTGATTGGGATAGCTAAACATAAAACATACTTATTTGTACAAATAAAAAATAATAATTTTTTGGGTTGCTACCCATATATAACCATAGTTGCCCTTGCCCCAAACGCATAATATTCCAAAAATAGTCTTAATTTTGACATACTAAGCACATTTTTTTAAAAAATTACATACCCACTTCTTAGACTAAAAAATCCAAACGACAATAACAAGTGTTAAAGATTTCTAGATGTTATGAATTTTTTAAAGATTTGATTTGAATATTATTGTTTTGTTTTTAAAACTTTTGATTTAAATATTTATAGCAAAAGTTTTGAAATTCAAAACATCAGTTTTTTAAAATATTTATATTCGTTTTTTTTAACTCGTGTGTCATTCTCAATGTTGATGATAGTTGTCTAGGCTCTCCTACAAAAACTGACTATGTTGGAGTCTTAAGAAATGAGGTCAGTTTCTACATGTCAGGTTTTTTTGGCTTCATCCATAATTTTGCTGATATCCTCTATACCGAGCTCTATGCAATCTATCAGGGCCTTTTGCTGGCCAAAGACATGGGTATTATTGTTCTTGTTTGCTATTTTGACTCTTTACGATGCATTAACATCATCAACGGGCCCTCTATGATTTTCGTGTGTTACACTGTTTTGATTCAAGACATAAAAAAAATGATTCAGCAGGGAAATATCACGGTTAATCATACTCTTCGAGAGGAGAATCAATGTGCGGATGTTATAGCAAAATTTGGTGCCTCCTTTAACGTTGAGCTCATTCGTCACGATTTCCCCTCAATGAATCTTCTCCATTTTCTTTAGAGTGATGCAACTGGAACTTTTTACTTGGAAGATTAGCACTCTTTTTTCTTTCTGTTGTTTTTCTTTCTTTTCGCTATTTTTTTTTTCTCTTTCGGCCTTGTAACAAAAAAAAAATATTCATACCAAATTTTTTAAAATTCTGAACATCCAGCATGAATTTTCCTGTCAGGTCTTTTGGAATCACGACGTCTAAAATTTTCCACAGACTTACTCTATATTTTTTATCTTTGGTTTTTCTTTGAGAGTATATGGTTTTTGAAAAGAAAAAATTGTTTTAATTTGTTAAATTATGGGTATTTTGGATAGTAAATGCACTTTGGGGGTATAGGTTTAAATGGGGGGGTATGAACTAAAATTCTCCAACTATCTTCGCCCTCTGTTGGCTCTTGCCCTAGTGACCTCTCTTTTCCCTTTTTTTTTTTTTATAAAAGATCTTTCATTAATTTATTTTATTAATTTTCTCCTTCTATGTGTTTCTCACATGTTTTTTTTTTCTTTCCAAAATACCTCTGTTCGCATTCTAAAATTCAAACTCATATAGAAGGATTTTTAAATTTTATAATCCAAAACATGTCGAAACCCATAAAATGATCATGTAATTGATATCAAAAGTCTCTGCTAGCAATGACACAGTCCCCACAAAAACTGCAAAACAATTTTAGCGATCATATGATTTGACAAAAGTGACCATGATATCATAAAAAAAATAAAATTGAGAATGGATGAGAAGTGAAGAATAAATGAAAAATGTTAAAATATGCAAGGTTATTTATAGCCATAAAAGGTTCATAGACCACCCTGCCAACAAACTGCTTAAAACTTTGATGTAACCCACCGTCCACAGTCTGTGACGGTTTGGATTATATAATCCGAACACTTCAGAAACAACTTAGGTTGTATAATTCGAACCATCCCAAGCCGTGTTTAAGCTTGAGGTTTGGAGGGTTTTGCATGGCGCATAACACAAGAAAAAAATTAACGACATAATTCAACCACGTAAAATAACATAATAAGATAAGTGATGATGAAAGAGAAAGTGTTACAAGATGAATTTTTGAACTCGATCCAACTGCCCTGACAACTGACATATTTTTATTGGCAAGATAAAAATATCAAGTTCACAACAACATCTTCATGTTCAGATCCGCAAGATAGTGATGAAAGACAATGTGTTCGAAGAATTGTTTTTGAGCTTGATCACGTTATCTTGATAACTGACATGTTTTTATTGACAAGACATCACAACCAAATTCATAACAACCTTTTCGTATTCAAATCTGTTGAACAGTTTTTCATAATTTTTTGTTGTGTTTTGCAACAAATGAACTTAACATGTCTATTTTACAAGTTTTTGTACGTCGTACACCAAATAAAATGTCAATGCATTTTGGACCACAAATTTTTTTTGGGTTATACAAGTCGGTTTGTCCTTCGCCCTACAAAGTACATGTTTTAACAAACACAAGATGAATTATACATTAAATATAGGCTTAAATGCTCAATTGGTCACTTAACTTGATTTCAAGGATCGGTTTGGTCACATAAGTAATAAAAGGTCTGTTTAGGCCCCTTAACTTTATTTAAAGTATCGGTTTGGTCCTTTCTGTTAATTTAATTCAAAAAAGTTAAGGGTCCAAACCAATACTAATCAAATAAGTTAAGTGTCCAAAATTTAACATTTTTTTGTTTTAAATTCACAGAAGGGACCAAACCGATAGTTTAAATAAAGTTAAGGGACCTAAACGTACCTTTTATTACTTACGGGATCAAACCGATATTTGAAAACAAGTTAAGAGACTAATTGAACATTTAACCATTAAATATAACAATGTCAAATACAAATACATCAAACGGGATAATCCAACAACGTAAAACAAATAATAAAACAAGATATATTAGATCAAACTAGAATAGATTTGGATCCCCTAAAAATATAGATCAAATACACTGATTTATTTTTGAAGAGAAATATATTTGTTTTTTGTTGACCACCCTAAATAAAAATCACACAGTCTCATAAAATAGTATACTTTAACAGTAAACTGTGGCACAACTACTTTTCACCGATTTTCAATTAACAATAACAAATGGCATCGTTATGGCGCGCAGGGACCAAGCTATCGGTACTAGCAACCGCCATCGGCGGCGGCAGTGCAGCGGCGCTCATTGCCACCTCCGACGATCCTGCAACCGCGCTCAAGCTCTCCACAACCATCCCCCGTCGCCTCTTCGACGACGCCGTCACTGCCGCCAATATCGTTTTTGGTACTGTAGATCTCACAGAATCTTCGTTGTTTCCTAAGTTCATATTAAATTCAACAATTTCCATTAATTCGAATTGTTAAACGCTTCATTGAAGTATTAGAATGAGTGTTTAAACCTGATTAAGGGTTTAAGCTTATGAAACTTGTTGAAAATTAAGTTGGATTGTGTATGTATTATTAATTAGAATATTGAATTTGCGGTCGAATATTGTTCTGATTGTGGATTATGATGTTTGTGTATTAAGTTATGTGCTTTGTAGCGCTCACACTTCTGATGGAAGGCGTGTAAGGTGTTTGACACCGACACATGTGATTACATTACACTCAATTAATTAATTTATTTTAATTTTTTACCAGTGTGACTTGTCTGTGTCAGTGTGTGCCTAGTGTGCGTGTCTGTGCCTGTCAGTGCTTCATAGGTTATGTCATGTGAAAATGAATGTTGGATTGATTGTGCTAGCTTTGTTTCTTGTGTTGTGGTTAGATTATGAATATTCACTACATGGAATTCCGGAAGGGAGTATTGAGAGGGAGAAAGTTAAGCATGAAGTTCACCTCCGTTCCGCACAAAGACTTCGAGACCTGTGTTTTAAGAATGGAGGGATTTATATAAAGCTTGGACAACATCTTGGGCAATTGGTATATTTTGGTTCAAACTGTGTTGTCAAATTATTATGTACTCAACACAATAGGCAATGCTTAGTTGTTTGTTTGTTTATTGTCAATGACAGGAATACTTAGTTCCTCAAGAGTATGTTCAGACCATGAGGGAGTCCATGCTTAATAGATGTCCGGTTTCTTCGTATGAACAAATATGTGATGTATTCAAGAAAGAGTTTGGAGCAACACCAGATAAAGTATTTATTATCCGTTTCATTCCTCTTGATAATGTCTCATCTTCGCCTAATTAGTTTTGTTATTCATGATTGCGTTTTTTCTTGAAAAATGTTATTGTCGTGGTGGGTGAATTTGTGCTTCTAACATGTAGGTATTTGCCGAGTTCGATCCAGTTCCAATAGCAAGTGCTTCCCTTGCACAAGTTCATGTAGCTCGCACACATGATGGCCAAAAAGTTGCTGTGAAGGTTCCAGTTGTTGCTAAATTTTATTGGCTATTTATTATTAAAAATAATTGGATATTTTTCTTCTGCTTGGTTTGAATACAAGCAAGTACTTTTTAAGCAACATTTATTGTTCATTCATATGGTATCTTTCAATTTACAGGTCCAACATTCTCACATGACTGAAACTGCGGCTGCTGATCAAGCCACTGTAGAGTTGATTGTGAACACTCTGCATAATTTTTTTCCCAGTTTCGATTACAGGTACTGCTATGATGCTATTGGCTGTTAGAAATTTGTCAGAAAATTTAGAAGCCATCTATATCAGCAACATACTAACCAGTAACCACAACTGATAAATGTTTTTTCATTTGATTATTAAAAAACGGAATGGTCGTTTTTTTTAATCAATTCATTTTCTGTATGGTACAGTAAGAGCTATTTATTTTCTGTATCCCCCCAGTTTCTTTGCATTGGTGATCTATTCATATTCTGTTTGCTTCTGTCTGCAGGTGGTTGATTGATGAGATTAAAGAGAGTTTACCCCAGGTTAGTTGCTATTTACTATACTGATGCCTAAAAATATGTCAATGTTTATTATTAGGTTCTTGCCTACTGGACTAGACTGATGGTTTATACTTTATATGGCTGGGTTAATGTTATTTTCATTTTGTTAGCTTTCAAAATTGACTTCATTTCAATATATACTTAGTATGATTTTCTGATTATTTAATTTTTGGAGCAAAGAAGTTGGCATGTAGTGAAAATTGTATGACCAAAATTTGACGGGAACCTCGAGTCCTCAATTACATGTTAAATTAAGATACATTTTATTCTATGAGTCAATAGTTTAAAAACAAACCTAAATTTGGAAAAGCATAAACTTTTATGCCTGCCCTTTCTCCCCACCAAATCATGAAAGTTTTAAGAATTACTTATCTGGGTGTACTGAGAAATTTTACTGTGCATTTATGCGGCAATCCTCAAATATATTTCATATCACATATAATTTTTTTTTTGTTGTGGTAAGGTTTTCATGTCAAGATGGTAGTTTATCTTCATTTTCACTTTCTGTTTGTTTCCATTAACTTCCAATTTGTCTTTGAGGATTGGAGGTGGGGACTGGATTAGAATTATTTGGCTCCGTTATATTCTGGATTAAAACCCTGAACTGTTTTTATGTGAGTGTCATTCTTAAGTTTCACATAGTTAACTTGTTAACCTTATTGTTTTATGGGCAGAATTACTTTGTTGGTTCTTTATCTTAATTTCCAAATCTAGTCTTTAATGTTCTAAAACGTTAACAATATTGGCCTAAATCCTAATAATCTTATTGTTTGGCTTTCTACACCAGCTTTTTGGTTCTGATTTGTGGTGCAATTATTGCAGTGGATTGTACCTGTGGCACACGTGTATCTCCCATTTTTTATGGACCAAAATAGTTTGTCTCGAAATTAACGTTTTAGGACATACATGATGATATTGAACCGGAAAATGATGAATTAGTAACTTAAAAGTAGAATTAAGATAAAAGATTAATAGAGTAATTTGTCCTGTTGTATATTTGAATGTTTGCAAATCATATATGATATTTACAATTTGGAGTTACATAAGAATGTTTCACTAAGTATATATAGCAGCACCTTCTTTGGTATTGTTACAAGATACTGTATTCTAGCTATAGATTAGTTTTGTCAGGAATTTTGCTTGATTTATGTTGGATTCGGTAATTTTGTGTTTCTCATTCATCATTCTTGGGTTCTGTTTTATTTTCTCTTCATGTTTTCGCCTTCTGCTAGATGATTAGTGATTTGGTTTGTTCATATTATGACTGCCAGGAATTGGACTTTTTAACTGAGGCAAAGAACAGTGAGAGGTGTTTGGAGAACTTCCACAACTTGTCTCCTCATATTGCAAAATATGTTTATGCACCAAAAGTATACTGGGGTCTGAGTTCCTCAAAGTTGCTTACAATGGAATATGTAGATGGTGCTTATGTAAATGATGTGAAGACCATTAAGAAACTAGGGATCCGTCCACATGAACTTTCAATATTGGTTAGTTCATGCTTATTGTTTCATTGTAGATGCCAGTACAATGATCAGTGGTGTTGTTGTAGCGTATAGCCTTTTTATAACATGTTGCTTGTGTTACGATACCTCTGATGAGTTTGATCACATATATCAAAAAAGTTGCGCAAGTTAATGAGTGTTTTGATTCCCTCATGCAATTGGTACCCTATATAGTTTATCAAGAAAATAAATAGGTAGTTTATTACTATAAAATTCCACATCCATCGCTATGCGTGTAATCCATAGGTCAGAATCAGACCCACTAAGTGGGTCAATAGTAGACAGTTTCGCCTTATATTTTCGGGAACTCCAATTATTTAACTAAGTTGCCTTTTCAGCTGACCGACAAAATAATTTACTAAATGTGATCATTATTTTGCAGGTTAGTCAAACTTTTGCTGAAATGATGTTCAAGCATGGGTTTGTACACTGCGATCCACATGCTGCTAATATGTTGGTTCGCCCATTGCCTTCCAGCAAAGCTAGCATTCTGGGTAAGGATTCCTTTGCTTGCAAACTTGAACTTTTTCTATAACTCTTTACAATCTAGATGTAGCCTTAAAGCCTTTGCTTTGCGTTTTTTAATTTCTCTTACATTTTTGGTTTGCTAATTCTGCTCTTAAGTAGGAGGGTCTCTCCCCTATGTAATTGGACGTGAATTGCAAATGGGAGGGGAGAATTTAATTTGGGGGCTTAAGGGAAAATGACGGCAAGTTGGTAACGGTTACCATTAACAAATGCCATGATATGGAACACGAACACATTTAACTAGTATCCGAAAGAAATTGAAAGAGAAAACAATAAAAGATATAAAAATGAAGGGAAATGCTCTGAAATAATATTGGAGTATCCTGTTGGTCTTGATACCTGAGCCGAGGCACTACTCGACTAGGGAAATTCAAATGTCCCTAAGCTTGCCCTTTTAACTGACAAGTCACTCCAGAAATCACTAACCAACTTATACTCCCCTCCCCTGTCCATATAATCACCGTTCAATGACTGACATCTTTTATAGCTAGTTAGTTAGTTATAGTGGAACTTAAACTATTCCCTACTGTTTAACCTATCTCTCTTCACATAGATCCTCTTTATGAGTGGTCTTCTATTGATACTCATCCAATCCTCCGCAATGCTTTCAGTTTCACCTTGTCCTTTAGATGAAATTGTGGTAAACTGTGTGGCATCTTGGATGTTGATTCCCAAGAGTCTTCAAACTCTATTAAGTGTGCTATTTTGAACTAGTTAAAGTGGGATCGATGGTTCATCCTGGGTGGTAATGGCGGGTTCTTCCTCCTCCTTTTGCTGTTTTAGTGTTACTATCCTCCCTCATATATGATATACCCCTTTGACCCTTAGCCTCCAGTACTGTAACTGACTCCTTGGCTGGCTACTAGTTGCATGAATCCTCCACCCCTTTTATCGAGGATGGTATTTTTTGTCACCATCAACCCAGCTCAGCAAGTCTGTACCTCATGGAGACTTGATTTGTGCTTCACCTTATTTGTCAGACCCTCTACAAATATAAATATATATAATCTTGTTTGGAATTTTAAAGTGCCCCGCATAAACCTCCAATACTCCCCTACACACTCATGCTTCAAGCTCAACAGCACTTTGTAGTTTGTATGGATTCTGCGCATGTCTCCTAAATATCAGTGATCCTGTTCCATTGAAGTTTTTGGCTTTTTTGCTCACCTACAGTCTTGCTTTCATAATTACTGAAGCATTGATATCCTATTTTTACATTTTTTTATTTGTTAATTTCCCATATTTATTTATGGGAATTGCTAACTAACAAGGGCACTTGATAAGAAGTTTAAAGTGGCAATTTTACCTTGGGAGTTGTGTATTCAACACATTGAATTTTGAAACATTAAAAAGTAACTTTTTCAACATAAAATTTATCAATTGTTTCTTATTTTAAATCCTTAACAAAATGACTCTCAATTCTTAACTTTTTCACATGAACAGGCTGGAGAAAACCACAACTGATTCTTTTAGACCATGGACTCTATAAAGAGCTTGACTTCAATACAAGAAATAATTATGCTGCACTATGGAAGGCATTGATATTTGCTGATGCTAATGCAATCAAGGAATATAGTAAAAAGTTGGGTGCTGGGGAGGATTTATATGCAATTTTTGCCGGAGCTCTAACAATGAGACCTTGGAATAAAGTTGTCGACCCATCCATGGATCATTTAGTTATACAGGGAAATGAGAGTGACCGTTCAGAACTGCAGGTAAGATCATGATTTTGTCCTAGATATTAATCTTCAGTCATAGTTTCATGTTCATTTAGATTATAATGCTTGCAGTTTACTTCTTTGCCTTTTAACATGTTGAATTATTTCAATACACATGTTGATGCTGGATATCTTACGAAATGACTCTCAATTCTTAATTATGTTTAATAGTATATCATCTAATCTGCAGTTTCACCATCTATTTTTTCATGTGACTGTTCAATTAGAACATGGTTTGCTCTTTGCTAAATATAGATGTCAATACGTTTTAATAAGATATAACGATGTTCTACATTGCTGAATTTACGAGCATGGCATGTTGAGCCTGTTGAAAAAGAAGCTTGAAATGACTCTCCTAATTGTTTTGCAGATGTATGCTTCTGAATATTTCCATGAAATCTCCGAGCTTCTAAGGAGATTACCTCGTGTGATTCTTCTAATGATGAAGACAAATGACTGTTTAAGAGCAGTTAATAATACCCTGGTATGTACAATATCATGTTTTTCATCCACTGCCATTACTAAACTTGTGATTGAATGATTAATACTCTTCAAACAGAAGTAGGTTGTCTAACTGTGAAAATTAAAATAGCCGGTCTGTTACATGTAAGTAAAATATTTATCATTTCCAAGTTGCTGTTTCCATTTAGTGATTTTTTTTTGGACATCATCAGACACAAGGATCATTACTGGAGACATCTCTGAAAACATCTTGTATCATTGGAAAGGTTTCTTCCGAGGCTGTCATTGACGCAAAAAGGTCACAAAGCAAGTCAGTTTTAACTTGGTTTAACATTAAATGGGACAAGATTTTGCTGGAAATACAGCTTTGGAAAATGCAGATGTTCCTGTGGCTTTTACAAGTGAGAAAGGCATTGCCTTGGTCTCACCGAGCATCATAAAGACATAATCTTCCTAATTTACTTTTTGGTACATTTTATTTTACTTTTTTACAAAATATGCTCTTATATTCTTTGTCTCCGTGGTCAGAAATTCCTTCCCAATTTGTGGCATTGTGTGAGCACGGATTAACAAATTGATTTTTAGTGTGTGGTTTTTATGTTTGGAGCCTCAGAATTATGTTTGGACAGAAGATCCAAGATTTGGAGGCTATCCAAACCGAGATGAAACATGCACTTTATAGGTTAAACTTAAAAGATACATGTATTCATTGATTCATTATGCTGTAAATCCCAATTAAAATGGGAAAAGTGCACTGAAAAGAATATGATTATATCTAACATAAGTATAGTAATCGGGTTACAAGTCTAACTATTTGACGATTCAGTTGCATTCTAATAGAGGTAGTAGTAGCCTACTACACATGTCAAAGATATTTAGTTGCTGTATTATTTTTTCAGGACCTTGCATTGAGAAGCTGATTTTGAATGAACTTGCAATAGATTTGATTCCTTTTTTTTTTTTGTTACAATAGATTTAATAGATTTGATTCCATTGAAAACAAAGGTTTGACGCATTTCTGGTTGTTGATAATTTTCCATATCAAAGAGGAAAACTATTAATGATATAGATACAAATTTGCGCAAAAAAAAGCAAAACTATTAACTAGTTCAAGGCAAGCTCTATTATCCACATGGTTAAACTTCTTTCTATTAACCACTGATTACCTCTAATCCTCGACAGCTATTAGAGGTCATAAAAAAAAGCCAAGAGAGAATGACTTTTTCAAGTAAACCCTCATTTGGGTCCTTGAAAGTGTCCCTCGCTATCAAACACGTCCCTAGATCAACATAAATTATTAAAACCTCCCTCAATGTTAGTTTCGTTAGTCAAATTAGTCTGAAACGTTAGCTTGGTGTTAACTCTGATGATGTGTCCCTATTTTTTGCCACATCAGGCGCTTATTGGATGGCCACGCAGGCGAGGGACGAAAACGAAAGCCATAACTCTTTCATCTTCAGGGAAAAGATGAGAAAACTTCAATCTTCATCTTCCTCTTCCCTCTCTCAAACCTCCACTAAGCATCAACACACCCAACAAAATTCCAAATTTTAGATCCAGACACTCAAAATTGGTAGTTTATATTTCTTTCCTTTTCAAAATCATTAACTAATTAATCCAAAACTATAGCATAAATCAAAATTCAAAAGTTCCAAATGCAAAAAACTTTACAAAATCCCACTTCTAACAATATCACCTAATCCATGCAAAAAACCTTCTACAATTCTCCATACTGAAATGATGAAACAAGAGAGCAACAGCAACAAATTTCTAAATAAATTTTCATCAACAATAGCAACAACACAGATTTAAACTTCATCAACACCAACAATCTCAGCAACAACAAATTTCGAATTAAATTTTCTTCTTTTTTAAATAACCCCAATTATTTTCCTTGTCTATTAGAATTTGGACCAAAATGAATGCTTTAAAATATTTTTAAGTGATGGGAATTTTGGGGTGAGAATCTACAACAAATTTGGGAATGATACAGATTATTGGTGGATGGATCTTTCTGGATTTAGATAAACATGATATGGGTGATGAAGGGAATTGAATGGGGAAGGGAAAAATGAAGAAAGAATAGACACAAAGAACCAGAAGGTGGTTTGATGTTGCCCATGGTGTTTTGTGCATCGCCCTACCCCCACCATATTCATACTCAATTCAATTTAGGTATTAACTTCGAAAATTGGAGAGGAGAAATTGAGAACAAAAATGAGGTTTAGGGTTTGAAATTAAGATTGCAAATTGTTTGCTTAATGAAGGAGAGAAGAAGAAAAGTGAGAATAAAGGAGGGACACAAATGACCATTGCAATGTTTGCTATCATATGCAATTAAGCCCCTGCCAGCATGGAAGGCCAACAATGTAGCTGAAATGGCATGTCTAACAGACACATCAGCGACGTTAACACCAAGTTAATGTTTTGGATGCATTTGACTAACAAAACATACATTGGGGGAGTTTTTGATTCATTTAATTGATCTAAGGACTGGTCTGATAGCAAGGGACACTTTCAGGGACCCAAATGAGGGTTTACTCGACTTTTTCTTATCCATATAGTATACTCATTGTCTGGCAGTGTAGGTTTTTAATTTGACAAACAGTTAATGATCCAAGAATTCACTGAATAATCGGTACCCTGGTGTGAATTTTTGTACATTTTTAATCCTTGAATTATTATAATAGTCATTTGGTTTTTTCGCATCATTCCTTACATCATGTCCAAGATTGTATAAGCTTTAGCATCATCGTTTGGTTTCACCAAAGAATTTCTACCCCTTCCTTGTCCTAGAATGACTAAAATTTGTATCCAATTTTGTCCAACTCATTCAACACTTGGGGAATACCATCACTAGCATGAACTTTTTTTGAATAACTTATAGGATATTCATTGTTCACGGTTGTAAGTCTAAAAGAGCTCACATATTCATCATCGAGCTCTCTTTGCTTTTCACAATCCAACACTGCAGACAATTGTCCTTTTGATTCTGCTTGTGGTGTTGAATCAACTTTAACAGCTTCTCCTAACAAATGAACTTTCACAACTGATATTTGAATTCCTCGATGCTTTGACATCCTCCACACTAATGCTAATGCTTCGCGATCATTAGGACCACCGATGAAAATAATAATTACACGTAAATCAACTTTGAACGACAAACCGAGACTGCGATCACCGAAGAATTCTACAGAACATGGTGCATCTCTCATGACATTCTGGTCTATATTTTTAAACAGTTCGTTCATTATTTCTAGAACACCTTCTATATTTGATTGTTAGTGAAAAGAAAGGAAAATCAATGTTGCTTGTTTTTCATGTGTTGCATGAAGGTGAGAAAAACACAAGAAGGGGGGTTGAATTGTGTTTGCTTTTTCTCGTTTTCTCCTACTGAAGTCACTGATCAGAAGCAGATAGAGTTCAACTTCTGAAGTGATAATCAGAATCTAAATGCAGCGGATAAAACAGAGAGAGAAAGAGAGAGAGAGAGAGAAAAGACACAAAGCAATTATACAGGTTCCTTCCAGAAACCGGAAGTAGTCCTGTCCCCCTTGCACTTCCAAGGAGAGTTCACTAAAAAATGTAATATCAAATTACAACTGCTCAATGTTACAGCTAGCAAGAGACTTCAAATTACTCAAACACGACTGCAAGAGATTTCCTATGCTCCTGAACACAGTCAAGAGACTTCCAATGCTCAAGCACAACTGCAAGAGACTTCTATTGCTCAAGCACACAAGCAAGGACTTCTAATCAAACAGAATTACAAAGAAATTTGTTTGAGTTTGAACACTTGATATACAATCAGTGGTGTTCACAATACAAATCAGATACAGACTCTTAAGACTCTTAAGACTTTAGAATTTCTAAAATATGAACTTTGATAAGAAATTCTAAGTGACTTTAGATGCAGAACAATAACAGAGTTTGGGACTTTGAATTGTTATATGAGTCTTGCTTTTGTGTGTGTCTGTATATCCAACTAGCAGGTTTTCACTCCTTTATTTAGAGGTGTGAAAGATACGTTGGAAAGTTGCCAGCACAATAAAGAGTCGTTTGAAGCTTTGATTAAAATCACTAATGATCTTTTGCCTGATATGGTTATTGTCCTATGAAGGATCAATTTCAAATGCATTCCTAGTTTGAAGGAACATTTCTGCAGGAAGAGTTGTTGTTCTTGTCTTGTTGCAGAGATACGAACAGAGTAGTGGAGAAAGTGGTTGTACAATTCGTACAATTGTCCTTTGTCAACGCTCTTGATAGAACAAGCATCCAATGCTTTCAAATTCTTTCACAAAGGCCGTTGTAACATTCTTTTAGTCTTCTGCAATGCTAGACGAGATTAAATTCATTACCCAGCCTTTGAAGCTTTAAGTCTTTCATCTCCTGATGAACTTTAGCTTCTGGTGATCTTGCTTCTGATGAGATGCTTCTGACGAACTTGCTTCTGATGACGTCATCACTTCAGGAGCACTTTATACTTCAGATGCATTTTTCTTCAGATGCTTTAAGCTTCCTTTTTGTTGATTCCTTTGCTCTCTTTTGTTCTTTCAGAACCTTATAAAGATATCAAATTTTTGTATATGGTCCTGTACACTTGAACAAACATTAGCATATCCAATTGACGATTTTTAATACCTTGTTATCATCAAAACTCTAAGGGTAACGTATGCTAAACACATTTTGTTCCAACAATCTCCCCCTTTTTGATGATGACAAACATTAGTATTTTAAATGTTCAATTGTTGTTAATCTAATTAACAAGTTGACTTTAAGGATATGAGGTTTGTAAGCTCCCCCTGAGTCCAATAGTACTTTAAGGTGAGCTTTGTAAGCTCCCCCTGAGTTCTATCCATGTTAATTAAATTCATCATTAAAAACGTAATAAGACTCAGAATTATCTCACATTAATAGACTACAAGATAAGAAGACGGTCCTATTAATTTAACTTGGTTAAAATTAAATTAATGGGGCTCAGAGCTTATAAATACTATACATCTACTCCCCCTTTTGTCATCAACAAAAAAAAAAAAAAAATTGAAGACAAAAAGAAGAGATTGGATAAAGATAGTGAGAAAAAAAAATTCTAAGTTCAGAAGCATGATAATTGATCAGTAGCGTAAAAACTTGTTCAGAACCAAAATCAAATCAGATGCAGAATTAAATCAGAACCAAAACAAATAGTTCAAAAGTAGTTAAACAAAGAAACTTAAAAGAAAAACTAAACAAATAAGGTGTTCGACTAAGGGTTGGCTTGTCTCTGAAGCAACTCTTGAAGTAACTTGTTTGTAAGCTCATATTGGTTTCTCATCTCTTACTTGAACTCATGATTGCTCTTAATCAAATTCTCCTCTCTAATTTTGGTTTCTTCATGCTTAGCTTATGAAGTTGCCTTGTACTCAAGAAGCAGCAATTTCTGATCAAGAAGTTCCTTCTTCAGCTTCTTGTTTTCACTTTCTAATTCAGCATTCGTTTGCAGAAGGGCAAGTTCTGTAGAAACTGGATTGACATTCATCCTTGACAACCAGTTGATGTTCAACTCTCTTGGGTGTATACCCGTTGGAATGAAATTAGTAGCATTTCTTTCTCTTAAGCACAGAGGAGTTTGCACCCAAGTTCTTAGAACTTTCACTTCCTGCAAATTGTTGTCAACCCCTTTCAGCCAATCTTGAAGCTTGTTTTGAGCATCATGGCATGTTCTCTGAAGTTCACTCAAGACAAAATCTACTCTCTCTTTCAGTCTCTTCCACTACTTCTCATAGCTGACTTCATGAATTAGATCATTTCTTGCTTGAACTAGCTTGTTCAGATCCTGAAATATGTTTTCACACACATCTGGTAAGATAGTAGAATCTAGGAACAGGGTGGGTGGAGAAGGTACATTTGTTTTGGCAGGAGCACAAGGTTGAATGATTAAATTTGAAGTTGAGGGTTGGTCATTTGTAGGTATAACAATTTGAGTATTGGTCTCTAAAGATTCATCAGGAACAGAAGTAGAGGATGAGTTGGATATCTCAACCTCCATATCAGAAATTTCTGGTTCACTAGTGTGTTCAATAAAGGTAAGAGACTCAATTTGGTCAGGGACATGTTCAGGAACAAATTGTTCAAAACAGAGATATCTGGATAGGTGATTGAGGCTGTTTGTAAGTTTGGTGCTTGGTGTTGGGGGCTTTCTGAAGCAACTTCACCAGAAGCTACTTCAAAGGCTTTCTCTAAGTTAGTCTTAATGCCTGGTAATTCACCTGAGTAGTGATTAACCAAATTCTCTAAGACAGATGGTTCTGAACTTCTGGTAGGTGATTTTGGTTGAGGTGATGAAGACTCAATTATGTATGCAGATTCAGAACCTACTTGTTCACTTATAACTTCTGCATCAGCAGGTGCAAAGTTTATAGGTTTAATCACATATGGTTGGTTGGGATGTGATGATGTAGAGATGTTTGCAGATACTGACCCTGATGGTTCATCAACACCCTCTGCATCAACAGGAATTGATTGAAGACATTCAATCACGGGTGGTTGTAATGGATGACCAACAGGTAGTTTTGCACAAAAATCTACTCTCATTTGAGACATTTCACCTATTCTCTCAAGAACAGAAGGATACAATGGCTCATATGGTTCATCACTTGGCTTTTTCTTGAGCTTGGTGGATGGTGAAAGGCTTTTGTGTATTTTGTTTAAGGGAACATCATCTAAATCAGATGAGTCTGAGGTTGAGGTTGAAGTTGAGTAAGAGGGTGAGTCTAAACTAGATTCTATCTCTATGATATTAGCAGGGTGCAGAGAATCCGGATTACCTCTTGTAGCTTCTGATGCAGCAACTTCCTCCTTCTGAACTTCTTCACCAGCCTCTCTTTCATCAGCCACTATCAACTGTTGAAGTTCCTCAGTCAGCTCAATTCCCATTTAAGCAGCTTCAATAGTTGACTCCTTGAGCAACTATTCAGCAGGAGCACCAATCTCTTGTGCAATTTCCTTAGCTTTTTGCAGAGTTGCTTCTTCTGCAGCTTTCTTCCTTCTAACCTCTCTTGTTACAAGATTGGTTGCAGATTGTGAGGTTTCAGCTGATTTTCCACCTCTTGTTTTCTTGTTCAGAACCTTAGCAGGTTCTAGGTCCTAAACTTCTTCTAAAATTGTTGGCATATCAGAAGTAACCAAATGTCCTTGAGGAGCATTCTTAACTTTCTTAGCCTTCTTATGTTGAGGTTCAGAAGCTCCTTCATCAACAGCTTCTGAAGAAGCACTCTTCTTTGCTTTTCTTTTCTTGGAAGCAATTGGTAGAGAACCACCATACATAATGTTTGGGATGTCACTATACTTGATAGTTTCCCCAACTTCCTTCCAGTGCTCATACACATAGTGAGCTCTAACATCTGGAGGATCTTGCTTGCAAATGGGAGGGAAATTATCCATCAGATTGGATATGATATTTGATTCTTGTAGGTCAGTATCCATTCTGATAACATTCTTCACCAGATGCATATTGTACAGAGTTGAGCCGTTCAGATATTTCCCAACTACAGTTCCTAGCTGGTTATTATCCACAGCTTTTGATAATTTGAGGACCTCCTACATTCCTCCTTGATGAAAGATTTCAGATAGCAATCTTTCATATAGCACAAATGCTCTATTCTTTTGCTGACTCTGTTCTAGTGCCTAGAGCATGTGATGAAAGATGTATCTGGGTAGATTTACCTTCTCAAAAGTAACCAAGAAGTTTAAAAACACTGTGTTCTAAAGAAGGCTGATCTACACCTCCTCGGTTGGGTAGAAAGCACTCCTACATCAGCGTCTGAAGAACCTTCTGTTCTTTTTCCATATCACTGTACTTTCCGTCCTTCTTGCCTTTGAAAAGTGATTGTTTTACCACTGATATCCAATCACTGGTCTTCTTATTGAGGTTCCATTGAAATGCTCCCTCAACATTTCTTCTACATGCTTTCCCAATCACTTCTTCAGTAATGGTGATTGGAATTCCCATTACATTTGAGCGAATCTCAACCCTCTTAAATTTCTTCAGACCCATTTCTGCCCTTGATTTTCCTTTTAGTTCAACATGGACCAGTATCATGTGATCTTCTTCATCCTTTGCCGCATGTTTGTCGTAAATCAGAGCCCTTACCCAGAAGAACTTTACCAAGTTTTCATAAGACGGTCCATCCCGCATAGTGAAGTACCCTGATAAGTCTTGATATCTAAGATAGCTTGACAAATCGCAGTCATGGCGAGCAAGTGATACAAAGTCAACTGGATTCTCTACTTGCACTTTGAGTTGCCATTCTTCCAGCTTCATGGTTCTCCCTTTAATTTCATATGCAGGGGCTTCTTGCATGGTTGATTTTGGAACAGAGCTTGAAGACGCCATTGATGTTGAAGAGAAATTTAGGGTTCTGGGGTTTTGTTTGAGGAAGATGAATTTTTCGCACAGATTCAGTATGAAAATAGCAAGTGTAGGTTGTGAACTGAGTAGTGTGTGTTTTTGTATAAGTGTTTTTAGTAAAAAGGATTCCAATTCAGAAGGGGACAAAAAAACATTGCATTAATGACATAGGGGCGCGAGATAGTACATTCAAAGCATAAATTCATCATTTCGCACTTACGATATACACCAATACAATTACGCTACGTCAGAGGACCTCAGAGTAACTGCCAAGTTAGTGGGACATGTGTTACTGAAAGTAACTTCCAACGTTTCCACTAACTCTGCTATTCAGGAGCACAAAGTTATGCTTTTGGAGTACAGATGCTGATGTCATCTTCAGAAGCACATTTTCCTCAGAACCTTAGTAGAGAGCTTTTGATAGACTATAGCTTTTGAACGACTTCAGGACCTAAATTCCTATTCAGGAGCAAGCAGATTTAATCAGACACAAAGTGCATGTTCAAAATTTTCTTTATAAAATCAAATCTTTCCACAGTTAAAGGCTTAGTAAATATATCAGCCCATTGATGTTCAGTATCAATGAATTGTATATCTGAAATTCCTTTTTGAACATAATCTATAATAAAGTGGTGTTTGATTTCAATATCACAAAAAATGGGAATACTGTTAGCATTTATTTGATAGTCTTCCAACTGATGTTTCATTCAAAGTAGTTGTGTACAACAACTTGCAGCTGAGATGTATTCTGCTTCTGCTGTAGACATAGCAATAGTTGCTTGTCTTTTGCTAGCCCAGGATATCAAATTCTCACCAAGGAATTGACAATTTCCACTAGTTGATTTTCTTTCAATCCTATCACCAGCATAATCAGCATCACAGAATCCAACAAACATTATAATCTAAGGATTTCCTATAGAGGAGTCCAAGATTTGTTGTTCCTTTCAGATACCTGAAGATTCTCTTAACAACAGTTAAATGAGATTCTCTAGGATCTGATTGGAATCTTGCACACAAGAATACACTGAACAAAATATCTGGCCTAGATGCAGTGAGGTATAACAAAGAACCAATCATACCTATATACAGCTTCTGGTCTACCTTTGTTCCAGTATCTTATTTGCTTAAGATGCAGGTTGGATGCATTGGAGTATTCATCACTTTACAATCTTCTAGCTTGAACTTCTTCAGAAGCTCCTTTGTATACTTTGTTTGATGAACATATACTCCACCTTTGAATTGATTGACTTGAATTCCAAGGAAGAACTTTAATTCTTCCATCATGCTCATTTCAAATTCATCCTGCATTAACATAGAAAATTCCTTGCAAAGAGTTGCATTAGTAGAACCAAATATTATATCATCAACATATATTTGTACAACAAGAATATCTTTCTCAAGAGTACTTCTGAAGAGTATTTGTCCCAACCTTCTGTGCCATACCGATTTCTTATCATTCACTGATAGAAGACAAATTACCTTCTGATCAACCAATTTAGAGAAGTTGATTTTTTAGACATTCTCTATTCTCTTTCCCTTAAATACTATGGAGTTGTTATCTTTGTTGATTACTGTGCAGTTGGTCTTTCCAAACATCACATCATAACCATTGTCACAAAATTGACTGATACTCAACAAGTTATGTTCAAGACCATCTACCAACCACACATTATTGATAGAGATAGAGGAATTACCAATAGTTCCTGTACCAATGATCTTGCCAGACTGGTTGCCTCCAAACTTCACATTTCCTCCTTCTTTCATTGTGAGGGTGAGGAACATAGACTTCTCTCCTGTCATATGTCTTGAGTAACCGCTGTCTAGGTAACACGATTTTTGCTTTTCCTTTGCTCTTAGGCATATCTGCAGTATTAACAAGTTTAGAATTAGGTACCCATTGCTTTATGGGTCCTTTGGGGTTAGTACTGGAAGTTTTACTCTTCACTTCTTGTACCTTGTGCTGTAAGCTTGACTGCTTCTGATTAACTAACATCTTAGGTTTAACAACTTTTGATTTTAGTTCCAAGGAAGCAACAACTGTTTTGTTCTTCTAACACTTGGACTTCAGGACTTCAGATTCTGGTTTCAACAGACTCTGAGGAGCAGGTTCTGATCTCTTCAGAATCATGATCTTTGAAGTTTCAATGTCAAATTTTATCATGGCCTTAGGCTTAGAGTTCTTTGGCTTTGAAATGATCTTAGCCTTAGAGCGGGAAGCTTCAGGTTCTGATTGAATAACAGTTTCAAGCTTAACACCTTTAGGTATAAAGAAGGTTTTCAATCCTTCCTTGATGCATTCACAACATGCTTTAAGGTTGATTTCATTAGGTTTATCTTCTGAAAATCCAATCCCTTTACCATTGCTTTTGTAAATGCTATAAATCATAGAAGCCACTTTGCTTCTGTCAATACCAGATATAATAAAATCTTCAAGAGCAATTTCATGTTTGCTTAAAGATTTTCCATTACACTTTTCTTGTAGCTTCTAACAATGAAACTTGAGTTTCTCTTCATAAGTTTTACAAATGAAGTCAAAACCTCTAAGTCCTTCTTCAGAAACTTTTAGATCCAATAGAGTTGATTCTTGTTGTTTCAATAAACCAACATATTTTTCTTTTAAATCGTTCAACTCATTGATTCTCAGTTCAAAATCTGTAAGGAGTTCTTTAAGAGACTCAATAAGTTCTTCTCTGGAAATTTTAGAATATACCTCATTTTCATCTTCAGAATCAGAGCCAGGTTCAGCTTCTGATGTTAATGTAGCCACTAACCCCACAGCTACATTTGCTCCATCTTCAGCTTTTTCCTTTTCAGACCCAGATTCACTGTCTAAGTCTTCCCAAGTTACCATCAAACTCTTCTTAATATGCTTCCTGAATTTCTTTGAATTGAAGCTTGATTTCTTTGACTTGTCCTTTGATTTCTCCTTCTGAAGATCAGAGCATTCAGTAATGAAGTGTACAGGCTTCTTACAGTTAAAGCATCCCTTGTGATCTTCTTTCTTGAAGCTTTTGTAGCCACCTCCCTTGCTTAGAAACTTCATGTTCTTCTTTGCTAGATATTCAGAACCTGATCAGATTTCAGAGCTGAATGGTACTTCAGAAGCTGTAACAGCACCTGATATTCCAGAAGCTGCAACAGCCCCTGATGTTCCAACTACAGAAGCCTCTGAAGAAGATCACAACAATTCTCAGCAAGTTATCCAGTCTAGAAACTCATTCAAGTACAAGTCTTCACATCCTGAGGATCAAATCATTGGCAACAAAGAGAGTCCCAGAAGAACAAGATCACACTTCAAACCAGAAGAGTCTGCCTTGGGATTGCTATCCATGATAGAACCTACAAAAGTTGATGAAGCACTAACTGATGATGGATGGATCTTAGCAATGCAAGATGAACTCAATCAATTCAAAAGGAATGATGTGTGGGATCTTGTACCTAAGCCTGAACACA
>Ga0228710_1003729_pt1 | contig 24149 bp, 17 predicted proteins | sample MedpolnodulmetaG_FD_177995 | JGI IMG/M metagenome (GOLD analysis project Ga0228710, IMG submission 177995) | Root nodule microbial communities from Medicago polymorpha collected in Santa Monica, California, United States - pink nodules | ecosystem: Host-associated > Plants > Roots > Nodule...
CTATAGTAATTTTTTTTTTTTTTTTTAAGAAATCAAAATGGAATTAAAGGTATGCAAAAGAGAGAATCACTCAAACAAGTTACAAAGTTAATGTCTGTTACGATGATAGTAAGTTAAAAAGTCGTTGAATGAGTTTCATGTATACATACAATAGGACTTATCATTTATTTATTTATATATTTTTTTATAATGAAAGTAATTATTGAGGATTCAGTGATTTTAATGATAGTAAATTAAAAAGAGTCGTTAAATAAGTCAACTGATATGTACTTTAATATGTGTATTTAGAAAGAAAAAATTGAAAAAACCAAAAATTAGATGAATTTGAGATGGTGAGATTTCTTAGTTTGATAGCAAAATCCGTTAGCACGATGAAATAAAGTCTTTATATAGTTGTTGGTAACTAGAAACTGATGTATACATATTTTTCTTCTTCTTTCAATTGGGGTTCTTGATCGATTGAAGTCGTTATTAAGTAAAAGACTTTTCATTAAAGATATTTTTGCTAACGAGTGTTGTCGAGACACTCTTTAAGAATTCTAAAATAAAAAAATATTTCACAACAAAGTCAAATGTTTTAATTATCGATGCATTACACAAATTTTTATAAAAAAAAAGTTAGCATTCACCTAGGAAACTCTTTCTAAGATGGAATGCACTTGTGTGACATAATGTCACATGATTTTGATAAATTCAATTATGACAATCCAATTGTGTTAAACATAAAAAGATTGAAAAGAGTGAGAGAAAAAGTAGTTAAATTGACTTATATGTCACTATTAAATCGGCGAATGTCATGTGATATTCTCATCTTAACTATACACACACAACAAGTGAAAACTCACTTTAAGATTTTGTTATGAAAATTTGTCCAATGAATACATTGAAATTGTTAAATGATCGGTATGGAAGAGGAGAAAGAGGCAAGAATGTCGGGAACTGTAAGTAAAAGAAGTGAAGTTGCGTCAAAATGCAATCTCCTTCATGAGAATGTGGGCATTTAGTTCAACAAGTCAATGACAACAAAACAAACACATGTCGGCACGTGCTTGGTTGAACTTAGCTTCAGGTTCACTTTGATTTTCTTCCAACCAAACATAAAGTAAAGTATATAGAATTGTATCAAATTCTAATTCTAATTTTTATTTAATTAATTAGCGATAAATAAAGATACTAATAAAAAAAAAGGATTCGGTGGCACAAAAAGGGAGCAAGCAAATGCCTAAGTCACTCCTCCGCACACACGAAGAGCCAGGCCCAGCCGCAGCTAACAAAAACAAAACCTTAGCATTCATTAGTTAACGTAAGATTCCTCAAAAATCATTATTCATTTCATTCCATCTTAGTCTAAGAATGAATACTTTAAACTTGAAACAAACCGTTACTCTCACCTAGTCACTGTGTGCTACGAAAAGGAGCAAAATTTATAACACATAACCTATTCTTTGGTTCATGGGTAGGAACAAAATCCAACTTTTTGATGACAAAAGAGATGGGTTTTTCTCAGTTTCAAATTTAGGGTCTCAATCTCATGAGGATTACTATTATCCTGCTGGTTTGTTTGCTAGTGTTGGTCAAGTGGGAATAGGGTTTGGTGTTCCACAACCAAACCCTTCTGATTCTAATTCCCCTGAAAATGAAAATGGCGATGACCCTAAATTTCCTTTCAATGAATTATACGTTAAGTATGTTCAATCACTATGGAAATTTGAGCCTAACGGTTTTACAGGGAAGGGGGAAGGTGAAGAAGTTGTTAAGGTGAAGAATAAAAATGGTGGGTTTAAGCTCAAGATTAAGATAAGGAATCCTTCTATTAGGAGGTTGTGTAGTGGAGCAATTGCTGGGGCAATTTCTAGAACCACTGTGGCACCTTTGGAGACTATTAGGACTCATTTGATGGTGGGAAGTAGTGGTCATTCTACTACCGAGGTTTTTCAAGATATTATGAAAACTGATGGATGGAAGGGTTTGTTTAGGGGAAATCTTGTTAATGTCATTCGGGTTGCGCCTAGCAAGGCCATTGAGGTATGGATCATATCATTTCATGCTTTTGTTTTATTTATCCCTTAATGATAGCACTTGATACTTGGTTGTTTTCAATGGTGTTTTGATAATGTTACTGGATTACATGATTAAAGATCTGTGCACCATATCAGAAGTCTATGATATACTAACTGCAATTTTGATTAGGGATTATTAATTGGGTAAGGAAGCCATGATATCATATTTTCCAAGATTTCAAGGACAGTCACAACTAGCTTTATATCCCAAATATTCTTATGCTTTTAGAACTTTTTAGAATTGCCAAAATGGATTTAATGCACCAATGCTCGGTATAATTTCTGTATTGCAACTAGGACAAAATTGCTAGGAGTTGAACATGTGTGCAATGATATCCACCCCTGTAATCTATCTAGAGCCATGGACAAAATTGCCATACTACTTAGAGAAGCAAATAGAGCTTTAGATTGGCTAGCTCAGTTCTCTGACTCAAAGGTACTAACTACTAACCAACGGGACTGTCAAATTTGGCTTGAAGAATTGGCGGGAATAGCTTCTCCGACTTGAGTTTCTGTTTCATTTTCTGGGTCTTTGAACCCTTTCAATGTTGAAAAGAAAAAAAACCAAGTTCTTTTATGAAGAAAGACAAGTTGAGTTTTTGAGCATTTGCTGATTTACTATGATATGCAACTGCAAAAACCATCATTTGCTGATTTTCCTTCAAACCTGTTTCTGGTATATTGTTTTATGATTCTGTATTAATGGGTTCATTTATGGAGACAACCTCTCTAATTATGTTGGAAGCCCCTTGCACTAGATTACCCTTCAGTTGTTTTATCAATAGATCTACTCATCGACAATTTGTGCAATTATTTATTTCATGTCATTTGTCTTCTTTCAACTGTTTACTATAATAGTCGCGAGTTAGTTAGGTCATGTTATACATTTAAATTAAGTCAAGGGTGGATGCTCCTTACCTGTATGTGTTAGTGACACACTAGCTTTAGATGATGTTTTGCATATTTTGGCCATGGTCCTTCTTCTTTGAAGGCTCGCCATGACAGATAGTTGGTTTTATTGCTCTGAGAATCCAATTACTTCTTAAGTTTTAATTCCATGCCTTACATTTTCCTGGCCCTCTTTTAATTCTTTGGTGGTTTTAGGGCTTAAGTTTCTTAGATTTATATTGCTAGAGAACTTTCATATGATAGTGTTTTGTTCTTGTTTCTTGTTTTTTAGGTGGGTGTCTTAAATATATAAATGGCCCATCAGGTAGGTCAATGAGAAAGTATGTCTCTTTTAGTCTGTGCTTCAATTTTTCGGCGCGTTAACTTGCTAATTAAATTTTTAATAATCGGCCAATGAGAAAAGCATTATTTATCTACTCTGGCAATTATAAATGAATTTGTAGTCTACATCATAGTTATTCTTTATCTCAATTTACTTTCGCCTATTTCTACAGCTATTTGCGTATGATACGGTAAACAAGAACCTATCCGCAAAGCCTGGAGAGCAGTCCAAACTCCCAGTTCCTGCATCATTGATAGCAGGTGCCTGTGCTGGAGTGAGTTCAACTATATGCACGTATCCACTTGAACTACTCAAGACTAGACTAACTATCCAGGTATGTGAGTCTGTTTGGATTGACTTATTTGAACCTATCTGCTGACATAACTTGTGAGACTTTTATGAAAGAGTTTTTAGAAACAGTTTATGACATATCCATAAGTTGTTTTCAGTTTTTAGAAACAGTTTATGACATATCCATAAGATAGCTTATATGAAAACAGTTTGACTTTATTTTATCTTTTGTTATAGAAATAGCTTATACATAAGCACTAACATGGTACTGTAACAAAAAGTATTTATGCTAGAAGCACTGAATTAAACTGTTTATCCAAACAAGGCCTGTATATACATAATTTTGCTTTCTCATATTAATGTTTTAACACCGTATTGGAATATAGAAGATGAAACTTAAGCTTGATTAGTGATATTGCAGAGAGGTGTTTACAATGGTCTCCTTGATGCATTCATGAAAATAATTAAAGAAGAGGGTCCTGCAGAACTTTACAGAGGCCTGACACCCAGTCTTATTGGAGTTATTCCATATTCAGCTACCAATTACTTTGCCTACGACACTCTACGGAAAGCATACCGAAAAATTTTCAAACAAGAGAAGATCGGCAACTTTGAAACCCTTCTGATTGGTTCAGCAGCTGGTGCTATTTCAAGTACTGCAACTTTTCCACTTGAGGTGGCTCGCAAGCATATGCAAGTTGGAGCTCTCAGTGGAAGACAGGTCTACAAAAATGTTGTTCATGCCCTTGTTAGCATACTAGAACAAGAAGGGATCCAGGGTCTATATAGAGGACTTGGACCTAGTTGCATGAAGTTAGTGCCAGCCGCTGGAATCTCTTTCATGTGTTACGAAGCATGCAAGAAGATATTGATAGATAATGACGAGGAGGAATAGGCTGAGTCAATTGTTTTTTGTTTCCACCGAAGCCAAGTTGTGGAACTGCTGCTTACTTTTTTGATACATTCGTCATTCGGTTAACTTATTTTTGGTTTCTCTTGTTTTACTGAATTTTTTCAACCCCTCTGAGAATGGAATGTTGGTTTTTTGTTTATTTATGTTGCTGCCAGGCTTTTAATTGTGTCTTGGCTATACATCTTCAAGTTCAAAATCTACTTTGTAATCCTGTTCTTTTTGGAAATTGACTGTATACTACTCACCAATCATATTTTATGAAGTTGATTTTTATTGAGCAAGGTATTTCCATTTTTTCTCTCTAGGTACTACTCACCAATCATATTTTTATGAAGTTGATTTTTATTGAGCAAGGTATTTCCATTCTTTCTCTCTAGGTTATTGTAAAAGTTCATAAATGCGCATGATAGGATAGATTTAAGTATGAAAATTGTTCTTAAGGGCCCGACGTTGCCCACAGGGCACCTAAAATACCAAAAACGCACTTTTTGTACTATTCAGAAGTTAATTTTCCGATCCCTTTGGAAGATATCTTCTGCTCCTTAATTTTCCAAAGTGTGTGTTTGTGTGTGTTGACACTGATTTCGTAACAAAGAAAAGGTAAAAAAAACTGTTCGAAGAGTGGTTTTGTCGTTGGGGTAATTCTCTCACAAATTGTGTACGTCTTTTTTCTGATAATATTAATAACACAATGATTTCAATATTCTTTTCACATCTTTCTTTACTAGCAAATTTTTTGCAACTGTTCTGCTGTTTGTTAAAAAAAAAGTTGTGAAAGCTCCTAAAAAGATTATAATAAACATTACTTTTCTTTGAATAAATACATCTAGAAACAATTTAAATAGGACAAGATTTATCTACAGTACTATAGGTGTCTTTTTCCACTAAAAAAAAGATAAAAATTGATATTTAAATGACAAAGGAGTCCATGATAAGGTTCTGAAAGATGAGAAAGACATTCATGCAAATTACTAAAACATTAATCTTGGTCACCAACACAACTCTGATAATCAAGACATTATATCAAAATGTTCATCGCATGTGAGACAACACTAGCTCACAATAGAAAAAAACCACCAATCATCACAATGCACCTTGTTTGCTTTAACTATATTCTTGTCATAAACAAATTTTACATTACATGGACAAAAAATTTAAACTTGTAAATAAATAAACAATAGAAACAAGAATGCTATGCAGGTTTATAACTTAATCCCCGTCCTATTTTTCATGCATTAATAGGACAAACTCCATGCTGAATTCTTGTTTATATACACAAGAGCAACCTTGATGTCTCTAAATCAAAAAGGAGATAATAAAACAAAATGACTCTTCAAGATAAACTAGCAGTTGATACCACATTGACTATTGGATGATGATTTGTTGGGATCAGAGATGAAGGGGTCAATCCTCACCCACAACAACGAGAATATAGAAGCAAGGAGAACGGCCCAGACAATAACAATGGTTGGTGTCCGATTTGATTTCCCCAAAAGACCCTTCAAGAAAGGGTATAAATGAGCAATGACCCATATAGCAAAGAAGAGCTTTCCAAATAATGGACCCCAAGATTGGTAACCACTGTTTATGGCAAAAGACACACCAGCCACAATACCTATCAAATTCACAATAAGTACTGTTGTAGGAGGGATAAGAAGTGATGTCCATTTGAACACGTATAGCTCGGCAAAGTCCCCATCTTCGTCATTTGCCTTTGATGTAACGGTAAAATTTGTGTCAATCCCTGCAAGCACTTTGAGAAGCCCTTGGAACACAGCGAAAAGATGTGCAGATGTTCCACCGATAACCCAAAACTGCTCGTTTCTCCACCAGTCTTCTATACCAACACCACTCCACCTAAGCTCCAGAATTGAAGTAGTGAAAATGGAGGTAAAGAGGAGAATAAACCACATGCTTGCAAAGTTACTTATCTGCATAAGATTAACAGAATGTCAAGATCCAGAATCAGTAGTTACAAGGTTAACAGCCAGAAATGAGAGAAGAAATCATTTACCTCAGGAATAATAAATTTGTTTGTGAGAAGACAAAATGCAGGAAGCACACAGTACGCAAGCAATGGGATTGAGGTAAAGGGGTAAATAATTGTGTTGATATAAGCCAGCCTCATGAGAGGCCTCATCCTTCCATTGTAGCCATACCATAAAGGACAATGCCTGCTAAGGAAGATCTCTATTGAACCCAAGGCCCACCGAAGCACCTGATTGAGACGGTCAGAAAGATTGATGGGAGCAGAACCCTTAAATGCTGGACGAGGTGGCATGCAATAGACAGAAATCCAACCACGTGCATGCATCTTAAACCCAGTCAAGATATCTTCAGTCACAGAACCATAGATCCATCCAATCTGGTGAAGTCAGAAAATGTTGATTAATAACCAAACAAGCTACTCATCGGTTTCACGTAGAGTTTAATTTTGATACATTGCAGGTGTTAAAAAGTTTTATGCTGTCGGTAAATCACAACCAATATCTAGGAGACATTAGAAGTAGTTATGATTAGAGTAAAAAAATATATATATAATCTGATGATTTTGATTGATTGACGGTGTCAATATTCTCTAGACAGACGATGTATATGAATTGAAAAATTTCTTTATACCAATGGACAGGAATTAAAAAACATAACGTAAATACAAATGCTCACCTCTTTGCCCCATTCTGTCTTGTCTTCATAACCACAGCTGATAACGTGGATTGCTTCCTTAAGAAGAGTTGTAGAATTGGTTGAAGGTGGAAGGCCACCTTGCTCCATGAACGTGGCAGCAATAAAAACCGGAGACTGTCCGAAACGCTTCTCCAAGCTCTTCTGAGACATTAGAAGTGACCTTTCATCATCATAACCTGCCAAAAGACATTGTAATATCATTTTTTTAAACAACCTCTACAACCAGGTTACAACAAACAATTTTCTTGCATGAAGTAAATATTTTAAATTCTGAACGCATGAAAAACCGTAAATAAGGGAGTTAAATGAGATATGTTTTCATAAAAGCTTACCTTCGACACCCTCCTCTATATCCTCCATATTAAATATGGGAATGGTGGATTCAGTTCTTTTAACTCCCCTCTTCTTGTCACCGTACTTCTTATTCCCACCCTTTCCTTTCTTTCTAGAACCCCAACAACTCTTAACAATAATGTTAGGTTCGAGATCTTCCTCAGTCAAAACAGGATCATAACCATACAAAGCTTGCCTATTGAAACAGCAACCAGTTCCCACATAGACAGGGCCCTGAATACCATCCTGACCTTTCAAATTGATCTGGCAGATGAAGTTTTTCAAGTTTAGCGAAAACAGTTGGAGTGTAATGCAAGGAAATAAATATTTCTTTCTTTTGAAAGAGCCAAAAGAAAATAATTTTTTAATTACAAATTGGCAATATTACTAAAGAATAATGAAGACCTACATCGAAGAAGACAATATTGCGATTGGCATATCGATCGTGCAAGTCAATGCCATCAAATCTCTGCGGAAATTGAACATAGCATGTCTTCTTTCCATAAGCAGGATCCATCATGAAACACATAGCCTCCTTAAGAGCTTTGCTATTATTGAAATAATGATCACAATCGACATTCAAAAGATATGCACCGTTGGTCAAGACAGCAGAAACTCGAATCTACATCACACAAGATAAACCAAGGTTAGATATGTCTGAAACCTATCTTTCTAATAAATAAAAAGCACAACCATCGTTTGATCGACTAGCACAATCATTCACATCCTAAAGAAGCTTTAGAAATTTGTTAAACATCGCCTATAATTGTACTGTGTTGACTCACAGCACCACTAAGCAGGTTATTTTTCATATAAATTCAGCTTTCTGACATAATTTTTCGATGAGAACAAAACAAAACACGGGACAGGACACGGCCATTAGAAGGAAAATAAACCAGACAACGCCACGGAACACATAAAATAAGAAGTTTCGATAGGACAAACCAAAGCATTCATAGCTCCAGCCTTCTTGTGATGTTGGAAGCCTGGTCGCTTTTCACGAGACACATAAACAAGCCTGGGAAGTTCATTACCATCTGTATCAAGCCCTCCACTATGACCTAAAAACACCTGCATACCACAAAATAATATAACTAAACTGAAAATAACAATAATGGTGGAGGTTCTGCGGATTATAGAGAAAATCGTAATACCTGAATCATTCCAGGATGATCCCTGGGATTATTTCCTGGCCAAGGAGTTCCATCCTGCATTGTCCAACCTTCCTCTGGCATCTTCTGAGCTTTGGCGACATAGGCATTGATCCTTACTTTGAATTCTTCATATTGTCTCTGTTAAGCACAAATATCCATATTTAATATTTCTAAATGTCTAGAAATAAATATTGAACTGGAAATGGAAACATGATGCTTCAAAAACAACCTTCATTGCTCGTCGCTCCTTAACAAAAGAGGGTTGAACCTTGTCCTTTAAGTAATCAATCTTCTGAAGAAAATAAAATTCAGGTGCTCTTGGCTCAATACTGTGTTTTTTGCAAAAGGGCACCCACATCTTTGCAAACTCGGCGGTTTCAGATAAGGCTTCAAAACTCAACATAGCTGAACCATCATCAGATACATAGCAAGAAACCTTGTCGACAGGGTAGTCAACAGCGAGTATAGATAAAACAGTGTTTGCAGTTACAATAGGTGGCTCTTTGAGAGGGTCCACTGTACTGACAAATACGTCGACAGGAGCCAGCTGTGATGGTTCTCCATCACGATCATATCTACACAAGACAAACTAAGATTAGTGGAACAGAAAATGTCGCATCATGGCTAAACCAAGCCAAGTCCAACAGTGAAGGAAACATAGCAATCCAAACCTTATGGCAAGCCTCTCCAGATAAGTCTCACGATTAATGGGAGACCATTTTGGAAACTGATCCAAAATCCAGGAAAACGCAAACCAAATCTCACAGATAACTGAAGTCAACCACAGTGGGTAAGCATCTTTTACCGGGTGAGTTACACGATATTGCAAGAAGAAACCAAGAACTATCAGCCGGAACACGATGACAACACGATAAGGGGTCAGCTGAGATGAAGAAATAGGTACAATCCGACTCATAGGTTGTCGAGCATCATCAACCCTGTCAAAAACAGAAACAAAAGGCCATTTTAACTTGAAATGAAATTCAATCCGAGTAAATATTTAAAGTAGTAAACTCGACAGAAATTTCGTAAGGACAACACCCAAAACAAGTCATAATGAGAAACATACATAACATTAGGTTTGCTAAAATTCAAACATAACACAACCAAAAGTCCACCAAAAAAATATAAAAATACTCCAAGCCTACACTCTAGATAAAATCCCTAACTTGCCAATCGGGATAATCAACCTCCATAACATTAACATCTCCATCTTCATTAATCTCCTCCATCCAACTTTCTCCATCATCTACAGGTACAGCTGAGGATGCCCTACTACCACCTCAATATGCAAATAGATGATCAGAGTCGCACATCATTACCCAAAAAATGTCCCTTTTGGTTAAACAATCCCATCCTCAATCTGATCTTATTAATTGTGATTTCAAATGTGATCCAACTCTTGAAGAGGTAACAAGATCAATACACTCTATTGTTTGGATAGCAGTCTTGACAACCATGAGAAGGAGAATGAAAATTGCTTTGAACACTTTCCATAGAAAAATAAATTGAGCCTCTAGCATAACAAACAATGAATGCTCTCTGATACCTCACACATATGATTAGCTGGTCATTAAACATCAAACCAAACAGAATAAGTGGCTTACATTTGAAGTTCTTCTCCATTAGAACCAGTCCCTTCAATATCTCCTCCTCCGCTTTTCCCATCAGCATATCTACCGGTCATCTGTACCATATTTTTCTCGTGCTTCAGCTTCCAACCTTCAACCCTTTCCTTCCAGTCAACGTTTCCCAAACCATATGAGTTTAAGTCCTTTGATGGATCCACAATTCTCACCGGGACTGTAATATCAAATATACAGTCAATTGTAAAATCACAATAATCTAACAACTAAATATAGCACAAATTCAAGTTAACACTATACCTGGTTGCCTTGGATCAATATAGGGAAGTGAGTGAGCTTTCTCAGATGGGCCCAAAGGACCAGAAGTAGTTCGGACAGATTGATTATCAGGTGTAGGGATCTCGCCAGACATCTGTCAATACTAATTGTCAGTGAAAGATAAATAAAAAATGTATGCACAATTTAATGTAATACACAGTAAAATATACTCCTAGATAGGAACACAAAAAACATGAAATACATAGAATAAAGAAAAAGTTCATATGTCCCTGTGAGCTTAGCTCAATTGGTAGGGACATTGCATTATATATGCAAGGGCTGGGGTTCGAACCTCTGATAGCCCACTTATTCACCTTAAGAGGTGATTTTCTAGCTACTAGGCTACTTGACCAATAAAAAAAATCAGCTTAACACTTTTTGACGGTTGTTATTCACTACATGTCAAGAATATCAAGAATAAAGACAATATGCAGACAAAATCTGAAGTGAGATTCACAAATGTAAACATATATTTAGAAAGCCTAAAACAGTTGAATAGAATAAAAGGATTACAGTTTGGCCATTGGTGAGAAGAGGAGGTTGCTGATATTCGCGTCTAGAAGATGAAGCTGATCTGTCTTCATCTTCCCACTGTCTCCTTGACTTATTATTATTATTATTTCCTTGTCGATAATTGAACTCGTTCTCAATATCATCAACATCATCTTCTTCATCATCTCCATCGACTCTAGGACTCCCTGATCCAGATTCATCATTTCAAATCAAAATCGAGACATGTAATAATAGATCAGACACATAAAAACTAAATAACTAACCTCTGAGCCTTTTGTATCTAGTTTTGCATTGAGGACAAGATTTATTGCCTTCTTTTCGCTCATATTCATAACAATCTCGACAAACAGGGTAACCACATTCATTACAAGCAACAAACACATCACCGGTGGGTGTTGATCCAACATCCTCACCACATATATGACAGACTTGTCCATTCAAATTCTTCAATGGTTTCGGCTGTAAGATATCATAAACAATTTTACATTAAAATTGATAGCAATCTAGAACCAACCAGATCTGATCTAGAAGTTGTAAGTAGAGAGAAATGAGAAAGTAAGAAACAAACCCCGCTGTCGGCAGAATCGTGACGAATCCGAACAAGCTCGTTACGATTGTGGGACCCGGCAACCATGCCGGAAGAGGCTTCCATGTTGTGACAGAGAGTGATGCAGATGGAGTTGAGTACAGTACTCGATCTGCGTTCAGATATATAGGAAAAGCATTAAAATCTTCGCCCACTCAACACGCAATATTTTTCGTATACTTTCCTATTTCATTTCCCAAATACACACTCTCTGCTACAACTATGATAACAACTAGTGTTCTTTTCTCAATCTGTTTTATTGTTATTATTGTTTTACCGGTTCAACTTGTTTTCCCGGTTCGAGTTACCAGCTGTTTAAGATCTATTTTCCCCGGTTCAGCTCACTGTATATTGACTTATTAAAGGAACAACCAATGGACTGACTACACGTGTCCGTCGTTTTGAGAGAGACCCGACGGCTTGTGATAATTAGCATGACGAATATTGACTGAGGTGGCACCAGCTGTCTGAATTAATACCGGTTGTTTCCGGTTTTCTTTTCTGTGGCTGTCGGTGCCTATCGGTTTAGTTGAGATGTACTTTATCATGAGCAAATTACATATTTGCCCTATTATTACACGCTTATGATAATGTTCTAATCATTATTCCTACCGTCATAATCCTTGTTTAACAAAACTAAACATTCGTAATTAATTACTATTAATATAAAAATACTGCCAAAACATGGCAGGTCAAAAGTGTATATTATTAAACAGGTCATCTAATAAGGTACGGATGGAGTAATATTTTCTTTTTTCTATGCGAAAATAACTATTTTTCTTTTTTGCTATAAGAAAAACTATTTCCCTTTTATATCTTGTCTAATTCCACACTACGGTAAAACGTGTTTGCACCGTCGTCGTAAGTTTAACTCAATTGATAAGGACAATACATAAAATATGTAAGGTTCGGGGTTCAAACCTCAACCACCACAAAAAAAAAAATAATGTTTTCAACAAAAGAAAAATTGAAAGGATTTAGTAAATACTTAAAGGCACCTTAAAGATTTCTTTTCGAAAGAAGGTACCCTTAAGATTTATTTATAAGTAATTTTTATTGCCAAATTAAGAATCAACTAAAATAACATTAACTATATTTATGACTACATATATTAATTATTTTTATAGTGAATTTAACTCAGTTGGTAGAAATAATAATGTATAATATGTGCAAGTCTGCGTTTGTAGTTCAACACTGGCCACTGCAAAAAAAAAACTATATTTCCAATAACTTTTTTTATTTTTTTGGAACATTTTATTAAAAAAGTTCTTGGAAACTTAAATATTTGTTTAAGAAATATTTAAGATGTTAAACAAACATTCTAATTAACTACTACAATTTATACATAGTTTATAGTATTTAGTTACAATATTCACAATACAGTACTCCCTCCGTCCCAAATTATAAGGAAAAAAAACCAATTTTTATCATATTTAATTATGTTTTTTCAAAAAATTATCTTTTTCAAAAAAAAATTAAATGCAAAGTGCATTCAATTTGCTCTCTTTTTTATTTTCTCTATAATCAACTACCAATAAAAATTGTTTTTACATCTTCCTATAAAATTTATTTCAAAGATAACACAAAAAACTATGTTACAAACTATTATATTTTAATTTTCTTAATAAATGTGATATTATTTTTTTACTTATAACATGAGACGGAGGGAGTATTTCCTTTGTTTTCCTTAAAAAAAATGTTGTAGATTATCTCGAAACAAAAATGGACGATAACTAGATCATAAGGTCGGGACTGTAGAATTTTTCTTTTATATAGGAGTATATATTTAGTATGGACCTTCTTTTATTTTTACCTTATTTTATTTTATTCTACTTGGTTTATTACTTTTTTTTAGGGAACTTTGTCTATTACTTTTGTTGTGTTGTCTGTGATTGTCACAAGAATTCAGGATAAAAAAGGCGTATTGAGTCTTATTTTACGGCTCTACATTCAATACTTAGATTTATCGCCCTATACCAATACATTATCATGAGTGATTATTTAATCCAAGCAGTGATTATCCTCGTAGCACATTTATAAAGTTAAAACGATTACAATAAAACTAGAAAAGAAAAAAAAAACTACTTTAGAAAGAACACAAAAAAAAAGTCGCTATTAGCCTATAACAATAGATGCTTGCAAATTGACAGCCAATTTTTCTAAATCCACATCTTGTCCTTTTCGGTCAATAATTAAAAAAGAAATGATGGATTGATTTTTTATTGTAAACGAATATTTTGATTTTGATACAAGCAACGATGAGAATTCCGCCGACACAGCCTTTTGGATGGATGGAAATATCTTTTGCCGATTTGCAATATTGCGTAAAGCTTAAAAATAAATTATTAGCTAATATTTTACGAAGAATTCATTTTAGAAATGAAAAATGAATACTCTTTTTTGAGAAATTTGATAATTGGTGTTGTAATCAAACCAATAATCACCATCAGCAGTACTTCAACTTCCTTATATAACTCACCCTCAAAGCGTGATCAAAGCTGGTGAAACATTTTTTTTCATACAACTAAAAGATTTCTCACAAAGCTTGCATCACTACAACAACTAAGAAAATAAAATCTTCAACTTGTTTCATTAGCAGACTGCTGGTAAGGAAGACGGTGTTCTGGAACCCCCTCCTCAGCACGTTTCTCTTCAAACCACTTAATAACTGTTCTCCGCGGAATGTTTGAAACATGCACAATATTACTAATCATTGCATTCTGCATTGTAATCCAAGGCAGGCAGACAGGTAAGGATATTGAAGTTAACAAGTTGTGAAATAAGGAGAATTGCAAAATTATCATATTAACTACCAAGACACATGCTTGTCACTTTTAATGCTATAATATGCAGCCGCATATAATGTTTATTAACTTCCAATATAATATATGCACAAAAAGGCTTTGTCTAACATGGACAAGCAAAATAGTCTTACATCATGCACACGTGTCTTTTCCATCATTAGATTAAAAAGTCACATCATATTTCGTTTAATTTAATAGAGATTTATTGGTTCAATGGTGGAAATTAGCTTATGCATGATACAAGACTTGTCTCACTTGTGCACCATAGTATTGGCCGCACAAAGAAGCATATAAGGTGATGGTTGACTTCGTGGGAGGAGTTAATCTTAATTACATAATAACTGTAAATCGAATATTGACCAATTATGTACAGTTATGTATATAATCAAGATTAACAACTCTTATATCTCATGCTCTCAACCGATACTAAATATATCACATGTCCCCTATATGACATTTACCCCATTTAGTTTCAAGTCGTCCACTATATGACACTTAGCTAGAGGACAGAGAACGAGAGCAATTGATTAACATGTATTGCAAGTCTTGGATTTGTTGACTCAAAAGTATAAGTGTAGTAGACTATCATGATATTAAGCATGAACAAAACAAATAATCATGAAACACAGTGAAAAGCATACATGATGATACAACTAGGCATTTTAATTGTTTTGCATAAAACCAGAATACTAATATAAGCATCATTTACTTCCAAGTTTCTCAAACACAACTTCTGATTTAAGAGGGAATTGCTGCCGGACTAAAAAAATGGAGTATATTAAATCAAAACAAGTAGTTAAATAAGCCGATGAAGATTTTACTAGTTATGTATGGATGATTTAGCACCATAAAACTTGTGATATTGAAGTATGGCAAGTTTAACTTACAGTGGGCCGCTTTGATCTCATGTAAACTCTCTCCAGCGTGTCAAGTTGAGCCTTTTTCAATCTCTTTCGAGAAGACCAATTCTGTTGCATGTCATGAATAGGTAAGTTAGACTTCTTCGGTCCAGATTCTGCATGAGCATGATCTGCACTTGTTTCTTTATAAAAAGAATCTCCGGGCGTAGTTTCAGGTGATACTGCTGATGGTTTAGGTTCATCAGGAATCGATAGGCTCAGCATCAGAAGACTCGGGGGAGGGTTACGAAGCAAATCAAGAACAAGAGCTCTGTCAAGACAGAGCTCGTCAGCAAGAGCTTTTATCTGCAACAAATTGAAAAGATGAAACTGAGAAATGAGTCTGGAAGTTAACACTAGGGATTGAGCAGACAACTGGCAGTCTGGCACAGGTCATTCATGTTGCGTATGTTTAACAATACAAAAATCCCCCTCTTTCCTATTCTCTTCATCACGTGAACACATAATAACTACATTCAAACTTGCACCCCTTGCAAGGAAAATCCATCTGAGATTCTTAATATAAGCATTTAAAAAAATACATCCAAGTTGAAGTTAAGGTGTTTGCAAATTAAGGGAGGATTTTCTCCACTCTTGAATATATTAACTAGTATATTTGCCTTTAATCAGGACCCCGACCTGGCTGATCAATCAAGTTTATTTTTTCTTGTCCCTGAAGGAGTAGTGTAGTGGTTTGGATAGGAACACCAAAGAAGTTCTATACAGGAGGTCTAGGGTTCAATCCCACCTACTAGCATCCCTGTTTTCCCTAACTAACTAACTACTAACATTTGTTTGCATAAAAAAATCAAGTTTACTTTTTCCTTCTCTTTATCAATGAATCAGGTCATAGGAAGCTTCATTCTATCAACTACGACAAAAGGTCAAGTCAATGAAGCAAATCAGAATGTGTTTCATATTACTAACAGTCTTTAGAATAAAAAGTTTAAGCAAATGGTTTACTGTTTTCCACAAGCATTTTAGTTTCTTAAACGGTTAAGCCTGTGTATTGTATGGCAACTCAAATGCAGATCATACAGGTATTTCAAGTAGGTAAGAAACAATAGCACTAAACCTCTTCGTACTATAACCAAGTAATCCTATTCCTATCATCTGATACACTTAGTTGTGGTGCAAAGAATGCACATGTTTATAAGCTCACACTATATAACTAATTGGATTTAATTCATATATACAACATTGGTCTAAATATTTTTCCTATGTAAATCAATCATAATTGTCAGATTATTAAAAACCTTTGACTTCAATCGTAACTACTTTTAAAGTCACGTATATGATTGGCTCATGCTTGTTTAAAGTGTACAACTTTTTACACTGACAAACAGTATTTCAAAATTAAACTCAACAAATTAAGCTAAAAATACAAAATTCAAAAGGCTTACTTACACTTAGTTTGCGGCGTCCAGTTTTCAATGCTCTAGCCAATATATTCAATTGCCAAGTTCTAAGCTTCAGCGAATTCTCATTTCCATCACCACTACTTTTTTCTACATCATTATCAGCTTGTGTTTCGGTGATATCTGTGTTCAACAATTCAGCATCAAATTCACCCAACACACCTTCCAACTCACGTTCTAACAAAGCAAAATCTTCTTCACTTATCTCGTCGTCGTCATCGCTATCAACTTTTGACAAATCATCATCGTTTTTGAGATCTTCTTCAAGTTGTTTGAAAAGCAACTCAAATGGATCCTCCACGTCATTCCCCTCTGTAACATGAGTCAATTTTTTCTGCAAAAATAAAAAAAAAAAAAAGCATAATATAAATTAGACAATTGTGAAGTATGAATCATTGAATTGTATTGGAATAATATTGTTGAAAAAGAGATAACCTTGTTGTTTTTCTTTTTGGAAGAGGCGGTGACAATTGAAGAGTAGAGGTTTTGAGAGCGAGAAGGGAGAGTGAATGAGAAGAGAAGAGGTTTTCGCTGCAAAGGAGAGGATTGGGTTCCTCTGACTGTGACGAAACGGGTATATGATAAACACTGATTCGCGACGGCCATTTTTCTCTGTTTACACCACGGGGATGGGGTTTTGAAGGTTTGGATACTTCTATCATCAACGATTCTTTTAAAAAATAAAACAACATTTAAATATAAATATTCTTCTTTCTTCAAAAAAAATATATTAAATTTTCTATAAAAGAAAAACACAGAATTGTCTTATTTATTAATTGACGTGATAACTTGTAATTTTTTTATGTCAAGTGGTTTATTGGTTATACTTGCATATTATAAGTGTGATTCGAACCCCGATCGTTACATTTAAATATCATGAGCTATCAGCTAAACTACATTTTTAAAACTAGAGTATCTTTATTATAAACATTTGTCTTCCTTCAAATCAAGAGTATATGTGGCATCTTCACATTCCTCATTTCATTTAATGCTTTCTTATAATACAATCAAATTGAATCATGACTCATTTCTTTTTTATTAGCCAATCAAAATGAATTATGACACATTTAATTTTCATAGGCCAATCAAAATTGATCATGCCATATTTTTTCCTATATATAGACAATTTGTTTTTCATTATTTTCGTATGTCTCTTCCCCATCTCTTCCCCCCATAAAAAAATTCATAAAAAAAAAAAAAAAATCTATGTTTTAAAAGCATGAAAGTTTTTGGTAAAAAAAAAACATAAATGTTTAATCACTTTGTTGTAGATTATGGGGTTGATTTTATTTTTTATCTATATCTAATTGTTAATTGTTGATTCTACTTTCTCAAGGTCCCATTGGAGAGCATGTATCTCCATTCTTCGACTTCAAGGCATTCAAAATCAGCAATATAATTTTAAGTCGAAGCAATGTTATGTATTTGATATAGAATCAAAATGTTAGAGTTTAGATTCTTATGTTGGTTGAATATTACTTAATGAATTGATCTATCGAAAAATTAATCTCAATAGATTGATTTAGCTTTTATCTATAATTATTTTACAAATATTTATCTTGCATAAATGTTGTATTACATGTGAACTCTTATTTGATAAATTCTTAACACATCTCCCGATATGTTACACACCATCCTAATGGTTGCATGCAATTGGTTCAGATCATCTAATTTGGACAAGCCTTTTCTAATAAGAACACATTTTAACTTCATCATGATTTACTATGACGGCTTTTCATTTCTCCTCAGCAGCGGGGATTTGTTCGCGATCGTAATATTTCGGATTGTGTAATTATTGCTTCTGAGGTGATTAATTTGTTAACAAAGAAGCAATTTGCTGGTAACATTGTCATCAAGGTTGATATCTGCAAGGCCTTTGATACGCTTGATTGGAATTTTTTGCTCTCGGTTTTGAAACACTTTGGCTTTGTCCTTTGTTTTGTGCTTGGATAGAGGTTATTTTGCATTCTGCAAAACTATCTATCTTGGTGAATGGAAACTTTGTGGGCTATTTTTCTTGCTCGAGGGGTGTGTACCAAGGGGACCCTCTCTCTCCGCTTCTTTTTTGCCTCGCAGAGGAAGTGTTAAGTCGCACTCTAGAGATGGAACGAGTTTCTAACTCTTTACAGCCAATGTCATATTGTAGAGGTATCTCACTTCCAACTCATATCCTTTATGCAGATGATGTTTTGAGAAAGAATATTCGATGTCTGCTTCGGATTTTCAAGGACTATTCAGATACATCCGGGCAACTAGTAAACTTCGATAAAAATAAATTGTTTGCTGGAGCAATGACTGGGACTCGTAGAAACATGCTTGCTCAATTGTCCGGTTTTTCTGTTGGTACAATTCCTTTCCAATATTTAGGTTGCCCTATCTTCCAAGGTAAGCCTAAACGTATTCATTTTCAGCATATTGTCGATCGTATTAAGGTAAAACTTGCTACTTGGAAGGAAGTCTTATTATCCATCATGGGTCGCGTTCAACTAGTGAAATCTATTATTCATGGCATGTTGGTTTATTCTTTTCATATCTACCGATGGCCGATTCGATTACTAAAGATGTTGGATAGATGGATTAAAAAATTTATTTGGAGTGGTGACATTTACACGCGCAAAATCTGTACAGTCTCTTGGAAGCAGGTTTGCCTTCCTTGGCATTCTGGAGGTCTTGATTTATCACTCAAGACTCTCAATGCTCTAACCTTTTTCAGAAAAGATTTCTTTCTTTCGGTCTCCCGCACAACCGATACTTCAAGTCCTCTATTTGGCCCGGTGTAAGGGAATTTTTGTCTGTGTTCTGTGTGGATTATTGGTAACGGTAACAACATTAATTTATGGCGGGATAATTGGATGGGCACTCCGCTTGTCACGTTGTTTAATGTCCCCCCTTCACGGTTTTCAACTCTCAACGACAAGCTGGACTCTATTATAGATCACGGTAAATGGCAGATTCCGAAACCGCTCATTGACTTCCCAACGGTGGCTGAAAACGCATTAAAAATCATACTCTCGGTGACACCGTTAGCTGATAGGCGCATCTGCCAAAATGCAGCAGATGGCGTTCTATCAGCAAAGCTTGCGTACCACACCCTGCTACCTCCGCATGTCACGCTAGACTGGGCTAAGGATATATGGCGCAACTGTATTCCCCCATCACATTCTTTTGTATTTTGGCATCTCATGCTTTTAAAACTTCCTACGGATGAGAATTTACAAAAGTGTGGCTGCACCTTGGTCTCGATTTGTGTCCTTTGTGGAAAACATGCAGAAACTTCAGCTCATCTATTTCTCAATTGTGAATTTGCGGTAGCAATTTGGAGATGGCTTGGTTCCAAACTCAGCTGCACTTTTATTCTGACATCTTCTGTGACCCTGCTGACATCTATACCGCAGAGGTGCAGCTCACAGCTGCATGATGTCTGTTTGGCTGCTATTGTGCATACGGTACATACCATTTGGGTGGCTAGGAATTCTATTCGATTCAGCTCCGCACAAGTTACTCTCCATGCTACTACGACGAAGATTGTAGCAATGGTTTCATTGTCCGGCTCCTCTTCCACCGGTAAATGTTTATTATGTGATGTAGATTTATTGGATGCATTTCTGGTCCCTCCTTTGTACAGGCGTGTTATAGACATTACTCCAGTGGTTTGGAAACCTCCCACAATCACTTGGGTCAAGGCGAATACGGATGGTTCAGTCGCTAATTCTAATGCCGCTTGCGGTGGAATTTTTCGAGATTTTAGGGGCACATTCTTGGGAGGATTTGCGAGTAATCTTAGTGATTGCTCGATCTTTGAGGCGGAGCTTACGGGACTCATGATTGCTATGGAATTTGCAGCCCTTTACAACTGGCCAAGGGTGTGGCTGGAGAGTGATTTCGCTAGCGCGGTTCAGGCCTTCAAGAATCCATCTCTCATTCCTTTGCGGTTGCGGAATCGTTGGCACAGTTGCAAGCAGCATGGTTTATTCATCATTTGTTCCCATATTTTCCATGAAGGGAATGGTTGTGCAGACATCATGGCTTCCTTGGGTCACAATTTGACTGTTACTTCTTGGTATCATTCTATGTCGGCCTCACTTGCGGTTGATTTTGCTAGAGACAGACATGGGCTTCCCAATTATAGATTTCCTTAGCCATTTCTTGTCCTTTGCTTTATTTTTTCTTTGGTTCCCCGAGGGTTTTGGCCTAGTCCCCCCTCTTGTACATATTTTTATCTTTTTTTAATAATATTATGTACTGGGAAGGCGGTAGAGGATGGGAGTTTCTGTTGGGTGCCAACCTAGTTGGGATGCTTTAGATTCGCCTGGATGCCTAACCTTTCTCTTGGCCTTATCAAAAAAAAAACGGCTTTTCATTTATCACAATTTCTTCAATAGAATGTATCAAAAGCTTCAATTAGCCATTGAGCAATAGGCATGGTTTCTCGAGACACATAATCGCGACTTCCAACTCTCTAAAGGAATGTTCCAATTAATGTAATTAATGGTTTCTTTTTGCAACTAATTACTAACATTTGTCATTAAAAAAATCATTTGTTTTATAAGATATTTTTTTTATCAATTCAATATATTAAAGATATCACTTTTCAACTATGATAATGAATAAAATATTATATCTATGATAATGAATAAAATATTATGTCTTTCATTTGTAAACAGTATTCAAGATAATTTTCGTATTTAAAATAGCAAATTATAGATATTTTAAGCATATTTTTTAACAAGCTTTTTAGGCTTATTTAAAAAAAAAAAAACACCGGCTTTTTAGGCTAAAAATTTATTAAGAAAAAAATGACAAATAAAAAAACTAAGGGTGTGTCTGTTTCAAGTTATATTTGTTGATTTCTGGGAATAAAATGATAGGAATATATATGCATATGTTTGTTACAAGTTTACTAAATTTTATTCCCGGGTATAAAATGTTCCCAACAAACAGTTACCTGGGGATAGGAATAAATTCATAAATAGTTACCTATTATAATCCCTATTTTTATGGTTCCTAGGAATATTATAAAGTTAACCAAACATATTTTTCCTAAATACCTTGGAATAAAATTCTCATCTTTATATTCCAAGGAATGTTATTCCTAAGAATAAATTTGATAAACTTGAAACAAACGCACCCTATAGGACATAAACCTAGCCAAATAAACAATTGTGGACATAAACCAAATTCAAATAAAGAGGCAACATAATCTTTTCCATTAATTTCAGTGATTGTCTTTGTCCCAATTATGTTTACTTTCACCTTAAATTTCATTTAAAAATATTATGACATTTAATCAAATTAAATTTACGCACAACAATGTAGGAGAATGGACATGAAATTAAATTAATTTGCGATGAAAATTTATATGTATGCAATAATGCCTTAAACTTTATTGACATTTTTCAACTCAGTATAAAAGTTTCTTATACATAGCACTATCATAACTAACTATAGTTTACATATTTTTTGTTTTGCATCATGAGAATTGATATAAAATTTCTGCTGTATTTTTTCATGTGATTTGAAAAAATTATGTGCAAAAATTAAGGTTTTTTCTCTCTATAAAATAAAAAAAATAAACATTAAAAAATATTGATAGCATCTAAACCAGGCACAAGATATGCAAATAAGAGATTAAAAACAAATATAACATGTACCAACTATTTTTTTTTTGAAGGATTACATGTACCAGCATAGAAGCTATAATTTAATATGGGAGCAAAAATTAGTAGAATCAATGTCTATATTTCACATAGGAAACATTATTCAAAGCAAAGCATTTTTGTTTTTCTCTATAACGAATGATTTGGTGGTGTATAGAAAGCATTGATTAAGTTCATATTATTTCTTTCCATAAAAAAATTCATATTATTTGTACAAGTAAGAAAATAAAAAACAAGGGTAATAAGAAGGGTCAAAGAAAAACATTTTTTTATTTATATATAAGGAATGATTGAATTAATGGTACATAAAAAACATTATTTAACTTCATAATATTTATGAAAAAAATAAAAACATTTGTGATGAGAAAAAAAAAATTACTCATACTTTTTTATCTACTCATATGTTTTTAAAAACAACTTAATACTTTTTTTATTTCATTTTCACATGATGTAATTTTTTTATAAAATATACTATTAATTATTTTTGCAGCAAATTTTGGATCCATACGTTAATGTAGTGATTTTCTTTAATTTTTTCTATAGATATTGATTCTAATTTCACCATTCTTCACACAATTCCGATGTTAAACCAAATAATTCAAAATTCTTTTCAATTTTATTGTATTTTTTAGTTTTCAACAATACTCACTATTTGTAAAAAAAAATATAAATACTACTCTCATTTTTTCAGTGGGTCCAAAACCATTAATCTTAGAGTTTAGTTCTTCGTCTTTTGTTTGATTTTGATGTATCAAATTGTAAGAGCATCCCTAATGGAGATCCCCAATTTTGAGTTTTGAAACGGGTCCTATATCATTCTTTCATAATTTTTTAATAAAATTACATAATAAGTACTCGATTACTCCAATGGAGATCCTCTAACAAAAGGTATAAATGGTTCCCACCAATAACTCTTCATCATTTACATTTCAACACTAGCATATTATTTTAATAAAAAGTATTGTTGGGTCCACTTAAGAATTGGGGGTCTTAAGTGAGACTTTCGGTATTAGTTACCGGATCTTAAATGGTGAAGACCTCACCATTGGGAATGCTCTAAGCATCTATTTTTACTAGACATCTATTGTCCCCGTGTATTCGATTAGTACACATGTTTGTCTTCATTTTCAGGTATTGAAGTGTCAAACAAGCACATAATAAGAAATAATACGAAAAACATTGGGAAGAAGAATATAATAAATAGTACGAAAAATATTGGGAGGAAGAGATAAATAGAGAGAAAATTAAATGAGTATTTGAGGATAATTGGTGTTCAAATATAAGAGCTGATAAAGATATAATTTAATTCATTATATCAAGATAAGATGAAGGGTGTGGATGTGGAGTAACTTTTTTTTTATGTGAACCCTCTAATTCTCATGGAAAGAGGTTTGTTGACCAAAAAACTCTACACATGGTAAAAATTTCCAAATCCTCTAAAAATAATACGAGCAAAATGATATATATAAATATATAAAGAAAATCAGCAAACCTTATTGTCGATTGTGAGATCATTTTCTATCTCATTTCCATTTATTTTAGATTAAATCATTTTCATGTTTATTTTTATTATATACTTCCAAAAATTGATTTTTCTACTCAAAGTTAAAATGATTAGTCCTCTAAACATACTTTACAAATATTAATTAGTCGATAATTCGATAATTCATAGCAACCTATTTAGAGTAAATTTGGGGGGGG
>Ga0228710_1003731_pt1 | contig 24145 bp, 8 predicted proteins | sample MedpolnodulmetaG_FD_177995 | JGI IMG/M metagenome (GOLD analysis project Ga0228710, IMG submission 177995) | Root nodule microbial communities from Medicago polymorpha collected in Santa Monica, California, United States - pink nodules | ecosystem: Host-associated > Plants > Roots > Nodule...
GTCCCCCCAAGTTTTTTTTTTTTTTTTTGAGCAGTGCCACAAGTGGCTTATCCTTTGCTAATTGCTGGAATTGTGTAAGGCAAAATTTTAAATTACCATATGTAAGCCAAATAAAACTATGTAAAAACAATAATAAATTTTACTGATGTGAGACACAAACTAAAATTTTACTTCATGATGACAATTTTGCTCTATTAATTAGTAAAGATATTATGGTTGCTAATCTAGCCGGGACAAAATGTTCGACTCAGCATTCATGCATACATCGTACAACAACAACAATTATTATTATTATAGAAACCAATCAAATATTATTAAATCTTTCATGAATGTATGTAATCAACTTTTTCCTATTGTTTGTTGATATATAGAAACCAACTAATCCACAATGGTGAGAGTGACATGAATTTCAAAGTAGTGCCAAGAAGTGTCACTTGAACATTGACATTTATCAGCACATCCTTAAAACTGTTTGTATGACACTCAAGACAACCAGCAGAAAAACATCAATTCAGGTAACATGATTAGACTTCAGTGTCTTGTAAGGATGTTATAGCTGCTTGCTTAAAGGATCATATAATTCCAATAAAAAATGTATTTCTAAATGTTTCAACAAAGAAAATGAAGAAAAAAAAGAAGGGAAAAACAGCAAATTATCATATATAATTTGGACTTACCAGTAGAGAGATGAAGATAATATTCCATCAGAGTAACTCATTTTCTTCAATGCTTTATGCACCTAAAATTTTGAAGGACCAGACCAGAGCACAGTGGAGAAAAATTTGGTTTGGAAAAAAGTGACAAATATGGAAAGTCTAGGGACAAATGAAAGTGGTAATGTTCACAAACATGTTTGAAAGTTTTGGATATATAACAAAGTGAGTGACTTGACAGCCAAAAACAGTGGAATCTCTTGGCTCATACAAAAGCAAAATGCCACGTTTACATGCTATCCAAAGTCCTCCTTGAATTTATAGCATTCTTAGAACCACCATGATGATTTTTTGTGAATAATAACTATTATTACCTTACTTTTTTTATCAGTGGTGGGTATGTTTTGTCCTGAGTTCAAAAGTGGCTTTATTCAGCTTGGTTCTTTTAATTAATTTTGTCCATAATTATTGATAATTAACTGTGTTATATGTTCCTTTCACTCTTATGACTATTTTATTAACCCAACTTATGAACACTCTAATAGCATACCTTATGAATATAAGCACTGATATATGCCCCCAAGTTTAGAGTAAGAGTTTGACATTGCAACTTCAAATAACATAATGAAAATCTCCTCAAGAATTGTGTGACTTTAATCGATAAAAATTTTCTTTTTCCCAATCTAAAAAGGTAAAACGATGTCGATGTAAATTAGTTTTACCCTGACATCCAATAAAAACTCACTATTTCTTACCATTAATTCAAAATACACTTATAAAAGTGCAATGATGCAGAAAAAAAATACTCATTGAATATCAGTGTAACTTAGTGTATTTACTTTATAATAAATTTTCATAAGAAAGTGGAAAGTAGTACCTTAGAATCTAATATGTTTTGGGTGTCAAAATGTGATGTGTCAAAATGTGATTGCATGATGTCCTTGTACGTCAATTTAGTGGCAGATGTTGGTGTTCCTGTCTACTGCATCCTTTTCACATGCCTATTAATTTTTTTTTATCCACAAATTGTATGGTCTACAAGGAATATTCTATTGTTTTTCATTTCACAATGATGAATAATATTTTCCTTTTTTTATGATGAATAATATATATACATGGTTTCCCTTGTTCCCACAATTTGTTTGTTTAATAGTTTCTTTACACTATAAATGTGGGCCACTCAGACATAGATAAGAGTGTGCAAGCTGATGTGTTATTTAGATGTGATTTGTAAATGATGAATTTGCCAAACTCCAAATGCGGTAGTAAAGAAAGTATTAATATAAACCATGTAAACTATTATCATGAGTTTTATGAATAAATCCAAGATGAGAGTCGAACTCAAATTATTAGTCTATTAGATGGAAAAATCTTATGATTTAAATATTATATTACGTTTCTTTATCTATTCAATATGAGACTAACATTGTTACCTCTTTTAAGAAATGACGTTTGTGACAAATTTCTCTTGATCGGCATTGGTTGCATGGTAGTTCTTACTCTTTAGCGGCTTTACTTATCTATCCCTTTACAATATGAGTTATCTTATCTTTGCCCAATGATTTTGATCGAGAGTTTGGTATTTTAACTTAAGATAGTATATTTTCATATAGTATCTGGAAACATATTTTAATTTTATTTTTTTCCTTTTGATTAGTGAGAAAATGAAAGAATGTTTTGGCTTTGCTATTTGTGACTTTGCAAAGCTTAAGGCACGTGTGGGAGCCTAAGAAGGGCTATAATATGCAACATAAAGACAAATAACTTTGGTTTGTATTATTAGGCAATTGATTTGATTTTAGTGGAAGACTTAGAAACTCCAACTGGAAAAATAGTTAAAGAAAATATCACACACACTAACACGCAGTACTATAGGCCATTTTTAAAGTTGTGGCATTTTGTCCTTCACATATACTAAGTTTCAATTTTATAACTTTATATAATGGTGAACAGGCGGTATCTAGAGTTTTTGTTAGATATGTATTTGTTGTGAATTTGGATTCAAATCTTACACCAATAAACTTAGATGTATGGAGTAAAGAAAAGTAGTAATTAATATTAAAGTGACCACAAACATTAACAACAATAACAAATCTAGATCTAATCGAGAAATCAAGTGAAAAGTACAAAACCACAACCTTAATTTCTACTATTTTTCCAATCTCTCTAATAAACAAGACGCTTGATGATTTTCATTCATCCAAGGTTTTTACAAATGTTTCCCAACCCAAGAGAACCGTCACGAAATACCTTCAACCCTAAAGTTACCTCCTTTGATTTTCCAAGTTTCTCTCTCTTGAAGTCCTACTAAAAAAACATGAAGAATGAAGTCTTATATAGTGTTCAGACCCCAAGTCATCGTGCCACGTTGGGTTGGTAATATAGTATAGTACTAGAACTTATCCTCTGCATCGTGCCACGTGACCTCTGCATCGTGCCACGTGACCTCTGCATCGTGCCAATTTTTTTTTTTTTTTGCAGTGGCAGCCTCTCATAAACACACCCAAAATCGTGCAACGATCCCATGCTTATGTGCCACGATTTTTTCAGAACTTCAACATCAATTTTGAGACACATTTCAACGCAACATACAATCATTTAATATCATATCATTTTTTATATTTAACTGTTTTGAATTGAATTTAAATTTGTTTTGTTTTCAGGATACAGGTAACCAGCAAAATTTCAAAGTACTTAAAGAATTCTCATTATATAATTCAATCCAAAGAACCAATTCATACTTCTTTTTTTCTTATAACAAGACAATAATGTAATGTTATGCAAGAGAAAGATATAAATCAATGAAAGTAACTTAACATTCCACATACAAGGGGGCATCAATTGTATACTGTATTTTTATAACAAGATAATATATATTACATGCATGCTCTTTAGATTTTAAAAAATAAACTAGTTGATTTTAAAAAATAAACTAGCCACCTTAAAAGTTAAAAAAAATGATATTTCATGGCAATTTGGCATGTACTAGCAAGTTGTAATACAATTTATTTTTACAAAATAAATGCTTGAACATGTGCAAATGCAAAATAATCTCTCTGCAAATAGTTTCACCGGAGCATGTTAGTGGGACGTATTATTTCTCGATTCAATTGTTAGGCAAAGATAGTGTGACTGTAAGAGAGGTAGGTAAGGTTCAGATTCGTATCCTTAACTTTGTTGGTCATGAAAACCAAATCTTTTGGTATCTAGTTTTTGTACACTTTAGCTAAACTACAACATGGTAATGGATAAAAAAATTAACTGACCAATTTGGTTTTAAGTATGAAATTTATTAACAACTTAGGATAACTTTAAAATTATTTACCACCTTGACGACCTTTAACAATTATAAAATAACTGACCAATTTGGCTTCAAGTCTTTGATCTTATTTTTCAATTGATTTTTGCTAACTCTAGTTCAAGTACGTGGCACCACAGAGGAGCAAGCTAAATAGTTAATTACAGTCATGCATAGATTTTGAGTATATGCCTTGGATTATGCTAATGTTAATGGGTCGGTGGAATTGAACTCAAGATATTAAGTAAAATAATGTTATGATTAAAGATGCTCTGTTTATTTGACACAAGAAGTTATCACTTTGCAGAAGTAAGTTTTGTTACTAAGAAAGCCGTGTGGTTTGGAATTTATAATTAACCAATCCCTTTTTTCATCAACTACTTTGTGATAAGTAGTTTTAGGATGGACTACTTTTGTGATGAATAGTTTAAGGATTTGTTTGATTGATAAGAATAGAGAGGAAATGAGGGAAGATTAGTGCAAACTTCAGTTGTCTAAACTATTAATTTTTTGAAAATTAGTTTAAACTAAATGATTTCCCAAATATGTTGATGACTATATATGCATACTATATATCATAACAAATCGCCATAAACCAAGGCTTCATTCTGAATGTCATTTCCATAAATTTAAAAGTTCAAGGAAACATCAATTAAACATAAACCAGCCAAAAATCTAGAAAGGTTCAACCAATAGAATGTATAAACTGTTCTCACAACAATCAAGACATTAATGTCTCGAAATGCTTTCTTTGAATGAAAGAAACTTGAAGCACGAGTGTCGGTTGTGCCCTTGTTCACCACAGACTCTGCAACGCACCATCGCCCTCTTCCTTGCTATACGAAGATCAGACTACAAATAGAGAATAAGATGTTATAGTATTATGTATGATACTTATTATTTAGAGGTGGAAAATTAATCTTCTGCTTAAGGAGCTTCACTACTGAAGAAAGGAGAAGCAAATGCTAATCCATGACCACTAAAAGGTTTGATATGTTGCAAGCTTCACTCAACTTAAAAAGACAATACTAAGTGTTGAGTGTCGCTCGTATATAGACACAGAAGAGGGGCAGGGGAGCATTTAAAGGTTTTGATTATGGGGTATTGTTGTAATTCGGACCGTAATACCATATATATGGTTTGTAACACAGTAAACTCTAATTCACTCAAGTAATATATGGAACTATAGCTGCTCTATAGTTGCAGAGGTAGGCACAATTGGCCGAAGTGCATAAAGAAACGATCATGTTCCATTGTTTGCGAATTGTGTTTTATTTAATCTTCTGTTACTAGTTGATGTTTTAACACTAAGAGTGGTAGGTTACAAGGAAATACACCGTAATGGTAATTCTTATGTTCGTGACGGTGAAACAAAATGAATAAACAGAAAGAAATAATTAATAACTCACCATTTTGGGACCAGTTTTTATTGCTAAAGTTGATTTCCCAGCTGCAGATGATTGATTCTTCAGATCCATTTTAGGTTGATCCTACAACTACAAATTACGTCAGTGATGGTAAAACATAAAGAATAAACAGAGAAATAATTAAAAACTAAATTTTTTGGGACCAGTATGCAATGGTGGAGTCGAGAAAACCTCGGTTGCAACTGATCTATATCCTTCACCTGCAAATGATCTATATGCATTTGCCATTCTAGTTTGATCCTGCAACCACAAATTACACAGCCTCAACTAACTACATGTCTCAGTTATCCTCGTAGATTAAATTCAAGTGTTTCTAGAATGGATCGTCAGAGTCTATTTTACATCAAAAAGTTGAGGAAATTGGTAAATAAATTATACAAATTGAGAAATAAGTGGTACATGAAGCAGATTCACATAAAATCTTCAACAAACAAATAAAACCATTCAAAGATACAAACTTAATTAGCTTGTTCGTTCCCAGTTTCTCATTCCTATAATGCATAATTTTTCACACAATAGGTTTTGCCATCATACTATAAGCCATAAAGGACCTCATAAAGCATCCCACCACTGTCCTTCCTTTATCTTAAGTTTTGGTCAGAGCCCCTCCTCTATCATAAAGGTTATATCTCATAGCTTTCTCACGAGATTTACACAAAACATAGTAGTTATTATAGTAATAACACCATGTGGTTTATTAGGCATGTGATGCCATCGATGATTCAGATAATTATATTGCAATAAGAATGACAGAAAAATTAAATGAACGATAGTGAGCTTGATAGGCAACAACCCCATATGAAATAGGAGAGTCGTATAGGATAACAACCTCTAAGTGACTCTCTGATTGTGACAGAGTAGGAGGTATATTGGAAACTGTATCGTTAATGGAGTGGAGAGTCAGGTCAATGGTTTTAGTGCAATTCAACTACCAAAAACTCTTCTTATTGTGGTAGTTTTTTTATGAGATTGAGGATGACAGTGCATGTCACAAGCTTTATTCCAGCATTTGACACACATTGCTTTATTCCTGAGGAGTACTACTGCAACGAAAAAAAAGGGAAACCTAGAATAGTGATAGATCGCATTTTAATATTCATAGGTATTTTAAGCCAGGAAAGTTGGAGAGTAATTGCTGATAAAGAGAGTAAATTATGAAATTGTTATGCTGGTTGTACACAAAAAATGATTCAATGATAATAAAGTGAAAGAACTAAGAAGACACATCATTTAATGAAGTCTGATTAGGAGAGGCGTCAACAAGGCAAAGCAGCATACTTCACTTTGCTGAGCATAATGCTTACCACGAGATGTTTCAAGGGGTAGGAAAGGGATGAGAGACATTCCCCCTCCTTTGAGTAACCCAGGGTAACACTCAAGAGCAGGAGACAAAATCAAGAAAATAGGAGTTACAAACTGAGAGAAGCACTCCAGATCCCAGACCAAGTAACAAACCTAAGTGCGAACAAAAACACTAACATTCTTTGGGAGAAGAAAGGAAAGTAGTTGTTCACTTCTTCAGCTGGGGTTTAGGGTTTAGCAACAGGATCGGTTTAGGAGCTGAGCATCCTCATCGAGACCCAACCCCACAACTAATCCTAAAAGAAAATATCAGTAACAGTAAAAAAGTGACAATTTAACAGCAAAACCACAAAATCCATCAAACACGAAATCATGATCACTGGTTAGTTTACTACAAAATGTTATCTGTAATTGAGTAACATATCCATCCACCCGAACAAAAATCAAATTCCTTTCTTCAGCAAGAAGAACTCACGCCGATAAAGGTACAAACAAAGGCCTAAATTATGTTACAAACAAATGGTAAGAACCCAAGCCCACAATATGCCAGCTAATGCGATAAAGAGGTTAGCAAACATATCAAAAAATCAAAGATTCGAGCATTGAATTCACACAATTAAAATTCTATTCCATATATATAACAAAAAGGAACTGATTTTTATTCACACGAAATTAAATATCCAAAATCTTTTTTTTTTCAAAAAGTTCAGCAGATGGAAGAGGGAAAAGGATCTAGGAGACATTAGAAAAAGGAATCAAAGAACTAAACACCCACCCCAACAAGCCACAACAAAATTCCAATAGCATAAATCTCAAGCAGACACGTTAATTGATCTGAAGAAATTCAGTGATGACAAATGATTCAACCAACAAAAAGCTTACATTCATTTGAGGATCTTCCTTCGAGTTACCTGGAAGTGGGGGTCAGTGTGGGGACTGCCCCATTCAAGGGTCCACGGGCAGGGATTTTTTTCACACGAGATCCCCAATCCCTGAGAAGATTAATGGAGTACCCTCACATAAATGTATGCGAGTATTATACTGTGTCTTTTTGTCTGTAAAAAAAAAATTAAAAACAACTTGCTGCGCCACGAGAATTGAGAAACTAGTAATTGCTGGGGGAGAACTGAAAAACAACAGATCACATTGTAATATAACTAGTTTCCCTTCTCTTCAAAGAAGTTAATGCAATTTCCCCTACTCGATATAGCTAGTTTCCCATGGCAATAACTACTGTAAAGTTTGACTCGCATTTTTTCCATTGTGCTGATTTCCCATTTATGGTCCGTAGTAAGGCATTTAAAAATATGTCCACTGTTTTTGTATTTTATTGATGCAAAGTTCTTTTAATTTCAAAATCCCCTGAATCACCACAACTTTGTCATAGTGGTTAAGTTTGTTTATTTCGAGATATAATCATATTGCCGATTTCCCATTTATGGTCCTTAGTAAGACATTTGAAAGTATTATATGGTTTAGAAGATATGTGGTGCGGTCACAGTGAATAATTGACAGTGTGTTTGTTGAGTTGTACTTACAGAATTTGAATAATTTGCTATTTTTAATGCTAACGGGACCTTTGCAGGGATCTGCAGGGGCTGCGGTAGGGAGAAAAACTCCTTGTGGAGGATATCAGGGAATGGGTGTAATATGGGAGCGGAGACTGGAGAATAATACCTGCCCCGTTGACATCCCTAGAAATGACGCAAACTAAAGGGGATTTCCTTGTGTGGTTGGTTTGTTGGTTTGTAGTGTTGCTGATGGGTAAGGGGATTTGAAAATTGAAACTGAGGGGAAGTGAGAGATTCAAGATTCTCTTATGGGTTTCTTAGGTGGTAATCATGCCTACCAACAACACCAAGATTAAGGTAACACCCATTAATGGTTTGAAATGAATACCTTCAAAATTAATTTCTTTCAAATCAAAAGGAGTCAAATGAAATACTTAGGTTCACAAGACATAATTGTCTTTTCTTGTAGACATACATAAACTATATTAACCAGTAAACTCTTGGTTCATCATTCAGTAACTAACAATTATCCTAGATTAAAGCTAATTATTTTTGCAACTTTACCATGCATTAAACATCACCAGATAAACTATGCTAATGTCAAACAATTTTATTTAAATGCATGTGTATGCTTCCACACTTATTTGAACTATATTACACTCCAAGTTCAATCAAGGGTTCCACATAAAAAAAAAACTTCTAAATTTATTTTCATGAATAGAAAATTAAATGAGGAATCCGAAGCATGGCTATTCCAGAACTTTGGTAGAATGGATCTTAAACCAATTAAATAGAAAATTAAATGAGGAATCCCACCGCAAAAAACAAAAGAAAGCAAATTTTGATCATATTGAAGCACTAATTTGAAAAAGAAACAAGATATTGAAAATAGGGACACAAGAAATGACTTAGTTTTAAATGGTACAGCATACCTGGTTTAAGCAATAAAGAAAATATGTGAAGACCCACCATTGAATCTTCTAAACCTGACTTTTCGGAATGGAATAACAAGTGAGCAAATTATTCCAAATAATAAAATCAAACTTTTAGAGGAAGAAATACCGCCTACAGAATGCTGTCGTACAAGAACCCAGTTAACAGGATCTGAGCCCAGATATTAGTCCAGCAGAGTGAAATCTTCTGTTGAACACACTCATACCCCATCTTTGTATAATTCAGTTGGTTTAATTTTCTAAAAGGATTTTAATCAGATAAAATACTTCAAAATATATTCTTCGAAGAACCATTGCTACTCAAATCAACAAGCTAGCTCTAACTGATTGAGTCCAATTTTTCTCATATAATAACTCATCCGATTACACATAGTATACCTGAGGCAAGAAGGATAATGATAACTTAAAGACTCAAAAAGTTAGCCAACAGCGAAAAACATAAGGTCAAAGTGAAATTTAAGCTATATTAATCAATCAAATCGAAACTTCTTCAACAAGCAGGCTAATAGAAACTCGGAGATGTTAGATTCATGATAGAAACAGAGAGAAAATGAGGGAAAATTAGAATCAATGCTTTCTTGTATTTCATTAATGAATTGTTAGTAACAACATTTGAGTTTTGATGTTTATATACTGATTCGAGATTACTCGAGACTGTGCTGACTCAGCACAGTCAGTTACAACAATAAGGCCTTGTTTGGATTTTGACTATAAATCTATTATCTACTTTATTACAGGCCATGGACTACTCTGACTTCTCTGATGCAAGATACAAGCATCTGCTAATCATTCAAAGTTTCAAAAAACCTTCAACATGGAAAAAGAAAAAAAAATTCTAACCTTGTCATGTCATTTTCCTATAAACCTCCCAGCAACCTTTCCTTGAAAAAGTATCTTCACCCCCAACAAATGCCATTATTTCACCAGAATCGCACGAACAATGGTATCAAAAGTTATATAGTTAGGAAGGTAATTATTGTCTACCATTTTATAAAGTAAGGCCTCCGCCTCGTCTACAAAACCCTCTTTACAAAGACCATGGATCATAATGTTATACGTCCGGATATTTGGTTGACAGCCTTTGGCAGACAGAAGTTGAAAAATCTCTTTTGCATACTTTAGTCTTCCACTTTTGCAAAGACCATCAAGAAGTATATTATACGTACGTATATTTGGTGAAATCCCTATCTCAATAATGTGCTGAAACAATGCAAGTGCCTTGTCAAATTTCTCATGTTTGAAATAATCATCTAACAATACATTGTAAGTGATTAAATCAGCTGGTTGTCCACTGGCACGCATGGCCTCAACCAGGTCCCACTCATACAATGTTCTTCCTGATTTCGACAAACCATCAAGAAGACAATTATACGTTACAGTATCCGGAACTAAATTCTTCTTATGCATTTCCGTTAATAACACCATAGCTTCATCCACCATCCTAACCTTACAATATCCATTAATCAAAGTACAATAGCTGATAACATTAGGCAAAGCCCTTCTCTCCACCATCTTATCAAACACCTGTTTCGCCTCATTCACACTTCCACTTAAACAATAACCATTCATCAAAGCATTATAACTAACAATATCCGGCTTCCAACCTCTTTTAATCATCACTGCAACCACATTATACGCTTCACTAATCCTCCCTAGCTTACATAACCCATCAATCAATATATTAAAAGTATACACATCCGGATAAACCTTCCCCCTTACAGCCATTTCATCGAGCAACTTAGCCGCAGCTTGAAACCTACCAACCGAACAAAAACCATGAATCATAGAATTATAACTATAAACATCAAGTTCAATACCATTCTCAACCATCTCAGTACACAAACCACAAGCCTCATCAACAAGTCCTTGTTTACAAAGACCATCAATAACAGTATTATACATAATCAAATTAGGATAAACCCTAATCTTCTTCATCTTAGGAAACATCTGAATAGCATCCTTAGTTTTACCAATTTTACACAACCCATTAATAATAGTCCCATAACAAACCTCATCAAACCTAAACCCTCTATCAACATACTCATCAAGCAAGGTAACAGCTTCCAAAACCCTACCTTTCAAGCACAAACCTTTCATCAAAGTAGTAAGAATTTTAACATCAATTTGAAAACCCATTTTGAGAATGTTCCCAAGAAGTGAAAAAGCAAAACCCATTTGACCCAAGTGAGCAAAAGCGTTGATTAAGATACTGAAGGTGATGAGTGAGGGTTTAATGGTTGGTTTGGATTGTAAGATGGTGTAGAGTGAAACGACGGTGTTGTAGCGTTTGAGTTTGATTAGGGTTGATAGGAGTTTGTTGAAGCTTTGGATTGGGGGTGGTGGGTGGATGTGGAAGATGTGGTGGAAAGATGAAACGGTGTCGTTGAAGGTTGGGAGTTTGTGGAGTTTTTTGTTGTGGGTGCGTGCGAAGAAGGTTGTGAAAGGGTAGAGGAGGAGGAAGGTTGTGGAGGTGGAGGAGGAAGAGGAAATGCGGAGGGGTGTGAAGAGTATGGTGGTGAAATAGGTTGGATTCAGCATCATGTGAAAAAAAAATTATGGAGATTGAAATTTGAAAATTGGTTAAATATGAGTTGGAATGGAAGATTGTAGTGTGTTGTGGAAATGAAAAATTTGTTGTAATAAATGTGTCACTGTCATGAAAGTATATAGCTTGTTGGACTTGGATAAGAAGTTACTCATGTCAACCGTCCGATATGAATTAATGGCCGAGATCATTATTTAAATCAATGAGCGAGATCGTTTAATTGTGTTAAAATTGATGTGTAATCTTGAATTGTCTGATCATAAATTAAAAGTCATAATTAATTATAGTTTGAAAAGACGTAGATCCATAACTCGTTGGTATATTGTTGATTTTTAAGAGAGTGAAAGCTAAAGTTATTGAATTTTTTCTAAATTAAATATAGTTAATTACATGTTTGAGTCGAGGTTTGGGAGCTCCCAAACGCACGAAACTTAAACTTTCCAATTTAGAGAGTATGCATTTCAAAGTAAATATTGAATTGGTTGTTGTTCCAAGCACACACTAAGTATGGTGGTTAGAGATCAAAAGATGGCGGAAAAGAATAAAGACTATGCTAACTTATGGCACTTGTTAAGGATTCAAAAACTATGGTAGGTAAGAACAAAATTTATGTTTCAACGGCGTTGATATTCTAAGGGTATTTGTTAGCATTTCCCTTTCTTTAATGAGTAAGTCATTTATTACGAAGCATTTTAGAAACAAATCAAAACTTATCATTATTTTATTTTTGCGTAGACTAGGGATCATCTGCGCGCAACTGCAGAGACTAATCTCTCGAGTCTTGTGAGACCCAAATGGACGTCAAACTCTCCCTAAGAGTTTTAACACTCGTTGTTGCATGTTTAAGGTTGAATTTGATCCCGAAATCTTGATTAAGTTAGAAGAGACTTGTGTCATCTAATCTAAGCACTCAGGAACTTATCAATATTTTAAAGATGATAAAATGGTGGGTTTTGCCCTCTATTGTAAAAAAACAATGATGAAACTGTTAAAACTTTTCTTTTTTTTTTTACTGTGGAAATCATGGGGAAGTGGTTGTAAAGAGCGGTGGAGATTTCTTCCTTACAATAAGCAATATTCATCGACAACAAGAAAGGTCATGTGTAATGAATGTTGATACATCTTTCTCCTCTACCCTCGGTGTGTTGGCATTTGTATGTGCATAAGGGATGACTAAGGTGTAAGGTTGTTATGCATTTGCTGCCCCATTTAAGTAAAACAACATCATATATAATGTGTCATTTAAATGTGTTAAACATCATTTCCCAACCCAATACAGAAATGCATATCTTTTGAACATGTTTGGAAAATTTCCGAACAAGTATTTTATTTTTATTCTTGAGTCAAGCAAGATCCATTAATCAAACTTAATGGCATGATTGATATAATCTATAAGTTAGTTTAACTGATTTAACCTCTTTTTTTTTTTTTATTGAAAGTGTATGTATCCTGATTTAACTTTTTTTTACCCAGCAAACAACTTTTGGGTCCAAATCTTTCCTTGTTACAAATGCTGGTCTAATTTGAATAAACACAAACAAATAGGGTGAAAAAAATTGAAAGCAGCATCCACCATGACCTCAACTGTTCTCATCTACTACTTGTTGCAGCTCTTCACACTTGCTTCTTCATCTTCATTTTGCTGTTGGGACATCCATTAAGTACAAATGGTCTGAAAGAGTCTCTTCCCAAGCATCTTCGCATACATGTATGCATGAAAACTCCCTCGTGTCGGTAGGCCGGGAACACATGAAGGAAAATGCCTTTTGGGATTACAAGAATAAATTTAGCTAAAAATTTGAATTAGACCTAAAGATGGTATGAAAACATAGGCAAAATTTGGTTTGGCTGAATTTCTCTCTATACATCATGAATGTTCATGCCAAGCAATTTCTCCTCCTCTCTTGGAATTTCTGCAAGTTGAACACCAGACCGAGTAATCTTGTTCCATTCATTTTCAACTCTAAAAAACACCCATTGGAAGCGCCGGAACATCTCCAACAGAGTGATGCCGAACACTGTCAGGTAGTTATGACGTAAATGAGCAGATAACTTGTATGTCCATGAACCACGCAGAATAAGGTTGCTTCCAATTACCCAAAAGTATACCTGTAACTCATAAATTAGATTTGTCATTTTCAAATCAAATGAAAATATGTTGCAATATGATGTATTAATCAGGTTATTACCCATTGTCGTCCATAAAACACGTTGGAAACTAGACTTGGTTTGTTGAACTTGAATATGCGTGAAAAGCCGCTGTTAGACAAGGAAATGAAATACAAATTTCATTACAAAGCAAAATCAGGGTGAATAAATTCCATTTGGACACCTATGTGAATGTCAACTTCTTTCTTTATTTGTTGCTAATGAAATTTAAACTTTGATATTTTGTATAAGTAATACATGTATCTATACAAAATTATAAGGTTTGTTTGTTACTGTAAACCTGAAAAGGAAAGATGGTAGATTGGGTACCTTAAATCCCAATCTCTGGTTATATCCCAGTAAAATGAATAGAGTGAATTGATGACACTTGACAGAAGCCACAGCGGACGATAAAGATTTGTCCATTTCTCAGGGATGACGTGATATTTAAGGGCTGAAAGAAAAATTACTGGAATTGCTGTCGAATATTTTAAAGCTGGAAAACAAGTGCAAATGGAGTTAGAATACTAGGAAATTACGCAATTGTACTAGTGATCACAAAGTATTTAAAATAAGCCAAAAAAATATTATGTGTGTGCCGTAAGTGTTAAAGAATGTTTACAACAGTCAACAATAGATTACACAACACTGCACAAGTCATGCTGGACACCATAAAGGGACCTTGCACTTATGGATAAGGACCGATCTAGCACATTAGTTTCAGAGTGGTTATTTGGTCCTTAACTTATGTGATTAAAAATAAATAACATTTGCACTTAATACACATTAGTTAAATAAAGAAGAGTTACAGTTCCACAGACAAAAATATTCTCTCAAGTCATATGACAGCTAAAATATAACACTCAACTGTATACAGAACTTATCAAGAACTTAGTGGGATATATGCAAAGTCAAAAATATTTGTTAGCATTGCTGTTATTTGGCACCGACATTAATATCCGTTTTAGATGTCTGATCCTGAGCATGAAGAGATATGTTGAGAATTGAAATTCTGTATCGTCTAGAGATACGACTAAATTAGTCCTTATAAGATATAGGCATTCCTCACCTCTTTGACCTAGCTATTGGGATTGAGTTAGGCCTAAACCTTAACTTTTATTGGGCTACCCTGTCCATGTTCTAGATGTTCAGTCTTAGACGTGGGGGTGGGCGTTAAGATCTCGACTATCAGGTCACTCATATTTGTCTAAACTTTATATGTGCAATACCGAGCGTGGGAATGTTTGTTGAGATCCCACGTAGACTATAGATATGGACAAATTTGTCCTTGTAAGTTTTTGTTAATTCTCACCTCTTCTCTTCACCTAGATTTGGGGTTGAGTTAGGCCTAAAGTCCAAAATCTAATAATATTCAAATAGAAACCAAGTTTTGTCAAAATGAACACTGAATTCTTATCCAGGACATGTTACATTTTTAGGAGAGCAAGAGGAAAAGTTGGCACGAGAAATTACCATTGAAGAGACAATTTTTTTCTTTCGTATCTTTGTATTGGCGCAGACATTGCAATAGACGCCATAAATAAGGAAGAACAAGAACTATCGGTATCGCAATTGAGTGACTACCACAAACTGAATCAGCTTCAAGCCAAGCAATTGTGGCAACCTACATATATTACAAAAAAAGGAAAATACTATTTTCAAGTCCCTATTATGGAAGGAAATACATCAAACCGAACAGGCAACCAATGTCAAGGAATAGAAAAGAGTTTTGATGTATCTGTAGTGTTTTACCAAGTTTAGCATTGACTACATCAAAGTTATAAATGCAAATGATAATTATAAACATAGACGAATCTAAGTAGGAACTATGAACCCAGTGTTGTCTCAGACTCTCAGTAATAAATAAATACTAAGATATTAAGGAAAATTAAACAATTAAAAAATAAAGAAAGGAAAAAATAACCTTCTATTTGACGAGTCTCATTATACTAACTTGAAAAGAAACTCATCAAGTTAGACTTTTAGTTCTAGGTAACACTATTTGTCACCTTATCTCGAACACATTAAAAAATAAAACAAGAAATGAAATCAAAATTAAACAAAAATAAATAAACCAATACATAAATAATATAGTTTCTTCAAAAAAAATTGAAAAAAAAACAGAGAAACGATTAAAGTATAAGGGGGTGTTTGTTTCATGGATTGCAAATTTATTCCAGGGAATGTGACATTGAAAATCCTTGGTTCCCATGCTTGTTTCAAGTTTTCACAAATTATGCCTAGGTACTTTTTATTCCTAGGAATAAAATTTACACATGACTTTCCCACTTGTTATTCCCATGTTAAAGTATGGGAATCTTTTATTCCCATGGGAATAAGAGGTAACCACTCATAACTTCCCACTCCCACACTATTTTAACTCCTTTATTTTATTTTTTTTAAAGTTTAAATTAAATATATTTAAAAACATTCCTGGGAAGCTAAATTACTTACCAAACAGTTTAATAGGATTACCAAACAGTTTAATAGGTTCCTAGAAATAATGTTTAATAGATTTCCAGGGAATATAGGATTGCCAAACTGTTTAATAGATTCCCAGGGAATATAGGGAATATAGGATTACCAAACAGTTTAATAGGTTCCTAGAAATAATGTTTAATAGATTCCCAGGGAATATAGGATTGCCAAACAGTTTAATAGATTCCCAGAGAATATAGGGAATATAGGATTACCAAACAGTTTAATAGGATTATTAAACAGTTTAATAGGTTCCTAGAGATAATGTTCCAGGGAATATTATTCTCAGGATTGTAAATTTAATCCTTGAAACAAACACACCCTAAGGAAAAAGAAGTTCGGCCATTCAAAATATAGACCAATTTGGTCTCTTACCATTTAAAAGCAATACATGAACATATTAAAATAGCCATACAATATGTATTCAACACACACAAATATATTTACAATGTTTGCTAGAAAACATAGATTCACAAGTTTGATTTAAACCCTACCTGTCTGTTTACCATTCTACAAACTGAACGCTCCAAATCTGAAAACACCTGAATGAAATGACCAGTTAGGAGCCACAACTAGATAGAGGAATTGATTGTTAACACAAAAATATCAGAAAATATCACAGTAGTAGGTTTTTTTGTTATAAAATTAGCAGAGCAGTCAGATGACTATCTAAATATATAAATTTCTTAGCACTTAGAAATTGACATTTACGAAGTTAATAGAAAATTAGAGCAATGAATGTACATTAAGCTATGTACTGTACCTTTGCCATGGAGGTTAAAATATCAGCCAAGAAAAAGTCAGGAAAGGAAATTGGCTGTATGAAAAAAAGAAAATTATTTGTGAGCCAAATGATAAGCTTTATATAATCCATAAGAACATCAATTGACAAGCTTACAGAATCCAATGATATAAACTACACCTAAAATATCAACACCACTAAACCAAACTAGTGGTTCTCACATTGCTAACTTCACATCTACGCATCAATAAACTAAAAGGAACCTACTGGAGATGTTGCATGGCTTTGCAAAAGTAACGAAATGCAGATAAACCTTCAAAATTCGATATCGCGCATGATAGTCAAGAGTCTTGCCTGCAAAGGGAAAGCTATCCGCAATAATGTCCTCAAAAAGAAGTACCGAGAGGACAAATAGAAAATATCGAAGGGAAAGATCAAGACCATTGCAACAAAAATGTAGAGAAGCACCTGCAATATGTAAATATTACATGATTAGAATATATGGTAGAAGAAAAAGATTATTATAGAAAGGATTGCAGGAAGCAATTTGTTTGCTGGTATATAAGAAAAATTTACTTCCATCGTTCCTTAAACAAATGATCGAAGCAGTCAATGAATCCCTCGACACCAACAGAAAGAATGAAACTACATCTATATGTTATATTTATATATCAAAAGAAGAAGAAAAAAAAACATGTATATCAATGAATGAAAGAACAGAGCAGATACTGAACTGGTTGAGATGCAGCCAACGATACTTCCCCATGAGAATAGAGATAGAGATAAGAAGTCATGCTAGTAGGGACAATGATTGTCATCCAAGTACTACACTGAAAATAACACAAGAGTTGAAGTTAATATATAAACATGCATATGAGTTTATGCTCTAAATCTACGGTATTAGCATCATCAAACCATGTTGTTGGCACAACTTTCAAAGTTATATTTATATACTTTGGGGAACCAGATACTGACAAGTCCATGGTTGAAGTATTAATTGTCAAAATCGAGAATCAAGAAAAAAGACATTGAGCATTATGCACTTAGTATTGAATAATGTTGTCTCATAAACAAAGGTAAAGAACTTGACTACCTTCCATATTTCTCTGTGGGTAAGGTGATTTTGATCAAGATCAAAAATCTTGGGATAGCTTACATTGGATTGTAGAAATACCCATAAATTCACTCCCCAAAGCCAGACCATAATAGTCTGCAAAAGTAACAGCAAAAATCATCAAGCACATTTTTCACAACAATTGTGTTCAACATAAAAAATAAACAGCATAATTAGCCCCCAACTCACCACAAGCAGGAGAGGGTTGTAATACAAAAATGCCTCATATAAAAACAGGTCTCGCAAATTTGCATCCATTCTCATGACAGAATCCCAACTAATCTGATGCAAGAGCAGAAAAAAGTTACTACTTGACGTGAAATAGGTAAATTAAAGCTGAGGAAATTTCTCAAGAGATGTTCACTGGTATGTAGACAATTGTAAATATTATTAAGTGGAGAGACAAAAGTTAACCTTACAGCAAGTAAGTGCCCATATCAGAAAGAGTGTCACCTGTAAAAAAAAATGAGCACACAAGAGGTTGATAAACGCTAGGAATCAAAAAATAACAGATAAATTAGAGACAGACATGCAACTAAGATAGGAATGCAATTAAATAGACAACAATCTGATGCTTCAACATATTTAAATTTCAGTCTGAATCTGAAAAAACAAATCATTTTCCAGAAATTTTAAAATAAAAAAAAATGAGTTTGTATAACATCACTATAACACAAATGCTGCAACAAAAGACTAGCTTGCAATTAAAACATAGAGCACAGCAATATTCTATGCAGATTATACATGATATCCCAACAGACCTTGAACCTCCATAGAAAAGTAGGAGATGGCGCAGCACTTTGAATGGGTGAAATCATATTCTTCATTGTATCAGACAGCACTGCTTTATCGTAGGCCATTTAAGTCTGCGACTGCAAAACAAAAAATAATTGGTCAAAAAGTGTGTTGAGACTAAAAGGAAAAGACGACAATTATTTGGGGGCAAAGTGTGAGGGACTTGATACAAAAATCACTGTTAAAGTTCTCCCCAGAAAGAATTTACAATTCCATTTTATTTTCATCTAGACTAAATTTATTTTGCTTCAAAAATTTCATAATTTCTTGCTTATAGCTCATTAGCACCTATGTCATTGTCAAAATGTAATCCATCCCATTGTCAATCCTGGCACAAGTTAACCCAAGGCATGCATGAAATCTCCATGTATACAATACCACGATTGGCTGTATTTCAGCTTTTACGGCTAAATTATGTTCGGGAACATCGCATTGCCCTTTGTCAATTGCTAATGATGTACACTAGGGTCGCACCTTAACACTAATTATAGCATTCCTATTATCATCCAACCAGAAACTTTTAATTCATTTAAGTAATCAATTTTGAGCACATATAAATTGGACTGTTTAAACTCCTGGAAATGAGAAACCTAGTGATTGAGATCAAATGGTTGATGAGGTCTAGTTAAGGACGAATCGTTAAGGAGAACTCGAGTTTGAGTCCTAGCTGGAACAATCATTAACCAGACTAACTTACCTGCAAGTCAAACTCCGGTTATCAAGGTCGCCCTTCCCCTTGGGCCTTGGGATCCCGAGGGTTAAGGACCCATGGAATCATCCAAATGAGAATTCTGAGCTACCCATGAAAAGCCCCTCTCCACACACACACACACACACTATCAATAAAAATCCAAACATCCCAAATGAAAAAGCTCAAAATTTTAGCATCAACTACAATTGAAACAAATCAAATCCTCCAATAAATTGTAAGCTACACCACATCAAAATTAAGAACAACCAAAATCAAAATATTCAAAGTCCAAACATTTGACAAGCACTGTAACAATAAATCAATAATACTAATAAGAACAACCCCATTTCCAATTCTACAATAAAATTCCAAAAGCATCATGCACGATAAATCAATCTCATCACAGAGCACAAAAACATAATCATGGCCAAATAACCACATGAAGAAAAAAAAAGTCATCAAAATCAAAAATTGACAATGACCCATGATTCAGAAAGACCTTACATCTCTGAAATATCAATCATCAAATTCTGGGATTGAATCAGATGAATTACCTGTTGTGTGGTAGTCAGAGTGAGTCCGATCTGAGAACAACAGAATTATGGGAAACTGTTGATGACAGCAACATGACAAAAGGGAACAACGACGACGATGATGATGATGTTGCGTAAATCTCAAAGAATGTTGTTTGCTTGCAATGTTGGCATTGAGATTTGGACAAAAAGCGTGGAAGTGGCAGTGTTGTTTTTTTTAACCGCCACTCTGTTCTGTGTCTGAGTTACCAAAACATTCTCACTTCTAAATTCTGATGTCACGAGAGAGAGAGAGAGATGGGTTCGCAATCTTTGGACAAACAATGGTTTAACTTTCCTTTTTTTTTCTTTTTTTCCTGAGATTTGAATCCGGATTTAACATATATCATGCATCGTCTCTTACCAATTGAGCTACAGTCGTTTAACTCTTAACTCAAATGTTAAAATTGTGGTTTGAACCCGACCCTCGACTTGTGTTTCTTAATTTCAGTAGTCATTTGATGAATCCAAAAATAATCTTCTCTCCGTCTAAAAATACAGATGATGTCATTATAGAGAAAGATTTAATAGAAATATTGAGTCTTTTATTTAATAAGACCTTAACATATTAAGGACTCTTATTGGAGAGAAAAAATGGGTTTTCTATTAGTTATCGACAATTATATAACGACAAATTCTCTTCAGCAACTAATGGGTTCTGCGATTAAAATAGAAAAGAAAGTAGATAAAAATTGGTCTCATCGTCTCAAATTATGTGATTCTTGCTCTTTTCCATTTCTTTTAATTTATTTTTTAAATGCACATATTAGTGGACATGTTAAACTATAATTCGTAATAAAATACGTGGTAGAAATACTCGGGTTGAATCAAATCAAAGGCATGTAAAAGGACATGTTATGTTTGGAGGAAAGAGTGATTTCATTGTCACTAACGCAATTAAAATTTTGTTTAGATCATAGTCATTAACGTGTATCGCTAGTGAACCAGTTCAAGTGCAACAACATGCTATAAATTTGGAAAAGAATCAATCAACGAGGATCAACAGAGTAATTGATTTGTTGATATGTGCATGGTTGATTTTTGGAGTGATGTAGTGACAAAGAGTGTTTGTATTCAAGAATATAGGAAGGAAGTCCTTGTAATTTATGCAGATTATAAATGAACTCAAAATTTGAATTTTTTTTTCTAGTTCCACGAACTTTTTATCATGTTCTAAACATGTCTCCATAAAATAATTCAAAGTTTTAATAGTTTAAAGATAATTAAACAAATTTCTGTTTAGTAAGGATTAAAATTGAATGCAGGAAAATTTTGTAGTACTGCAATGTTATGGTGTTATAATGGCAGTGTGCAATTTAGCATTATATGCGCTTGCTTATTTTATGGTGTTTTTAGTATTACAAAGAATTATATATTTCAATGTTAAACTTGTTATGTATTCTTTTTTATTTTACTTTGATGACTAGCTTCTTTTTTATTTATCCATACTTTTCCACCTTCTGGGCTATAATGATGAAACACAAGTTAGGAAGATACAAAGTGTCTTAAGACTCATTTGGAGACGCTATATTTACAATTTAGTTAATGATTTGAGCTTAAAAGCTTAATGAAATTAAGGTCGAATCGTTAAAGAGAAACTGAATTCCGATATTGATTTAATAGTATTTTACTTAGTTTTCAGCCTTGCCTCAAATTACTGAGACTCGAAACCATAGGACTAAGATAGAAAATATATAGCACTCTTTTATTAAGGGAAATTAAGTTTATTATTACCGGCAGAAAGATAGACAATCATGTTTCCGTCTTATGAGGACTTCAAATATATTTAACTATTTCTTTTTAGGATTGAAAACTACAATCCATACTTATTCATAAAAAAAGTATATATATTTTTTTAAGGAAAAAAAAGTAAAAAATTTATATATGCAGAAAGTGTAAAACTTTTTTACAATGCATCAAATCAAATTACATTTTATACATATATATATATATATATATATATATATATATATATATATATAGGAGTTTGCTAACTTAAACCAACAAAAAACATGAAGGTTCAAGCTAACAAGTGTCTACCTTTTCATTTGGACAAAAATATCATTCATCTTTATTATTTAAAACTAATAACTTGAGGGTTAACTTAGTAATTTTCATTATAAAATATTCGTTAACTTGCATCAATTTGCTAACTTAAACTCACTTTTGTTATGGGCATATTAATGTCAGAATTACAAACATTAAACAAAATAAAACAAAAAAGACAAAACAGTTTTCACAGCCTTCAAAAAAAAAAGACAAAATTGTTTTGACAAAAAAACGGTTACAACTTTTTTTTAAATTACATAATTATCATTCGTTTAATAATGGTTTATACTAGTAGTAGGCAGATACACCAAATGAAAAGGTACTCAATTTTAATTTTTTTTTGGGGGGATATCTTATAGCTTTTAATTAATAATCAAAGTCGAAATATAAAGAGGTGCAACATTAAAGATATGGGGGACTAGCTAAGAAAGTGGTCTCTCGAGTTAGAGTGTAAGCGACCTCATTCGCTTGTCTTCGGCTAAACTCTACCTTAGAGTTTTTAAAATAAAGATCACAACTTTTTGACACTTCTCCACTATTGCTCCAAACTCAATTATATCATTACTACCTCTATTGAAGTAATCTACAACCTTTTTTGCATCTAACTCAAAATCCACATTTATAAGTTGTAGTTCATGCACCCATCGGATAGGATGTGAGAGTCCCAGAGCTTCTCCAACATCTGTTGAACTAACCGGATTCGACCACATTGTTTTTGCTCTTATAAAGTTTCCAGCCTCATCCATAATGTAAAAACCAAAACCAACACAGTTTAAAGCATCTGAAAACGACGCGTCAACGTTGCATTTTAGCCTACCATGATCTGGTCTGCCACCCAGCATGCACATGCTGCACAACGCTATTCTCAACCTCTGTTAATTGTAAATTTGCACTCGGCCCAGCCGATACAACAACCAATCCACCATGCTGCCTTTTTATGTTCGGTTCTCTCCAGTTAAATAAAAGTTGTCTCGCTAGCTCCAAAATGGCATGGGTTGTTTCCGCAACATTCTGCCATAACCGTAAACTGTAGCTTTTCCACAAACTCCAAAGTACTGTTGCAAACAACGAGCTTCAACATGTGACAACTCTTGGCGTGAGTATCCATACTAGTGGTAATTAATCAAATGATAGTTCCAACTATTATTATAGTGATCAAAATGAGAGAATGAACTCTTGCTTCCTGGATTACATCGCTTTATTGTCCTACACCCGTGATACAACCCCCATTTTTTAACCAAGGCGCTTTAAAAATTGGGATATTTACACCATTCCCCATTTTTCATCTGACACCTTCACGAACAACTTTTTTTGCACTAAAAATGCTTCGCCACACAAAAAGGTACAAACTTGCTAACTTGAACCTTCATGTTTTTTTGTTGGTTTAAATTAGCAAACCTTATATATAAGGGTCATGATTCGAATTTCGAATACCCTACTTATTCACTTTATAAAGATGGATTTTTATTCACTTAGCTAAAAAAAAGAAAAAAAGAATGTAAGCTATGGAAGTAATATTTTGTCTTAAAAAAAAAGTAACACTTTGGTGTGATTTTATTCGATCATGTGTAAAAAGAGTTTTTAATTCTCAACAAAATATCAAAATACTTCATATTTAATTAAAAAATTATATTACACCAAAAAAAATGAAAAAATTATATAAAAAAAACCTTTAAACCTTCACCATTTTTTTTTTCTTGTCAAAGTAGGCGCAAATCAAGAGGTAGCAATGGCGAACCCAGAAGCAAAGCTCGAAACTTTCTTGCACTGGCTACAGGTTTGTTAACTTGGTTTGTAATTTAAGGCCTAATGGTAAAACATGTTAAACCTTTATACCCTTCTACGGTGAATTTTCAAAATGGTTGTT
>Ga0228710_1003732_pt1 | contig 24143 bp, 21 predicted proteins | sample MedpolnodulmetaG_FD_177995 | JGI IMG/M metagenome (GOLD analysis project Ga0228710, IMG submission 177995) | Root nodule microbial communities from Medicago polymorpha collected in Santa Monica, California, United States - pink nodules | ecosystem: Host-associated > Plants > Roots > Nodule...
CTTACTTAATTCACAAACGATAACAACAATAGTACTTACTCTATGAGCAAACATAAACATACAAAATGCAAATAGTACTTGCTCCGTGAACAAACATAAAAAACAACATTAAGAGTCTCATCCCCTCAAAGATGCTTGAATTACAGTCAACTCTCCTCTTATGTTAAAATATACACTTCCTTTCCTTGAAAAATAAAATTTATACTCCCCTCCCCAATCAGATGCTTGAATTACAATCTCCTCTCTTAATAATTAAATATGCACTACACTTTAATCTATTTTAACATAAATAATTTATTTTAAGATATATACTAATTTTGAACCATCATTTTAGAAAAATAAATTCATTTCTTTATAGTTTAAATGTCAATGATAATTATATTTAAATATTTTGCTATTAATTTTATAATTTAGAGTTTAATATTAACTTTTAAATAACCATATTTTATTGTCTTTAGTAATTTTTCACATATTTTAATTTTATTTTGAGTTGTTTCATATTTTATAATAGGGTTTAAAACTATATGTTAATGAAATTGTGAAAAAAAAATAGCGAAAAAATATATATTCAAACTTTGGTTATATTAAAATAGACCCGCAATACTATTTGTTTTCAAAGTGTGTTCGATTATTAGAAATAAAATTTTTTATTGAGGGAGTAAAGTGTAGATTTTAACATAAGAGGGAAGGAGAATGTAATTCATGCTTCTCTCAAGGAAGGGAGTTGAAATGTTTTCTAATATGTTTTGAATACGAGGGGAGGGGACTGTATATTTTAACATAAGAAGGGAGTGGAGTGTAATTCAAGCATCTTTGAGGGGAGGGGAGGGAGGGGAGTGTAATTTACTCTTACATCAATTAATTCTTTACCAATACACCCCTATTTATTTTATATCTTTTTCTTCAATCAACATTAAATACTATATTAAAAACATACACCAACTCTCTCTCTTAAAGGATAAAATTATAAAAATAATAGAAATTACAAAAACTTTATTACCACTTTCAATTTTTTTTTCTAAATTCCCATTATTTTTCTAAAATGGCCCTATAATTAGAGACGAAGGTAGTATTTGCAAGTAATAGCATATTCATTTGATTTGGTGTAGTGGATGAGTAATTGAAGTATTAGCCTTCAAAACTCGTGTTCTGTGTTTTTTGTTGCTTTTATGGAAAAATAAAAGTCAATCAAAGTTAAGTCGCTTTATGGGAGTAAAATAACAACATTAAATATCGATTTATGGAAAAATTAATAACATTAAAGTCATTTTATGGGAAAATTAAGCATTAAAAATCAATATCATACGTCAATCTAGTGGTGAGGTGTAAAACAAAAATATCTGGGTGTGCAATAGCTGTAAAAGTAAGAATATTGATGCAAATAGCAAAAATCCTAAAGCATGCATGAGTTATCCCCTGTAATAATTGCCTCCATTGTATTCCTGAATGATATTAGTATGAAGTTTTATTAAGATGTTATTGATTAGAACATGTCTCATTTTGACGTTATTTACAAGTTTTTGAATGTTATTTAAAATTTACTTTAAAAATTTGTTTTTTTTTCTTCGTGTTTTTGCTATTAAGGGCTCAATTTTTAAGTTTAGAACGGACTCTCTAAATTCTTTAAGACGACCCGGATTAAATTAGCCTAATAATTTAATTAAATTAAACTAATTCTTTTAGACTAATTAAATTAGAATAAATAAAAAAATATCAAATTTATTTGGTTGATGAGAATATTTAAAGTGAATTTACCGTATATACAACTTAAAGTTAATATTTGAGGTAGACATTGGAAGTGTCATTATATAAGTTAGGGTCATGCTAACCGGTGTCCACGAGACACTGGTTAAACATACCAAAAAAAGAAATTATTATCATAAAAGGAAACTGTTTATGACTATTTATAAATTAATGAGAGGTGCTATTATGCACGACAAATGCACATGCACGACTTGCACGACAATTAACATGGCATTTCCTCCATTATTTAGATAATTTTTTTATTGAAATAAAAGAAAAAAAATCGGAAGTTGCATAGGCAAGAATACATGTCGTGCGGACTCCACGACTGTTGATGTCGTGCTTTTAATCATTTATGTAAATTAATTACACAATTTCAATGCATTAACTACTATATAATTTCCTTTTTAGTATCAGTGCTCCGGAGGCACCTATCAGCATTTTCCTATAAGTTAAACCTTGGCATTAGTTTGATTTGACAGATAACTCCCAAGTAATTAAAACTAACCAAATATTTATTCGGTAGTTAAACGTTTTTAGGTCGGACTTATGTTAGATTCTTCTTAAATGTAATCACAAAATATATTTTATGAGAATTAAGTGGTTTAACTTAAACTGGTCTAGGTGCTTTTGGGTATTTAACCAAAACTTTTGATCTGGCTAATAACTATTATAATCCCCAACATTAATTCATTTGATGAGTTTAATAGTATAAATACCATTTATACTATTTGATTTAGCGGAGAACAAGTTGACCACAGTTGCAACTTTGTTCTCCCTAGGCTGGGAGGAGGGGGTGAGACATGGCAGTGGAGGAGGAGGCTGTGGGCGTGAGAGGATGAGTTGGTAGTGGAGTGTAGGCATTTTTTATCTAATGTTACTTTGCAGGCTAATGTTACAGATATCTGGCAGTGGCTTCCTGACATCACGGGGGGTTACACGTTGCGTACTTGTTATCAGTTGCTTACCACTCAGGATGATACTCTCTTGGACGGTACAGAAAACAAGATTTGGCATCCTCAGGTGCCACTGAAGGTCTCCTTAGCTTGGCGTCTACTTCGCGATAGGTTGCCGACAAGAAACAATTTACTAACTCGTGGCATCATTTCAGCCACGGATAGCAATTGTGTGGCCGAGTGCAGACAGTTAGAGAGCGTTGAGCATCTGTTTTTGCAATGCAATATTTTTGCTAAAGTTTGGCAGCAGGTCCGATTTTGGATTGGTGTGTCTGGTGTTGATCATTACAGGCTTCGTGATCATTTTGTTTAGTTCACTAATTGTTTGGGTGCCTCAAGGGCGCGGCGATCATTTCTTCAGTTACTTTGGTTACTTTTTGTGTGGCTAGTGTGAAATGAGCGTAATAATAGGCTTTTTGATAATTCTCACACTCCAAATGTAGAGCTTATTGAAAAGGTCAAATTTCATTCATATTGGTGGTTAAAGGCTAATAATGCCACTTTTATTTTTGGTTGTCAGTAGTGGTGGTCGGACCCCTTAGCTTGTTTGGGTATCGGCTGACTGTCTGTCTTTGTTTTTGAACGTCCTCTTTAATACGTCTTATGCTAGAGAGACGTCTCAGCTAATGCGAATATATATACCATTTTTGCTTCTTCAAAAAAAAGAGTATAAATACCATATACTCAATACTTGGGTTAATTGATCCTACCATATCTTTCCTTTTTTCCCCTAATTTATTTCGTTCTTTATAATTTCTCTATATCTTAAGATACAAATGTCTTTGCCTTACCAAGTGAAACCTTCATTAGGATAAATTCATCTTTTTATGTAACTAATGTGTTTCTTCATGCCGCACTACAAGGACACATTTGTTTCTTTATGTGTTCATTAATTTTCCTTTCAAGCCCAGATCAAAACCATATGACATTAACTTTCACTTTTCGACGGAAGCGGAGATGTCTACTGGTGGATCCTTTGTACTGAACGTTAGTTCGGATCGACAGGAAAATCCAAGTTGGCAAAGATGATTGTGGTTGCCTTGACTATGCGAGGTCGTGCTCTCCAATGACAGTTATGGTGGTCTCATCGTCACCCAAACTCTAACTGGAACCCTTTACAACAACTCTTTTATGAGGAAATGTTAGTTTTCCCGAAAACTCAAACCACGACAAGATCACGATGAATATTCTATTCTTGTGGGGGATGCATTATACCACTCACTCATGCATCAAAGAATAATACGTTTAGGGTGTGATTTGAGGATTGTTAGTGATGCTAATACGTTTTCAATTGAAACAATTTTGAAGAATTTGGGAATAAGTGAATGCTTCACTGAGATTAACACTAATCCTGGTTATGTTAATCAAGAAGGAAGATTAAAAATTATGCCTTATCATGACTTCAACAATGCTTCTCATGGCTGCACTCTCTGCCCTCCAAATATGTGCAAGGTATATTCCAGGAATCTAATTAAATATTTTCTAACAAAATTATGTGGTAACAAACTTCAGTAGTTTAGATATATATTTAGAAATTTAATAATTAATCCAAATTTTAATAATTAAGATGGATGTTTACGTGACTCAATCTGTCTAGAGTAATGATCCTGATCCTATAAGACTGGAATGTTATCATTAGATTGAGACCAAATATAAAATAAAGTACATCTTTTATGTATAACCACCAGTTTTCTATTAAAGAAGAATTTTGGTATATCTGTTTTCTTTCTTCATTTTTAAATTTTGTATCAATTATAGTTATAACTTATTTGTTTTTGCATATTACAGGGTTTAATCATAAATAGAATCCTTTCTAAAATGGATAAAAAGAGGTTTATCTACCTTGGTGATGGTATTGGAGATTATTGCCCTAGCTTGAGACTTAGAGAAAGAGACTTTGTGATGCCAAGGAAGAATTTTCCAGTGTGGGATTTGATATGCAAAAACCCTTCACTTGTCAAAGCTGAAATTCATGATTGGAGTGATGGAGAAGAGCTTGAACAAGTTTTAATGAAGTTGATCAACATGATAATCATAGAGGAAAATGCTCAATTCATTTCCTCTGATTGGAAGCTACAAACTCAATCAATTTCTTTGCATGAAACCATGCCTAAAACTCTCTCAGTTGCACCATAGATTTTTAGTTTTGATTAATCTTAATAGGTACTTCTTTTGTGCTTTGATTAATTTTAATCAACCTTTTCTAATGTTGCTAATCCTAGAATTGATCCAAGATGGATTCGTAATCTATCATGTATAATTTAATACGTCTATTTACAATATAATGTCTATTTTTCTTTTTAAGGAAATATAATGTTTAATTTATCAACCGTTTAAATGTTTAAATGTATATATATTGTTTTTTTTTGAAAGAAATTGTATATATATTGTTTGAAATGATTCAAAAAAGAAAATTATTTAAGCGAAAAAAACTTATTTTACGTCTTTTTGCAATATTATTGAAGTATTGATTTTGTTTTTCCTATTATATCTATAATCATTTATCACCCTCTTCTAATTTTTCTTTTGCATACTAACGGTAATTTTATAAAGTCGTTGAAAAGAATTAAATTTTTAATGCAATCATCTATTTGGGATTGAGAGATAAATATTATGACATGCAAATATCAACAATAGACAAATCCAAATAGTAAGAAATTTAATTTCCTTAAGCATGTGTCGTGGATTCAACCATTGACTTTTTGGTATGAACAAAATTCAGTAGATGGGCAAATTCATCTTGTGTGCTCCAGTAATGCATCGATGGAGATTAGTCAAGCAAAACAAATAAACACCATTAATAGGAAAGGAAAAACAATAACACCATTTACTAGTAGATATTCCTTAATAAAAATAAAATTTACTAGTAGATATATCATGGGAAAAATACACCAACAAAAAAAAATATCAAGGGAAAAATAATAAATTATGACATTCATTTTTTTATGATAGCTTAATTAAGTGAACAAATAAACATCATTTTTTAACAATATAATTGGGGAAGGAAAAATTTATTAATAATTGTCCATAGTGGATCAAACAAATAGATTTGAGCCACCACCAAAAAAAAACAAATAGATTTGAAGTTGCAAAGTAAGCTCTAACCACCAACTAACACCTCTTAGACAAATAAATATCATTGGATTGAACAAAATTGCAAAAAAAAAAAAAAAGAGCTTGGATCATAATACAATTTATGTGATCTTGAAAAAGTTTTAAAATGTTAATCTTTTTATAAATATTTGTATCATGACTACATGTCATAGCAATTATTTCAGTGTTCTTAACAAAGGAAGAATTTTCCTTTTTTAATAACATGTGAATGAAGACGTTCCTTCATTTTTTCTTATTTTTAAGGTTCTTTTTCCTTCTTTTAGGTGCGATTTATACGAAGTGCATGTAACACTCACAACAAACTCATAATCCTCGTCTTTAATTAATCCAACGTTTTGTTCTCATAACTTACGCATGGCACACCCTCCAATATTCTAACTAACCCTCTTTATCTTCTAAATAATCTAATCTAACCTAAAATAAAGGAAGTAACTTATAAGATGCTGTGTAATATTCCTTTTAAATCAAATACGACTATTCTCCACCCTTTTTAAAGAAAAAGATGAAGTCCTCCTGTTTTCGTTGTATCATTTCACATCATAAATTCACTGTGACGGACATTAAAAATAGAAAAACATAAAGATAAAATTGAAATAGTAGTTTTTTAAAGATATCTTGTATCCGAAAATACCTCTATCTTATTTTTCTTTCTCCTCTAAAAAAATCTTATTTTTTGGAAGTTACTCATTACAACCTCTTTGGAAGTTTTCTGATTTTTTTTTTTTTTAAATTCTGATTTTTATAAAAAAATTGTAACAAACAAATACAATACTACTAAAAGCGATTTATTTTAAAAAATAAAATAAAAATTATAACAAAAGGGCTCTCAATTAATTTTAAAACATATAACAATAAAAAAATCAATTGTAAAACAAGTTTTTTAATATTCCTTTCAAAGTTTCTTAACTGGCTTTATCTTCTAGAGAATTTTTAAGATAGATGCTTACGAGACTCGATCTGTTTACATGATCTTGATCCTATAAGGCTGGAATATTGTCGTCTGTTAATTTTCTAGCCTTAAAATATTATGCTTGACTAAAGTCTACACCACCCATTTTTAGTGGTTTTTTTGTCTCTTATTTGAGGCCACTAGATTGAGTGCAAATATAAAATAAAGATATTTTTTTTTTTATGTAAAGTCACCAATTTTCTAAATAAAATAGAATTTTGATATACTTGTCTCTTTATTTTTTTTAAAAAATTATATCAAATATAATGATAACTTTTTTTTGGTTTTACATATTACAGGTTTTAATAATTGATAGAATCCAAAATTAATTTTCTGAAGTGGATAACAAGAGGTTTATCTACCTTGGTGATGGTGTTGGATATTGCTGTCCCAGCTTGAGGCTTAAAGAGAGAGAGATTTCATGATGCCAAGGAACAATTTTCCAGTGTGGGATTTGATATACAAAGATCCTTCACTTATTAAGGCTGAAATTCATGGTTGGAGTGATGGAGAAGAGCTAGAATAAGTTTTGATGGATCAACAAAATTATCATAGAGAAAAATGCTCAATTCATTTCAAGTGACTAGAAGCTAAAAACTCTATCAATTCATGTGCATGAATCATTGCCTAAACCTCTCTCAGCTAGACCATAGACTTATAGTTTACAATAATTGCAAATGTATTCCCTAAAAAAAATAAAATTGCAAATGTATCATAAAGTACTAGGTTTTTCTTTTGTGTTTTAATATAATCTACATTTTCTAATGTTGCTAATCCTGGAATTGGTCCGGGGTGGATATGTATCTTATCATATGCAAAGATAGAATTTTCCTTGATGGTGCTGAATACAACAACTCACACCTATGATTTTTTTGAAAGAAAACCTCATTAAAATATTAACTACCGCACTAAAATATAAACAATATTAACTACTATAAAATGAGCTTATTTTAATCTTTTTTTCATAAATATTTTATCATAATAAATACTAGAATTGACTCTTTTTTTTGGGTCAAGTGGTTTAGTGGCTAAAATTTCACCTTTAAAGTGAATAAGTAAGGAATCTGAGTTGATGCACGGCCATGCATATTATAATAATTCATTGTTCATACCAAACTGAGTTATACTCACGGAGAAATTATCTTTATATATTCAATTAATTGCAGTTGAAAAACAAATAAATAGGTACTAAACAAAGAAATTGACATATTTTTGCAAGTGTTATTAAAGATAATGGGCTCGTAATTCGAATTGTCATAATAAGAGGACCAATACTAAGAGCCAGTTTATGGGTTTTATCCAGTTTTAGTTATATATTTCCTTTTTATGATATATTGTATTTTAGTTTTGTGAGCCTCAATTCGATGGAGCGGGTGCTACTGTCAAAATCTAACTTTGCAAGACTAATTTGTGGGACCCAAATATGAAAATAAAGAAAAGGCATTAAATGAATTTATAAAAAGTGATATCCCTTATTTTACAAACCGATTTTATAGTAATGTGTTAAATCTGACATAAAGCATAATATCGTTTCTAAGTTTAACTATTCAGGTCATTTATATTCATACATAAATCCAATAGTGTTAGGTATGATACTGGAAAAAGCTCAAGTCCCATAGAAAATAAAGTCTAAAAGAACTTATAAAAAGTGGTACCCTTCACCTTACAAGTTACAAGTTAAATTTGTAAAGACGAGTAAGACCCAATATAAGAACCTAATAAAAAAAGGGTAGTCTAGTGCACTAACACTCCTGCATACACACGGTCCGGGAAAAGGTCCCACTAACAACACCAAAATATATTTTTCAAGTCAGATAGAGCCGTATTATATTTTCAACAAATCACTTGTGGAACCAAGTGACTCGTACTCAAAAGTAAATCTTTGTAGACTAATCAGATTAGTATGCAACAGAACAAAGTGCCAAACTATTAAAACAGATAACTCTTATACCGTCCATTGTTGTGAAAATGAGCTACTGCCTTCGTAGTTGCAAATTAATGCTGCTGGGAAACCCTTATCGTTGAATGAACATCTTTCTGAATTCTTCATTGGATTTTGGCTGTTCATCACCCACTTCTGCTTTTGGTTTATTTTCAGTGTAACCAAGTGCAAGTGGTCTGACATTTCTAGGCACGGCAAAAGTATTCTTCCCTTTAAACTGAATATTGTCACTTCCTGGCTTTCTAGAAGAGAACTTCGCATCTTTTACATCCTTCTTGGAAGTATCATCAGTTTCTTTTGATACTGAACCTTTTTTATCAGAATGATCAATGTCATGTTCTGTAATCAACATAAACAAAAGTAGCAGTTAATTCTTAAATTAACCAGAAGAGGAGAGGTAGGATTAGCAAAAAAATTAGAGGTGGAGGATACCCAAAGAACAATAATGCATGTGACTTACAAAAATATCAAAGCTTCTTATTGTTAGATTTTCATCTGTTTGGTTTTTCTTTAACGGATAATTATATATACTTCTATTGTCTAGTTTTACCATGATCTTAGCTGAGTGTATGGATTTTGGAGGTAGCCTACTTGCCACCACTAAATGGTTAGGAATTGTTGTAATGCCCAACCAATGATTTATGCAATTTTAAATTTTATAAGTGGTGTTTGTCATTTCCCAATTTAACTTTAGGCCAAACTCGAATCACAGACAGGCACTCTACTCTATATACAAGAAAATAGTGAACTAAGGGTATCACAACGACGAAGGGGGCCAATCGAGGAGACTGGAGGAGCTGGATGCAGCGATTCGGAAGTAGCGAATCGTCTTCTTTGCAGTTTTTCAGGGGAGTGGCTATCAAGCCCAAAATTCCTTTATTCGGCTATTCAGATAATTTTTTATAGAAAGTTGACTTCTTTCTTCATTCAAGTAAGATAGTTGATCGAGAAAGGTCCTCTTCCATTGAGAAACTAAGGAGCGAAAGCGATGTGCTCCGATGAAAGCCTTGTGGGTCTAACGCGACCCTTTGGTCTGTTTGGGAGATTGGAGGGGAGGGGAAGGGAGGGACTTTGGGCGGAGGGGATAAGAGGGAAAGATATGGAAATCTTCCATCCCTTTTACGAGAATGAGTTTGTAGAGAATGATAAATGAATGCTCATAATTAATACATTTTTATAAATAAACATGTGAGCTCAATCTCTGAAGTCTTTCAGAAACAATTTCAGATATTCCCTAAATTCAAGTGATCACAAGTTATCTGACAAATGGAGTTACGTAACAGCTTTCAACATATCTATGTAAGGTATTATGCATACAAGAAAGATCACTAGCAAGGAGTATCAAATGTATATTCATGTAAGTGCTTCTATAAAGTAAAAATATATTCAAAGTTCACTTACCATGTTCTGCGTTTTTTGGATTAGAAGTTTCCTTTCCACCTCGCTTAGGGTTAGATCGAGCAATACTTAGCTTTTTCCCAAGTAAGGTGTTCTTGTTCTTAGCTACTGCTGCAACAAGGTGCTCGTCATCCAAAAAGTCCACATAAGCTAGTCCCTAAATCAATATCAAGTTAACAATTATATACCATTCACTTCTCGAAATGTAAGGCGGCCCTTACGATTAAAATAAAAAATAAAAAATCAAAGGAGCACAGCAAAGTATATTTTAGTTCTCTCATACTACTTAAATATACTCCCAGATTTAGCTAAGCAAGTGATTAGCGTCATATAGTATTTGTCAGAAATTCATGTATCTATATAAGAAAGTCCCGTATCAGAATAAATGAACTAAGTGAGGGCAATAACCACAAATTTGGAAACTCTTGTGAGCCGAGCCTTAAGGTTTTCGATTAAGGTGCGTAAAGTGTAGTTCCTCGCCTAGCTTATGGAGGAAGGCCTCCTTTTACAGTTGTGTTCCCCAACCTAATAGAATTAAATTCTCAACAACATGAATGTAAAAAGGTAAAGAAAAATCCCTGAAATAGCATGGTTTCAAATTGAAGGCACCAAACCTTCCCAAACCCCGCCTCATGCACCCGACTAAATAAACTCAGGAAGGGGGGCTTTCTCCAAAATGAATTCCACTTTAAAATTTTAGTCAACAGGCCAGTTTACTTTCAAAACCAATTAAGGCATAAAAAAGAAGTAAAATAAATAAGAAAGATAAAGAACTATTAATTTAGTACCCTGGACTTTCCAGTGAACTTGTCGTGTAGGATGCGGATGGCTACAATTCCACCAATATCACTGAAGAAATCACGAATATGCCCATCATTTGCCTGCAATAACACAACTCATTAGCCTCTATCTGTCCCAAACATGCACACACAGAAGAAAGACAGGCTAAGAGCTCTATTTACCGTAGGGTTAAGATTTGATAAAAAAGCAGTGCACTGGTCAGAGTATGCCCGGTGTTTTCCACGGGTAAGCTGTTGCTTTTGGCTGTCATCCGATTTGTTATTTTTCTGATTGGAACCTTCCACTTTTGTCACCTGAGTAGAGTTCTGCACTTGATCTATATTATCCTTGGGTGCTTTTTGTATTTTTTTACCAGCATCTTTCTTTCGCTTTGCTGGGGACTGTTCATCGGCTATATCTGCCCCCGGCTTTCTTTTTTCACCTACATTTTTCCTTGGATTATTTTCACTTTCCTCTACTGACTTGGATTCCTGCTGCAACCTAAATAAACGTAGCTCTTCCAGACGTGGGGTAACCTGTGGAAAGACAGCACAAAAACAAATCAGCATACCAAACCTATTGTTTGTTAAATGTCTTTTTCTCATCAAATTGATATTCAAGTTCATGGAGTAGGGTTAGTCAAATCATTAACTTCCTTAATAAATGACAAAGGATAACCAAAGTAACCACTATTAAAATACGATAGAGATTTCTGAATGATTGAGTAACACTCAACAAGAGCATCTATTTATATACATGACAATTACAATTTACAAGAGAACTATAACTAGCATTAACTTCTAAGGTACAAAGAATCTAAGAATGCAATGAACCCTATGATATTATAATTCTAATTGTAATTGATAAGAGGAACATTAATTATATGATACTTCCAACAACTTATTACACTAAAGTTCTCTCAATTTTTCCTCTGCATATTTTCAATCATTTTCTCACCTTCTCTTCTCACCATTTATCACATTCTCCTATTGATTACAAACTTACACTTTTAAAAAAACATACATTGAAGAGGAACGAATATACCTTTTGCAAAGCAAGATCAAAATCTTCCAGCTTGCCAAACTCCCTCTCAAAGCGTAACCATGAGTTGCAAATGTCCTGAATGATTCTGTGTTTTAGGAAGGGAAGGTATCATCTAATCCAAACAGTATTAAAAAGCAAATAAAATCTAAACCGTAAATATTGTATACATACGAAAAATCGCAATCCTTTTATAATTCTCTCAAGGAAAAAAATAAAATAAAAAATACTATGACTGTGATGTCCCTCAAGCAATGATGCTGGTGAAAATATCACGGGTTCAAGTCGTTGCTCATGCGAAAGACACATTGCTTGCAAAGTACAATAGCACAGGCTCAAGACCCTATAAAGCGCGCGAAGCTCCCCTTTTAATCTATCTTTCTATATAACCCTCAAGTGACTTCTTTTTCATCAGTAGTGTGAATCAAAGAATTCATACTTTGACTAGACAAGATCAATGTAAGTAAAAAACATTTCAAAGTTTGCTCTAGGAATATTCAAATGCTAAAAATCTATGTCTCTACTTAGCAGTAGAGCACTGGGTATGGTATTGGGTATTGAATTTGATACAGCTATAAGGTGGAATAAGGCACGGACGAGCCATTAGGTCTACCATTTTTGGAAGGACTACTGTGTAAGGAAAGGAATTGCCAAGGGGCATGGTAGTCAAGATCGCAAACAATCACATGAAATCATGCAAGTCTGCGATCTTGATGGGGTTGGGCGTGTTTGGGCATGGATGGAATTGCAATCTGGTGGTCACGGCTGTGATATCCGCGCAAAATCGAGAAAATGGTGGTATCGTGCCACTTTGTCAATTCCATTTTTGGGTTTCTTAGAGTTGGATTTGTGAATCGGGAACCTGGCTCCTTAACACGCCTTTTGGGATTAGAAAACCCTTAAACAAGTTTTAAACACGCCTTTTGTGGAAAGCCGGTCAATTTCTTGTGCATATAAACTCCCCCTGTCATGTTGCGTTCTGATCTGTTTTGGATTGCATGTGAACTCTCTCACCAAACTACTGTGTTGCAACCAAGCTCCCCATCGCGCCACAAGTTTGCGATCGAACACAATAGCGTTGCATTTGACATTATAGAATAAAGTGACAATGTTTATAGAAATAAGAGAAGCTTGGTATACCTCTGAACCGGTCCCATAAAACCTTTTACTGTAGCATCTCTTGTATATGGACCTTGCTTCATTTATGTGACCCAATTCAACTTCCATGGCTATATAACCAGTCCATGCGGCCAGCATTGAACCACTGCATAAAGTAAGTCAAAAGGTATGTAGAATTGAATAGGACAAATAACACATAACAAAAGCATTTAATTATGAAAGGATTTAATTGAGCATTATCAGACCAGATCTTAAGAAAATTCTCCCAAACTCCACGAGCTGCAGTTATATCTTTTCCAAGTTTTGTTTCTAAATGGGCCCAATAAGCATGTATTTGTAACAAACCATCTGTATTCTTCATGTATGGTGACAAGTAATCTGATGCACGCTGGAAAAGGCAAATAGTAAGTATATAGTTCTATTGACAAATAATACACAAATTTCAAAAGAAAACATTTTACAACAGCATACAAATTGATTAGTTTGTGAAAACTGAAAACCATGTCTCTTGCAACAAGCTCAATTTTAGGTTGTCGAAAATATTCATGTCATCAAGCCATTATGTGAATTTGCTTGCTAAATGCTAAATTTTAGTTAATGGTGGTACTAGCATTGTATTCGTCTAGCTAGCCCTAGACTCGTTTAAACATTTCTATCATATGCATCAAGTATGATTCATATACAAGCAAGATATCCTTCGACCTCTGAGAAACTTGTTATATCAGCCAACTAATCATTCAAGTTCACAAAGGATGTAAAAATCTAGCCATGAAGAGTTTTCTCACAAATAAAGTGGCAATCAATCTTTATGTGCTTAGTTTGCTCGATGAAGACTTTATTGAATGTGATATGTAAAGTTGCTTGATTATTTATCACAAATAAGACTCGCTGAATTAGCTATGAAGAACTCTAACTCATCAAGAAGTTGTTTCAACCAAATATGTTCACATGTAGTGAGAGTCGTAGCTCAATATTCAGTCTCTATCAAATTTAGCAATACTACGTTTTTTTTCTTTTCCAAAAAGTAACATTCCACCAAATATCCAACCCAGTCTGCATATGAATATACAACAACGTTAGCAAGACCTTTGCTCTCATAAATTAACTCTCTTTCTTGGGACACCTTTATATATCCCATGATTCAAACCACTACATTCCAATTACAATCGCAAGAATAAATAAAAAAAATTGACTTACAGCACTAATAGAAAAGGTTATGTCAGGTCTAATCATAGTAAGATAGATCAGCACCCTACCCAACATTCGATATCTACCTGGATCTAAAAACGACTCCCTTATATCTATGTGGGAATTTGGTACTCTATTAGGATTATGTAAACTAGGCATAGATTCTCTTAGAGTTCATTAGGAATCTCTTAACAGAATTGTGTTGAATGATTGATCAAATGATAACAAGCTCTAATTGTTTATTTATAGGCTTCTGCACTGGACCAGCAGTAGCAAGTTGCTACTCTAAGTTGACTGACTAGTATCAGTCAATTAGTTACAACTCCTCCAATGATCTTAAGATGAGATCACGAGTTTGACAGCCTCAATAACAAGAACAATTAATGACTTGCTACAAATTTAGCTTGATAGAGATGCTTAAATGTCTCTTGGGAAACTAATCGAAGTGCGAGTACTGAGTACCAACAACTACTACAAAAGACATTTCCCAATAAGGCAATACGTGTGACGGGATAGCTAGTAATGTAAACAACAACAACGTATTTTGTCATGAACCAAGTTTTCAAAACGTCCATTTGATTTTGGTCCATTTTGATCGTCTCCGGGAGTTCTTCGTGGCTTCCCTTTACCTCGAACTATTTTGTCGTGAATCAAGAAACTTCTTGGATTCTATGGGTTTTCTTACACAGCCAAATTGCCTTAGTTGAATAACCAGAGACAGAGTTAACACATGAAGAACTAAGTGAGAAATAAAAAAAAGATGGAGAAGAATATCAACAAGACCATTTTCATTTTCAATTCCAACTTATCATTACTAGAATATTTTTTATGCAAAAGACAACACTAATTTTGGTAAAGATGTACACGGTTTACAGGTCTCAAAATACATATAACTAACCTGGAAGGTCTCCCTTATTATTTTATATTCCAATGGATCCTCTCCTTTGGTGAATGTCACTCTTCGCCTTAAGCCATCTACCCGGGTGAGAAACAAATCAAGATACTGAAACAAAAATTTATATTGAAGAGTTTACAAATGCAATATATTCTAGATATTTATGGAATTTTAGGGAAGCAGGCAATTGAATTAGAGAAAGGCAAAATTACAAGTATAAAGAATGAAGCAAACAAACTAAACTAAATATCAGTCATACCTCATCTAACGTAGAAAAGGTGCATTGCAAGGACTTCTCAAAGATCTGAAATCAGTAGCAAAATTGTCTAAACAACGCATTAAAATATGAAAAATTCGTTTCACAAACAAGTCTGGCAATTAATAATTTATATGCCAAAAGAATTTCCTTCTTATTCAATTCATTAAAAGAGTCAACCAAGATCCTTGATCTGGGACAGGAAATAGAAAGGTAATATGAGAAACAAAATGGAAATTGCATGCATGTCGATGTTGAAAGGAGGCAACTTTGCCACTCTGAGAGAAAAACAGAAGAGATAACTTAAACAATTAAACTCAAGCATTAACATAATCTCTGTAAAAGACATAGCTGCATACAATAGGAAAATATGTTTATTGCAGGTATATTATCGCATTACATACACAACACATATTTAAGAGGATGGCACGGGGCATTATACATATATGCAGGTTTGTCATTAGCGGCCCCGATGACAGGATGGCATGCATCTTCAACATGTCAATGTTATGACACCAACCATGTATACGGATAGCAGCTTTATGACAACCATCCGTAGCATTCGCCATGAAGATGAAATGGTTCTTACATAGAACTTTCTCTCATTACTTCCATCGTCAATCGTTCCCAACATCGAGCTATTGGGACTCTTATTTTTGGACAGAAATGTGTCCTCAGTTCTCTGTTTCAAAATATAAAAGCTAATTAAAAGAAAAACACTCCTTAACAATACTCACACCTAACTCCTGACTCAATGCACAACGCAGTCTCGTACAGTACTAAACCCAACAATGTTAAGGCTCTTCCTTCGTAGAGTCTGTCGACTCAAGTACTCTGTCTGAAAAGTTTCATCTATCTTCTTCCTCTAATCATTGTTCTTTCACATTATTTTGACAGAGAACAGACCCCTGCTCTAATGGGGTGCATTTAGGGTGGGAAAGCAAAAGATTTTCCCACCATGCACAAGTTGAATTCTTACTGCCAGCTACCAGTTTCCATGTGTAACTGTAATTATATTAACTTCTATATCATTTATTATAATATTAAACTGGAATTTCCTTTCTGCACCTCCCGTTTGATCCACTCACCGACATGCATCTATACCTCTTTTACTCATCTTTCTGCCCTTTTTTCTCATATTTCTTTTTCCCCTTCAAAAAAGAAAGCTACTCCGCTCAAAAGAATGTTACAAAATGAAACTTTGAATTTAATTTTATTTTGTCATTTTGATAAAATTATTAACAATTTGTATTATTAAAATATTGAAAATATAAACTGGGCCTGAAAAAAAGATAAAAAATGTAAAATGTCATAAATATTTATAGATTTTTTTAATGTAAACAAATGTTTTTAGAAATCCTCTAAAAAATGATTTTAGATATGTAAAAGCCACAATTTTATAAAAAAAAATGTAAAAAGAACATCTATGCAATGATGTAAAAAAAACATCTATGTAAAAGCCACGGTTTTATAAAATAGTAAATATATATAGAAATGTAAAAACCACAAATAAAACAGTGTATTATATCTTGTCTTATTTTCAAACATGCCAACAAAATACTGGATTCAAACAATATAATTTTACTGCAGCCCAGACCAACTTTCATATTATCCAAACAAATAAAACAGTTAATATGTATTTTTTTTATAGTAAGTGGGGTCTCAGTTTTTGTAACAAAAAGTAATAAAAGGGTAACTGGTAATAGATCTGAACCATTGAATATTTAAACAATAAATCTATGGTTGAAACATGAACTTTCCGATGGTTGGAAAATCTTTACTTTCCTACCCTAAATGCACCCGAACTAATGTCTCTTTAATTTAATCTGTAATTATAGATGATTTGTTTTCTTCCACTTTGCATTCTGGATGAACTTGACTAGACGGAAAACAAATTAAACTTTCCGAACAAACCACTCTCATCAGTGTTTTGGAGATTCCACTTTTACGTACTGTTTTCCAGCTTTCAAACCTTTCCTTGAAGCCTCCATGCACACCTCCATTTTTTATCAAACCATCAACAGATCCATGGATTTGGGATATTTAATATTGATTGATAGAACTGTTTGTCTTTTGTTTTCCTTCTTTTAGGTGGGGTTCGCCAGGCAATTGCTATAGTGTCATGCAAAAGCAACGCGTGAGAGATCCAGCAGCAAGCTACTGTAGTGGACTCTCCCCCTCAATTTTTTTTTTTTAATATCGTGTGGACCACCGGTCCATATATAAATTTAAACAAACCTATGTGCAAAAGCCACTCTAATTAGTATAAGTGATACAAAACCAGAGATCCCAAACAATGTCCTCTCTCTAACTCCCAAGCATTGAACAGGCCCTATCCTCACTTCCAGTTTCCTTCTATGACAAAATACATGTAGTTATTCTGTTATCATCAAAGTTGAATACTAACTCCCTACTAACACTTCGACTCTACCTAACACAGACTCTCTTGATTGGGGGGTCAGCTATCATACTCCTTTGTATGCATGTACTAGATACTAAATATCAATTGCTGGCTAAAATCTAGCAATCATTATGCCATCTGTCATATCGGTTTAGGGGATCAGCCATATGACTTGTTAACACTGCATGAAAGCTGTGAAGTTGACTTCAGAACAATGCGAGCTGAAGTACATCACAACACCAAGAACTTGCCAATTTATAATTAAAACAGAGATGATGCAATTGTCTCATCAATATTCAATAGACTGTTCAAGGTAAGAGGATTATATGCATTAAAAAGAAAGGAAAAAAAATCTATGAAGGAGAGTTGTATCTGAAATCTTACTGCAGCCAAGTCTTTCTCTGAAGCATGACCGCGCTCCAAACAAAGCATATACCGAACCCAAAGTTCTCCGACCCATGGGCAGTTCTTAGTGGCCCTAGAATATACATCACAAACAATCTTACCAACCTGGAAAGAAAGAAAAGGGGGGAATAAATTCAGATTATAATCTTGGTCTAGAAAATGGATATTGTGAATTGACGACAATGACAGCAAGGAGGGGAACCGAAACCTTCAAAGTTTTGTCCAAATAGCGTGTATAATCAAGCCAGAGATCAGGCGATAATGGAAAGTCGGTAATAGCCCGCTCGTATAGAACTTGAATTCGGGCTGGTGTTCCTGAAGACTGTTCAAATTTCAAATAGTTCTGCAATAAAATTGTCTCAATTAAAATGAACAATAAATAAACAAATTTGTGAATTCTATCTACTACAATTAAATAGCTGTATTTAGACATAGAGACATACCATGTATTGTTGAAGTCTTTCTGAATCAGAAATATCTTGGCTAGAAATCTGTTCTTCAAGATGAACGCGAGCATTATACATCTCCAAGGCCTTCTGGTATGCTGATGCAACATGAGGATAACGATCAACCAGGTCAATGGATACATCATGAAAATTTCCCTGTTCCACCTCCCAAGTCTTATAGGCAATAAGTGCTGAATTCATGTCAGCAAGGGGGATAGACAACTGGCGATGGAATAAACTTCGAATGTGTTGAACTTGCTTTTCTTTTGCCTGCAACACAAGAACATAACTTACTTCTTCAACTGGAACAATCTATAATGCTGCAAAATACTACAACAGTTAGCATGTAACCAAACAGTTGTCTTGGGTTGCTGAGTTTTCTTTGTTCTTAATATCTCTTGAACAAACCAAAAATTAACAATGTTCACAATTAAATTTTCTTACATTTAGCTTTGCCCGCATTTGTGCATTCAAGGCACTAACCAAAATTAAACAATGCATTCAATTGAGTTTTTACATTTAGCTTGGGATGCTTTGGAGCATTCAAGGCACTGCCTCAACAATAATATTTTTTTAGAGCTGCAACTACCTTGCTTTGTCTTTAATTATATCTGACAAGTAATACCATTAGTTTATAATTGATGAAAAAAAAGTAGACTTTGTCTAAGACAGTAATACGTAGTGTATATAAAACATTTGCCTAATTAATCAACATTAACCCTTTCTTCAGCAGATAATTATGTAATATTTTTTTTAGAGCTGCAACTACCTTGCTTTGTCTTTAATTATATTTGACAAGTAATACCATTAGTTTATAATTGATGAAAAATTCTTCAACTTGGTCTAAGACAGTAATGTGTAGTGTATATAAAACATTTACCTAAGTAATCAACATTAACCCTTTCTTCAGCAGATAATTATGTAACCAAAGCAATGCCTGGAACAGAAAATAAAACCATTGTATTGACATGAATAATTTACCTAGAGCCCAACTAGTATCGGCAAGTTTTTAAGCATTGTTATAAACTCAGATGTCAGTTCCGGATAGCGGCCTACCCCGAAAGTAGGATAGCATGACAGTGTGTAGCAGGTGGGCTGCTATTTAATCATTTTTTGGACAAATTACATGAATAATACTGTAAACATATAGTTAATGTAAAATTAATCAAATAACTCGAAATCAAAAACATTCGTAATAAGGAAAAAAAAAAGTTACAAGTCTTCAGCAAAACATACATTTAAAACCAACATCAGTCCAAAGTGATTGCATAAGTGCCACATGGCATATTTGTAACAAACAGCATGTATGTATAGTAAAGTAAAGAGAAATATTCTTTGTAACCTGTGTATCAGATTCATCAATGGTCAGAAGTATAGCCTGCTCATATTGCCTAAATGCTTCCCATATCTTACTGCCTTGAGCAACATGCAAACCAGCAGCAGTAAGGGCCCTTTCAAAGAGATCCCTTGCCTTGGAAATAGCAGTGGGTAAAGATTCCTTTAGCATTGGATCAAAGTCTTGGACAGATTGGAGGTAGTCACACCATAGAGAGACAGACTGAAATGAAGGATAATGCAACAGTTGAGTAAAAGAGCTACTGGTGAAAAGTAGAATGTGAAGGCAGGACAGTGTTAACAATATAGAGAATCAGAGAGAATAATAAAAGAGGCTAACAAAGGCGGCTAGCGTTTTCTAGAAGAGCAAAGCTTCGGAATACAAACGTTACTCAAAAAATATATAGTGAAATACAAATACACTAAACTACACTTAGCTCCATTATAACAAAATCCCCAATAACTTGTTATCTAACACCTCTCCTCAAACTCACGATGCATCAACAGGAAGCATCCAAAGTTAGTCAAACAAAAAATGAAAAACATCTATACCATTATATAAAGGCAATAGTACCGATTAACTACTTTCTGGTCGAACCTTTTTCTGGACAAAATAACTCTAATAAACTCAATTTTATTTAGTTTAAATTTGAATATAAATCTACCCCAAAGTTCTAGGAAATCTGAAAACTAGCTGCTATCTTTTAGCATATGAGGTTTTTTTGCTACAAATTTGCACCCTAATAATCTAATCTTATTTTCTTAATTAAATTTGAAAACACATAATTGAATTAAAAAATAAAGTAAATATTTTTTATTTTTGGTCAAATAGCCTAGTGGCTAGAATTCACCTTTTTCAAGGTGAATAAGTGGGGTGTCCGGGGTTTCGAACCCCGGCCCCTGCATATAATAATGCATGCCCCTGCCAACCGAGCTATGCTCACGGGGACAAAAAAGTAAATATTTTATAACAAAATATATGTACAACGAAATACAAAAAAAAAAAATGCATTAAGGGAAATAAAAAAGCGGACAGACAAGCACTCATATTTCCTCTACTACTCAATAATATAAACTCAAAACAACTAATATTCAAAATCAAACAGGTTACAAAAAAAGTTGTCGAGTCTAATCCCATTATTTTTTAGCAAATTAAAAGCACTCTTAGCTCAATTACAACAAAAGGCTCAATAACCTGGTATCTAATGTGCATCAACAGGAAATATATTATCAACAATGTAAACTCAAAACAACTAATATTCTAACAAACAGAATGTACTTACCAGATAATCAAACACCGCACGTTCATAAAGCTTAACAACGGTAGAGAAAGCGTCGTTCTTGGCGGTGTTGAGAGAAAGCTCATCTTTAATCCACTGCTGCCACAAGGAAGGGGTCAATGGAAAGATTTCAGTCATAGCTTCCCTTGCTTTTCTCAGTTTATCAACATCACCGGTTTTCCGAAGTAGCGTTATATACTGAAAATGAAAGGAGGATGAATCAAGCAGCGAATGAGTGTAAGAATAACTTGATTGAACGGTAAAGAAATGCGTTCACAAAACCTAACTCAACAGGTAAAAATGTCGAAATTGCTAAGCTCAGAAACATGAAAAGAAATAGGAATTACTTGCAAATGAGCATCGTAGTTGGCGGGATTAGCGGCAAGCTCGGTTTGGAGAGATTGGAGTTGGATGTTCTGCTGAGCTTCGTCGTCAGAATCGGAATCGGAATCGGAACCGTTGGAGGAATCAGACATGGCTGTTGCTTCGTCTTTCTCTGGCTCTCGTTCTGGTTCTGAAGTTAGGGTTAGAGTTTGCTCTTCCTCCATTGCAGATTACAGTACTTCTTGCTTTCAGCGGCGATGGAAGAGATACTAGCGAGATTGAGTGAGACTTGTTTCTTATGTCAAAATAATAAATAATTAAATCTATTTTTAATAGTCATTTTCGGTCTTTCCTTAATTAAAAAGAATAGTCATTTTTGTCTTGTTTAACAAATAGTCATTAGAATTAGAGTCTATTTGTTTCAAGTTATATTTATTGATTCCTGGTAATAAAATGATATAAATATATATGTTTATGTTTGTTATAAGTTTACTAAATTTTATTCTCGGCTATAGAGTGTTCCTGGGAATCGAATTTTTTTCCAAAAAAAGCGTGGGAATAAAGTTCTCATAGAGATGTGAATAAATTTATATACATAGTTACCTATAAAAAAGAAATATTTCCTCCGGTCCGATATATAAAAAAAGATTCCTTTTTTAGATACATTTAAACATTAATGAATCCGGTCTTCATTGTAAATTAGATACATTAATTATTCAATGTATCTAAAAAAAAAGAATTTTTTCTTATATATAGGATCAGAGGGAGTATAATCCTTATTTTTATGGTTCTTATGAATATTATAAAGTTAACAAAACATATTTTTTCTAAATACATTGGAACAAAATTTCCATCTTTATATTCCAAGGAATGTTATTTCTAGAAATAAATTTGGTAAACTTGAAACAAACACACTGAATGCATGTTCTATAAATTATGAGTTTTGGTTGAATGAATGAATGGATGTAGCTATGTATGAGTATGGTTCTAAATTATGAGTTCAGGGAACAAGGCAGTAGCTACTGCCTGTCTGTTCTGGTGCGCACAGAACCAGCGTGAGTTAACTTGCGCTAGTGTTAACACTAGCGTGACTTAAGTCACACAACGTGGGTTAACTCACGTTGCTTTTGCACTAGCGTAACTTAAGTCACATAAGGGTAAATATGGAATTTCACTTGGGAATGAGCGAAACCATTTGGGTAAAGAGCATAATTCTTGCAAGTAACGCTAGAACACTGGCTTATTTTCGTTCCATATTTATATATGAACGATCTTTTTATGACTGATTGTTAAATTTGATTTAAGCATCATGTTACGCTTAAGGCACGACCTCTTTTTACAGGTACTTGTTGTGAGATTTGAAGACATAGAAATGAAAAGATTTTTTTAACATGTTAAGAAAGGCGATTGAGTTTCCATTAATAGTATTTTCTCTTATCACTCTTATGTGGTTTGTGTTATTGTTATCCCTTAAGGATTGTTCTATCAAAGTTAACCTGGATGGTTCCTCCTTCGACAACCCATGCAGTGCATATTTTGACAACCTTTTAAGTAATAATAATGGTGTTTGGATTCATGGATTTTCTATTTCTTGTGGAAGAGCATCTTATTTGTTTGTTGAACTCTCAACAATTTTGTGATGCCTTCGACTAGTTTGGGGTCTTGGTTATTAGTTCATTACTATGAATTTGATTATCAGGCGACTTTAGATTTGATTGTTGATGATGATCATAATGAATTTCATCCTCACGAGACTATTCTTTCGCTCATTAGGAAACTTTCCCATGTTCCTTGATTAGCTTCCTTTTCCAACATATTGAGAAAAGATAATAATGTGTTGGTTGATTGGCTAAATACGAGGCTAGCAACATTGATGCACTGAAGATATGACCGTTCTCTTTTTCACAATTAAATTTTATCTTGTTGGTAGACTCCTCTAGAGTGTTTAGGTAACAAGTTGCGTTGCTTATTTTTTTTTGGTCTGTACTTTATTTTCCTTTAGATAGAAATAACTTAATTTTTTTTATGGACTAACTCAAAATTTAATTTAAAAGTACAAATATAATAACAATTTAATTTTTCAAAATCAAGGGTAAATTTGTAGAGTATTTTTTTGACCAAAGTCCATTGATGTACCACTTTGATTTTTTTAAGGGTTGATTTATAACTTAAAAAATAAGTCAAAGAAAGGATGGGTAAATAATACTTTTATTAATTTTTGTCAAAAAAAATTACGTTTATTAATTAAGTGTAGATTTTTTATTATTTTTCAGGAGCAGCGATGAGAAATTAAACGCACGATTTTTTTTACCAAGAACAAGAATATTCGTGTGGGATTTATACCAAGTGCATGTAACATTCACAACTCACAACAGCTCATAATCCTTGTGTCTTTAATTAATCCCCCGTTTAGTTCTCATAGCCTAAGCATGCCACACCCTCCGATCTTCTAACTAACCAAAATCTCAACAGATCCAACGGCTTAAACTAAACTTTAATTTTCACAAGGATTACAACTTCTCATAAATTCAATTAGTTCCAGTTCTTCTAGAAATAATAAAGGGAGTAACT
>Ga0228710_1003738_pt1 | contig 24111 bp, 10 predicted proteins | sample MedpolnodulmetaG_FD_177995 | JGI IMG/M metagenome (GOLD analysis project Ga0228710, IMG submission 177995) | Root nodule microbial communities from Medicago polymorpha collected in Santa Monica, California, United States - pink nodules | ecosystem: Host-associated > Plants > Roots > Nodule...
TCTTCATTGCTTTGTTGCAACCACAAATAGGCAAATCAATTGAAGATGAATTGGTAATGGAATGAGAAGACATTGGGTGAGATGAAAAATTTGGCAGAAAGATGAAGAAGGTAGTGGGTGAGAGATGCAGAACAAATAAATAGAGGGATGAAGAAGATGAAAACTCCAGTTTTTAAATTTGAAATTTACGAGTTTTTAATTTCATCCCTTTGCACTTTTTCGTTTTTCTTTTTGGTCCCTCAAACTAGCCACTACCCAACTCTTTTGACACTTTTGCCAAGTCACACTAAGCCACGTGTGTCTCCGTCTGGCACGTCGCCGTTTTTGTAACGGGAGTTAACGGGAAGGACCATTTGCAAAACGTCAGAAGCTTACAAGGAGAGTTTTGAAAAAAAAGAAGATACAGGGACGATTTGCAAAAATGCGCGAAATTACAGGGACGATTTGCCTATTTAAGCCTTGATTTAATAAAGTAAATATTAAACTTACCTATATGCAATCCTTAATATTTTGTCTGTTAAAAATAAACATAAATATTTTGGATTAGAATCGCAAATTTACATAAGATATATTTTGAACCAAGAGAAGCACACAAATTAATTGGAAAGTGGAAACCATATCTTAAGCTCAAAATTGTAATGAAAATGAGTTTATAAGTCATCTCATTTAACATCAGTGGCGGAACCAGGGATTGGCAAGGGAGAGCCACGGCCACCCCATCTTAAAAATTAAAAAAAAATTATACCTAGGATATTACTATAATCCTTTCAATTAATATGAAAATTACAGATTTCATTTCATTTCCTCTTCCCCTTTCTTCTGAATAGCAGATTAGTGAGCAAACAATAAATTTGTTGACTCTAGGTTTTGCTTTGTCACCTGAGGATAGATATAAAGCTTTTGACATTGACTCTATATGTACTCTTGTTGAAATATATTATCCCATGTATTTTAGTGATCAATAGAAGATTAATTTTCCATTTCATCTTCGACATTTCCTTTTTAATGCTCATCAATCATCAACTTTAAAGAATTTATCAACTATTCAAGAATTATGCTCATGTTTGGCTACCAATGGACAAACCAAAAAATACTTCTTAATTGATAGGTTGTTGCGTCTTACTATGACTCTTCCAGTTTTTGCAGGCACAATTGAAAGATTTTTTTTAGCAATGAAAATTATCAAGTCTAAGTTGAGAAACAAGATGGGATATGGGTTTCTAGGAGATAGCATGTCAATTTATATTGAAAGGAAAATTAGTGCATGTATTAGTTCCAAGTCAATTATCGATGATTTCAAGTCACTCGGAAAGCGTAAAGTGTCACTTTAAGTATTTAATGATCGACTTTATATATTATGTAGTTTAAATTTTAAATGATCGATTTTTGGTTTATTACCACTTAAATGTGTTGTATGCTATATGATTTATATATTTTAGTTTATTTTTATGGTGGTCACCCCAAACTTTTTTGTCTCGCTCCGCCAACATCAACTTTTATTATCTAATATGGAACTCTTCTAATTTATACGTACACAATCGTGGATAATAATATACTAGTATATCTAGTTTCTTTTCTAGATGGGATCTACTTGAGACCAGAGCCGTTCCTTGGCATGCGCAAGGAGCTCTACGGAGCCGAGCCTCCAATTTATGGGGGCCTCAATTAATTGTAGGTGTATGAGTATAATTGTTGGGATGTAGGATAATATTTTCTTTTTTGTTATGTAGGTCTAAATCAAACACTTATTATTTGACAAAAATAAAGAGTAAATGGACAAGTTAGGCTGAACTCACACATCTATCAACAACAAAAATTCAACAAAACAAATTAAAATCAAAATAATGCATATTGTTAATTTGCAATTGTTTAAATTATCATTAATTATTTTTATTAAGGGTCATTTTTAATATTAGAGCCGAGCCTCCAATTTTATTGGAACTGCCCTGCTTGAGACTAATTAGGAATAATGCAAATTGCAATTGGAATTGAACTCCCAAATGTAGCCAATCGAAATTGAATGGCAACATTGACAAGTGAGAAAAATAAATTCAGATTTGACAATGTTTTTGGCATTACAAGTGTTGGGAAATAGCTAGCAGATGAGGAATGATGAGGGGAAATTAGTGGTTGATGCTGAATGTGCTCTTTCTGGTTATAGTTTGAGTCAAAAAACTTAAAAGAAAAAAGCTCTTTCTAGTTCTAGTACATACATAAGTCATGTTCCAATGCCGGATTCTACGGAAGAGACTTTTGTCATTCTTATGGTTTTGTGTATTAAACAAGAAAGCCTCACATGGGGGGCTGGATACAACAATACAACATGAGAATAATTCACCAAACACCCCATTTTTTAATTCTAACTCTTATATAAATATATAACTTATTTTAGTATCAATACATAAGTTAAACTACATATAATAACTTATTTACATAATAGTATAATATATGATTTACAAAAACTAATAAATTTTATATGTTTTCTGATAATTGAGGTATAGTTTGAAAGATCATTTGAATGAGATGATTGAATCTCTTTCAACTTAACTAGAGATTATGAGTTCAATTTTTATCATAAGAATGCAACAATGTTAAAATTGTTTTGGATGAATTTTGTCGTCCATTATGTTCTATATAGTTTGAAGGATTAATCTCTATTATTGTGCGTGAAGAAAATATTAAATTTATAACTAAAAAATATTTGTGGGTGTAATGAGGTGTGTTTGATAGATGTTTCATAGACGATAAAAGTGATACACATGAGGTGCCTAAAGAAAAAGATAACCACATCTGAAGGGCAATGATAGATATAGGTGAAGATGCTCATGAAATTATAAGGCAATCTCATGATATCCCAAATCTTTATGTAAAATGATTGACAAACAAATTAGATTTTATTAAAATCTGATCACCTGGGTGGGTTTTGCATTTATCAAGATATGGCACAGTACTATAATACCAAATCCAACTTATGGTTAGTCAGATCAAATTATTTAGTAGCTCAAACAAACAACAACTTACGTTTGGGGGGGATGAACACAGTCCAAAAACACTTACATAATTGTGGGTTGAGTCGTTCATTTTGTTAAAAAATTAAGAAAAACTGTGTGCTTCATTTATTGGTTTATACTTGCAAATTTAGCTATATGTGATTAGAGTAAACTGTTGAATGATTTTATTAAATTCAATAATAAAAGAATAAGATATCTGTAAATGTGTTTTTTTTTTCAACATGTTATTTATAAGAAATTTTAATGGTTGTTTAACTTTCTATATATACAAGAAACGATGATTGAATGCCTTTAAATATTGAGGTGGATCATCATATTGGACTCAGACAAACCACATAAATGTGTTTGGATATCACATCTTCATCAAAAATTGTAAGTAATGGGATATATGTGCCCCTCACTTATATGTTGTCCAACATCTACTCTTTTATTTAATGTGAGACTATTAAATCACATATGATACATCAACATTCTCTCCCTAAAATATGAGAATTTTTGGATCTTTGATCAACTGAGAACCACATCAACTCCTTCGTTGCACCAGGACTTTGATAAAATTGTTTGGGCATTTGGATAAGAGCATTTTGGACACCACAATATTTACAAAAAGAGAAATGATATTTATACAACCATTTTTGTATAACTTTTGTACAACTTTCTCTCTCATACTCATATTATGTTTTTATTCTCTCTCTTCCGTTTTCTTCCTCTATTGTTCTTGACCAATAAAAAGAGAGAACAACAATGTTGTCTCAAAGGTTGTACCAAAATAGATGTCAAAATATCACTACTCTTGCCAAAAATATTAAGACATTGGTTGTACAAATCTTCTCATTGATATGTCTCTAAAGATCTACTTTTCTATCCTTCAAAAAAATAATAATCTATTTTTCTATTTAATTTAATGTATGATTCTTAACTCGTATTTGACACATCAACAAAATTTTATCCATTTGACACTTTGAGATTTAAACTTCACTTCACCGTATTTTGGGAGTTTAGATAGTCCCTTTCGTAAGATTCAACCTCCATTGGAAACTTTTGAACTTTTCATATTCATATTATAGTTAATGTTGCAATTGAGTTGTAAAAATGGTAGGACCGTGAAAAAAAATCAGGGTGAGATAGCTTTGCTAAAAATTGAGTTTTCTATGGTTTTTTAAGAATTACGAGTAGTATTTCTTTAAAAAAAAGAATTACGAGTAGTATTGTATGTTTTTTTTTGGATGTTGGTTTGTTTTGTTCACTCCAATGATGAGAGTTGTCTTGTTTAATGTTCGGTGTATAGTTTTATCATAAGGACGAAAAGGCTCGAAGTTGTTCAAAATTTATAAATGTTGCGAAACATCGTAAAGAGAGTGACATATAATCAGTGACTCAACCTAAATTTTGGTTGTGGTTGATTTTTACAACAATTTTAAGATGTTATATCATCTACCTAGTATACCTGGCACGACTTCATTCCAATTGATCTCAAGAAGCTACTTCATTGAAGGTTTACATTTGAACAAACTTCGAAAATTGGTCATGAAATCATCTCAGAAGTATGTTTTATGTGCATTTTCCAAGTGATTGTTGTAAATTTGTAATTGATAAATTATCTCTTAATTGAATATAAATTAATATCTCTACGGTATACAAATCATGTATATATTTATTAAATATACAATGTAAATAGATCAATTTTTAAAATATAAAAATGGTATAGCCTCCCTCTAAAAAAAAATGGTATAGCCATGAAATATGGGGTATACCTATCAGAATAATTAACCGACTGGAATGTCAATGTTTCCATTTCTTCTTTTTATTTTGGTCTAGGAACGCCAAATGGCCTTGCTTTTAAATAAGAGCTAACCCACGTTAAAAAGCAAAAGAGCTGGATGGCCTAAAACCTTTGTAGATGATTCTCAAGAAATGAATTTTTTTTCCCAACCTCCAAATCTACTTCGGATTATGAAATCCGAAAAGAGTGGAGGATGTTGGAGGATATTTTTTAACGTGTTTTTACGCTTTTTAGATTATATAATCCAAAATACATAGGGTGTACAAGAAAGTAATAGAGTAGGAAAAGAAACCATCTATGATGAATGATGGATCCATAGGGCTTTACAACATATATGGGCTTAGCCCAGTAAATATTGTTTTGAGGGAAATTATACCATGCATCCCTACAATTAATCCTTTACCCCTGCAAATCATTAAAAATGTCAATTTTATCTTTTTGTTGTTTAACTTTTACAAATATTTCAACTTCACCTCACAATATTTCCTGTAGAGAAATTTTTTCTGGAATTGAATTATTCTTGAAAATCTTAAGTAAATCTTTTTTGTAGCCAATTTCTCTAAACTGGAAAATTTGGGAGAGAAATTTTAGCTATTAACCACCTCCACAATATTTCTTGAATACACTTACTGCACCAAAACAAAGTTCACAACAAATCCCTTGTTAAGAAAATCGATGAGAGAAAAGCAATTGCAGAGACAAAGTTAATTATTGCGAAAACATCTTTAACCTCGAATGGATCTCTCTCGGAGTGTTGGCCGCTGATGGGACTGTAGCAATTTAAAGTTCATCTTTGATTCAATAGTCAAAAAACATATAGTTATTAGATTTGAATTTAAATATGAACTTGAATCACAGTTTGTTTAAATCTACACCAAACTTACAATATGCATGTTTATTGTGTCAAGTACTAGGTTCAGAAAGACTCGCATATTTACGTCTATGATGTGCCTCACTTTTCTAAGTAGAGAGATGTTATATTTGCATGGCAACAACTAGGAAGAATTTTCAAGTTCAGGGGGCATTTTGCACATAAGTGCAAAACTTTAGGAGGGGGTATTTGCAAAACGTCATGTTGACTAACAGAAGAATTTGACAGATGATGTAAATTGATTAACGTTGTGCAATTTTAGGGGGTAATTGAAGTTTTGTTAATTTCTGGGGGGTAATTGACGAAACTTGCAATTTCGGGGAGATAATTGCTTATTTACTCTTGTTTTAATACATCAAGCAACCTCTGTTTGTCCCATTAAATTCAAAACAGAAACATTTATCTCTATAACTCAAATCAACAAACATCGAATTTCTTCAAATTCAAATAATCCACTACTCCAATAACAAGGAAGTTTTCACAATCCCTTAACATTAAAATTTTATGTTTAAAAGATATATTTTTTCTCTTAAATTGATAATATTTTAGTGTTTACGGTTTATGTTAGTTTAGATTTTTTTGTAGTAAATGATTAAATGTTTGAATGTTTGCATTATGAATGCTTCGTAGACTAGGTTTAAGTTGAATATGATAGTTTAAAACTTCAAATAGCCCAATGAACCAAGTATGTATATTTGGAACTCCAAGTGTTCGATGAAATGTTTGGATGAATTCTTCATTGATTGTTTTTCATTTCTTATGTTGTATATTTGAACAATGACAGATATTCAGTAGATCTGAACACGACGCACGCCATAAGATCTTCATGCCTAAGTGTCGATCTTCTGTCTAGTGAGTCAGTCAGAAAGTTTACAGGTGTCTCCCTCTTCACAGATACTTCCACCTGCCTGAATATATCAAAAAGGACATCCCGAGTAAAACCATGTGTGTACTTAAAGCCGATAAGCTCCTTATAATTATGAACTGCATGCTCCCTAAAAGTATCCATGCACACCTTAAGACAAACATGACACACCTTATCAATAGAAAATAATGGAATCATAAGGCGATATCTAAGGATAGTACAATACTCCACAAGTGACATATTCTGACCTAATCCATCAATAATGATAACTATAAGAAAATCATGAGCATGTGATGCTTTCAAACACCCTTAAACTATCTTTTGTCTAGTGGTAATGTCAAACTTAACTTCCATATTTAGAACACTTTTACTAAAAAGGGCACTCGCTAAAATATGTTGTCTTAAAAGAGACAGTGTCCTTTCAAGTAAAACTACTAAAGGCAAAATCTGAAATCGTACCACCTATCTCACTGTCTCTAAAAATATGATCTTGTAGCACCCAAGATTGTTCCCTCAAGCCACAAAAGCATATGAGGAAGCCTCTACTTTTGAGTACAACCCTAAACCCCTCAAGCCTAATAGGTAAAGAAGTCAACCTTCATTGAAGGTCCCCAAAGAAAGAACCTCCACCAACCACAACGTCCTTGAGTGCTCCATGCAACTCTTTTTCAAATAACATGGTCGCCTCCTCTATGTGAATTGGTTGACACGTCCTTAGGCCAAAGAAAAATTTAGTGATACACATGCATGATCAAAGTAGAAGAAGCTTATTTTGATGATCTCGTAACCGTGGAAGGATGTGTATTATTTGAGGAGCCATTTCATGGCTAACCCCTCAATAAAACCTTTATCTCGGCTAACAGCCCCTTCAAGCAATTTCACCCTCAATGTCGGCCTCCCAATATTCGAAGGGAAGAAAAGCCCCCACGACGCTTTTTACCATCACACGAAGGTCAAAAGATCCCAATCTTACGAATATTCAATCAAATGTCCAATTATGACATCGAATCTCAAATGATGTCTAGAGATTTTGCCAACTCCTCTGAATCTCCTAGAAGAGTCTCATCATTAAGATATCAAACATGAAGAAGAAGCTTGCAACTATCTCTGATTTAATGAATAAGATGGTGTAACACAAAAGAAAAAAGAAGAATTTTCAATAAGTCGCCTTGTTGTACTCTAGTGGCAGACTTAATATGTCAATGACTAAGGTATAATCTCATTGCTTGTCCATAAAGAAACTCAACCCATAGAGAAATGGATGGGCATCTCAATCTCACCTCACGCAACAGTGCCGACTTGTCTACCAAGTTGAAAGCTATCAAAAAATCTACTATGAACATAGTCAAGGAATCATCTCCATGTTAATGGTTTAACTCCTTGTTGGCACTGTGCAAAATGGTTTTTGCCCCACTTGAAACCCCAACATCAAACTGAAAGTCATTGAGATATTTAGTCATATTCTCACAAAATTCTTTCATCGCAACTTTGGATATCAGACGTCTCCAAATTGTACCTACTGCAACAGGGTGTATTCCACCATCAAGCTTTGACAATGATGTTAAGGGCGCAGAAGCTACACACTCTTCCAAACTCAAGGGGCATATTCCTCCTAGCCAATGGTTAACTACTAACGTGATAACACATGAAAGATCTCTTGCCAAACTTGAACCTTCTCCAAACAATTTCTCTAATTGGTGTTGGGCTCGCAAACCATCTCTACCACGAGATATCTCTTCAGGGAACTATTTAATCTACCTGATAATGATGTAAACTTCAGCCACAAGGGGAGCTTCAGAAAACATGGTGGTCAACATTGAGGGAGGTGACCTATACATGTGTTTGACCTCTAAAATTTTCATGGTATCTTCATTATATGTGGTGAGTTTGGCATTGAAATTGAGTTTGGAAAGGTAAATGCACATTTGATGTTTTGAAAAGTCAAACCAAACGCGCACTAAGCGGGTTTTGGTTCTACTTCTAGAAGGGGGTAAAATTGATTATATAAGTGTATAATTGATTTTAACATGCCCGGTTGATTTCAAGTAGAATTGATTTTGCCTTTAGAATTAATTTTATTTGAAGTTATGATTTGTAGATTTAGATTTGAGAATTTATTTTTACACACAAATTTATTCTTCAACTCACTTTTAATCAAAAATAAATTTTACAAAATTAATTCATTCAAAATCATTTTTATCACCGAAAAATCAATCATACACTAATCCAATACATCAATTGTATGCTTACGTTTAAATCCAAATTTTTTGTATAAATAAAATTGTGTATTCGGTTCAGACAAAACAAATTGAAAATTCTTTGTCCAAATACTAAAAAAATAATCTATAATCAATTAAGAAAAGGAGTATGCAACTTGAGGGTTGAGACAAATCAATGATGGACGACGAATGGATATTTAGGGGACCAAACCGAAATAATTAAAGGATGGGCAAAGTTATCTTTTTCCTTCCTTTTCACCGTAAAGCCATTTTTAAACTCCATTAGAGGCATTTATAGGTTGATCCTATTTGTGAAAAAAAACTATAGAAAAAAGAGGGAATATAAGAGAAACTCTTGGGGTGGACGTAAGGATTTTGACTCTCTATTTGGTCACACATATAAAAAAAGAAAAAAGTAGAAAAAATAACAATTAAATAATAATTAATTTTTAAATGATTATAGCATGTCCACTTTTTTGTGTGTGTGACCAAATAGAGGGTCCAAATTCTTGTGTCTACCCAAGAATTATTCGGAATATAATAACTAAACAATAAATAGTGATAATAGTATTATGGGTTTTTCTATCATGTGCAAATTTGCACATATTAAGAAGTTTAAAGTAGTAATTTTGACTTGGAACTTGTGTTTTTTATATTAAACATGTAACTTTTAATCAATAATTGTTGGTTTTCAATAAAAAGATACTACTTTTAGTTACTTTAACATGTGCAATATTGCACATTTAGACAAACCCTAGTATTATTATGATTATTATTATGTGTTGTTACTTGTTGTTGGGGTGCGTAAGAATTATGGAAGACAAAATGAAGATAGGTGTGATGAAAAGGTTCAGAGGGTAATGTCCCCTTAAATACCAACATTGTACACTGCTTCAATTCTTCATCTCAGACCACGCCACCCTTTGTTCTTTTTAGGTTGAGGTTCTATCACATTATTCATTCACTTTATGTTTTGGACTGCGTGCAATAAGTAAAGAGCACAATGGACCCCCTCCTTAGCCAATTCCATATTCCCACTCAACCCCCACACCATATTACATATGGATGTTTCATTCAACTATTGGTTTGGTAGAATCACAATGAACGGAAGCGTAACTTTTGAAAAATCATGGTAGGATATTGTTAAATTCATGGTGATTTCAATATGGTGGAGCAAATGCTTCACCTTCTGCTTCTATTGATCTAGGTGGGATGTTTATGTGTCCTTGAGCTCTCTAACAAGCACCATGAAGCAAAATTGTTGGGAAAAAATGAAGTAGATACCTAAGCCTGATGATTCAGATGTTTGTCATATACTCTTAATTTGTCAAATACTTGTTCTTTTTGCAGACAAAATGTACCATTAGATTTTGTTTGACAAAAAATAATAGATAGTTAGTTGATAAACTAGTTTATAACTGATGAGGATATAGGGATAAACTTATAAATACAATGTGAAAAATAATACGAAATTTATTTACTATCATTATATTAATACGAAATTTATAGTAGAAGTACTTGTATTTTTCTTAAAGAGTAAAATATAGTAGGAATCATAAGTTGCTAATTACTCCTTAGTAAGAAAAAGTAGCGATATTATTATTACCCTGGAAAGCCTTACTATGAAGTTTATGTTCATTTTATCTAGTTTTTCTTTGGCAACCGATTATGAAGTTTGACCTCCCTTTTTGTTGCTCCAACAAATTATAAGTCATGATTGGGACGCATGACATCCTACCAATCATCATGATCCTGAAACTGGAAATATTAAAGTTCAAATACTATATACTATAGTACATGTACAACTATACATGTTCTTTCAAAATAAAGTATAGATACGTAAGGTTTTCTTTTGTATGGAAATATTCATACATGTGTTTATACTTGGCAGAAAATGGTAGTATACATATATTAGGGTGTTTATGAATACAAGTCAATCCGACCTACATACTACAATGTGGGATGGAGAGATACTTGATAGATAAAAAAGTCTTGCATTTAATTCACGCTGATTCAAAGCAAACCTATCGTAAAGTTTTGAGAGAGATTTGGTGGAAAACCCTAGGATAAAAAAAGGAGTTAGGATTTCCTATATTGGAGCTATCATCAATATGAATGAAGGAACTCGATTAGTGTTTGGATGCAGGGTGTGGGACAACCGGCGATTTTTCCATAATAATAGGAATGTACCCATGATCAATACTCAAGATTAAGACCTTATTTTTTTACATTAGTTTTGAATGTATTTACAGAACAATTTCAAGAACTATCACTGAGATGTGTATATGCCTTTTGCAAATGATATTGTCCTACTCGGAGAGTTGTAGTGTAACATCTCATACGACTTTAAGCATTGCCGACTGACCCTACAAACCAACACAAGTCTTTTCAGCGTGTTTTTTCCTCACTCACACGTTTACCGGGAAACTTCCGAGTAGGTCACCCATCATAAGACTACTCCAAGTCAAGCACGCTTAACTGTGGAGTTCTTATGTAATGGGCTAACAAAAAGAACATGCATCTTGTTGATATAAGTAGTATTAAACAATTCTTATAAGCCTTTCTTCAACCATGTAGTCCCATACCTACACGGCCTCAGGATCCCTCTCATTCCGATATGATTCGGTTCCTCTAGAAGTTGTCGGGAGCCGCTCATTGTTGTGCCTTGTGCACCGGCGACCACTCCCCGCCCTCGTCAGTCGTGGGTGTTACATGCCCACTAGCTTCCGCTTGGTTCGTCCCCGAACCACACCGTACTGGGAGAGGTATGGTCTGATACCATTATGTAGGAGGAATTAAATGTGAAGTGGAGACTTGGATGTTACAATTTCAAACCAACAATAATTATAGATTGTCATAAAAACTATTTTAATGATAGATTCAGAATGATATACAAGTGTAACGACATGACAACTCACTGCAAAAGTAACATTGTTATTAGGGGTAGTACTTAGTAGTACTATTTGACTATAATTTGTTTTTTGAGGCCCATACCTTGGAGAGTCCCACCTCCATTGAACAATTTGCACCCCCAAGGTCCGGCCCTGAGTTGGTTGATTGTTGTTTTTGTTTGGATTGAACCCGATCAAACTCAAACTTGTAGTATACATATATTAGGGTTTTTTTCACATAAAATATCACCTTACTTCTTTAAACTTACATAATTTCAAACACACGCTTTTCTTTTTTGGAAGAAAGAATTTCAAACACACTTAAAGAATTTACAAGTCAATTCCACACCACAAATTAAATTTCCTTATATTCGATAATTATTGCAAATATATAATCACTCACAAACGACCTGTGTGCTATGATCCACTAACAAAAAAATGGTAGCCAATAAGCCAAATATGACCATTTATTTAAATTCAACTAAAGTTTAGTATAGTAGAATCTCTCTATATTTAGCTTCCATTAACCAAACAAGGTAAGGGATATCAAATCAAGTTGTATATGAGTCTAGGTAACTCCCCCAATATATATGGAAGAAAATAACTTTTGAGCATATAGGATAATAAAAAAGGGTAAAGATAAACATTCATACAAAGACTATAATGTGGATTAGCTCCTAGTGGTCAAGATTGCTGTAAACGATTAACATGCTCACAAATCTCAATTATCAACTAGGCAAATTGAATTACAAGTTAATCAACATATTCCTTCACGCGCAAGTCACACATAGCTTAAAATAGGTTATTGATTCTTTTTAAGGAAAATGGTTAGTGATTAAGTTATAAGGTCATTGTCACGTAAACACATACAAAAAGTACGTACGTAACTGATTTTTTCTCTACTAACTAGATTATGGCACGATGAAATTGAAATTTGACACCAAATCTATCTGTAAGATATAGAGGTGTTCAAATCTAAATCAATCTAAAATAAAATCGTAAATCGATTTAAAATAACCAAAAATCGTAAAAAAATCGAATATTTTTTGATGTGTTTGGATGTTGTTTCTAAAAAACCGCTAGGATCGAATTTTGGACCACTTTTTCAAAAACCGAATCAAATCGAACCGAATTGTATGCAAAAGTAAATATTATAATACTTTTTTTTTTGGGGTCAAGTAGCTTAGTGGCTAGAGCTCACACATTTTAATGTGGAAAAGTGGGGTGTCCGGGGTTCGAACCCCGGCCCCTGCATATAATATGCAATATCCCTACCACCTGAGATAAGCTCACGGGAATAAATATTATAATACTTATTTATTCTTTTATTAGTATTATATATTGCATTATTATGTTGCTTATGGTTTTTAATCTTATATATTGCGCTAATTTCATCTATATTATTAAGAAAATGTTAAAGTGTGTCATTGAGGCATTGGTTAAGAGAACAATAATAGAAATATTGTGTTGAAAAGTGGTGAAAAATGATGAATTCAAACATTTCAAAAGTTTGAAAATTGTAGTTTCCAATGTGAAACTATTATTTTTGCAAGACCCATATTATTATTACTTCATATATTTAAAAAATAATCGATAATTTTCATACTGTAATTTTAACTTTTTTAATGTATTTTGCATCAAACTTTTTATTTCACCGTTTGTGTAATATTAATATTAATAAAAAATTATATTTTGCAAAATATAATATTCTTCAAAAAAAGGTAAATAAAAAATACTCATATATTGCATTTTAGATATCCAAAAACCAATATATCTGTATCAAATCGATTCAGATTTTTATTTTGGATTAGATTATATTTTGTCTCAAAATTGATTTAAACTGCACCGTGAACATCCCTAAATAATAACTTTAAAATTATAAATGGAGATAATAATGTTTAAATGGAGATAATAACATACTCCTTCCGTTTCTAAATATAAGCAAAATTGACTTTTTAAGTTTATTCATTAAATAATGTATATAATACATATTATAAACCATATACATTATTAAATAAATGAACTGAAAAAGTTAGTTTTTATTATATTTTAAAACGGAGGACGTATGATATCTATCTATAGGAAATAGACATACCGTAGATAAAATGGAGATAATAACATGTGTAATAATTTTAAAATTAAAAAGGTGGTCAAAAAAGTGTAGGGTTTTTTTTTGATAAAAAAATGGTGGGAACTTGGGATATGAAAATCTGGAAAACGGCGCCTTATAAATACAAGAAAACGACACGTGTCAAAGTGAGTGATTTTCACCATATTTGCTTGTCGTGTACCGCACGCGTGATGAATGGTGAAACATCAGGCGTAATAAATATACTTTTCAATATTACTACTTTCAATTTTGTTAAATAAATATATTTTTTGACAAAAAATGATAATCATAATTCTTTTTAAGAAAATAATAATATTATTGTTTTCAATAGTTTCACATATGTTTAGAATATTTAATTCACCGTTAAAATAAAGGTTAATTTTGATAGGTGCATAAGCATTTTAGAGGTTTCCTTCAAAAAAAAAAAAAGCATTTTAGAGTTTTTTTTAGAGGCTTTTTTTAACGAGTGTCAAAATAATTTATAAATTCTATGTAAAAAAAATTAACAGTATTGCTTGATACAAAAATACAAAATGAATTTATAAACAAAATTTTCGTAAATATAACTCAATTGGTAAAACATCGTATTATATATATAAGATTCTGGACTTAAAGTCAAGACACTCTATTACCGAAAATAAATAAATCAAGATACGCTACTTATTTATTCTAGAAAGTGAATTTCTAAACACCACCGTATTATCTTTTTAGCATTTTTTTTTCTTTTTATCAAATTAATTGACACTTTAGAATATTAATGCAATATTTGTTATCTTTTCAATTATTATATCCTTATTTATTGAATTTCATTTTATTTAACTACTTTACTAACTACAATTAATAAAAATATTTTAGTAAATGATATTAATTTTACCATTAAAATTAACGCAATTAATCATTTATTTAATAATTATGAATAAACTTTAAACGACTATAATTTAAAGATGGATGAAACAACAAAATACAAATAAATCATGTATATATCCATTTAAATTTCAACAATGCGATTTTACATTGTGATGCTCTAACAATTTGCCAATTGTTGACTATGACATTAATGGTAGTCTCACCAACTCGCCACATATATCTGCCAATTTTCAGGAGGGCTGCATCATTATCATTTCTCATTTATTTTGTTTTGACTCGCATGATCATTTTTCATAATTAGCTATCGGGAAATGTTAATTTGTGCTTTAGGGTATACGTTAAGAATTTCATTAATAGAAATTATGTATTAAAAATTGTGTTAATTTATTATTAAAAATGTTTAATATTAATTTTTTCTATTAAATTCTTATCATTAATAGAATGAAAATAATGCTTAATATGTGCTCTAAGGACACCAAATTAATATGACCCTTAATTATTTCATCACATCCATATGAAAGTTGGGTTTAAAGTTTAGTCAAAATGGACTTAAAAGTGCAGTTTTTGTCCTGATTTTAATTTCTTGATTTGTAAATCCAAAAATAACGTCACTCATTTTTAAAATTTGAGAAATTGTCTTCTAACATCATCACCCTCCAATTAGGATGTTGTTTCACAAGTTGATAAATCTGCACTTTAAATTTTCAACTATTATGCGGCAAAATCAATAACATATAAATCGTTGAAGTATTTGAAGGTGTTGATTTAGATTTTGGAGCGTATTTGATTTGATTCTTTTCGTTGTCTGTTTTGGTGGATCAATTTAGTTTCTTAAAAAAAACATTGAATATAACTTTACAAAATAGTACTCTCTGGTTTTAATTATAAGAAAATATTCATTTTTTAAGTTCATTTAATAAAACATGTATGTGATTTATATTATAATCGAGATACATTATTTATTGAATCAACTTTAAAAAAAGAATATTTTTTGCATGTGAGACCGGTGAGAGTATAAAACATTAATGTTGTATATATATATTTTTTCTGTTGGAGCAAAATTAGCATGATCCCATAAGCATAATGTGCATTGAAGGACTATATTTCTAACGCCAAAAATTATTTTAACAAAGTGCACAGTAAAAAATAATTTTTAAATTTTCGACAATTTTATGATTACTCATCATGATTCAGGAACAAAAGTGACAATTGTTTCAAATAAATAAAGAGGTACACCATATAAAGTTTTACAATCATAAAAAACAATTGAAATCGCCACGATTTGTCCTTATTTTTTATCAAATCATATACACCCTATGTCTTATAAGCTCATTTGCTTAAAAAAGATTTGTTTTGTAATGTTGCTTTTTCATGAGTTTATAACTAATTTTACTTGTTTATATCGTGTTTTTACTGGTTAATTCAATTAACTTATAACTTATCATTTTTTATCTCAATTTTAACCTTCTAACCTTAATTGAAAATATATATATATTTTTCTTTGAAGGAGAAAAATATATTAATCAAACGTATCTTTCTACGTCATTTTATATTTTTGTGTTACTTCAATTAATTAAATTACAAATTTAATTAGTTAACGCATCTGTTACATGTTACAAAATCACCACCAAGCCAACTAAAGTGAATTTAATATTTGGGGGATGTTAAACAGTGCCTCCAGGTGTATTGGTTAAACATCCAAAACAAGAAAATTTTCACAATAAGTAATGTAATCATTATTTTGTTAAGGGTTTTTCTATCATGTGCAAATTTGCATATGTTAAGAAGTTTTAAATAGTAACTTTGCATTGGAACTTGTATATTTTGTATAAATACATAACTTTTTAATAAATAATTATTTATTTTCAATAAAAATTTACTATTTTTAGTAACTTTAACATATGCAATGTTGCACATGATAGACAAACCCTTTTGTTAAAAGTAACATCTTATATTTTCAAGACAAAATTTCTATTTATAAATTTCTTAATCAATGTGTTGGGGCACCAGTTAACAAAACCGTCGATACTTTAATAAGATCGTCCATTATAAACTAATTTATAATCTATTCACAATTTTTACTAAATAGAAGTTATACATATACTAAATAGGGGTCCCAATGGTATATTAATTACCCTTGCTATTATATTTTTGTTCAGAAAAATAAGTGTACTTGTGTTTATTTAGAGAATAATAAAATAATAATGTTTGTTGCAGTTGCAAGTACTTGATAGCGTGTAAGTATTGTACTGTTTCTGACTTCTTTATAGACATTACATTACTTTATCGTATATAGCTCTGCTTTCCCTATTTCAATTTATTAATACTATAATATACTCTATTATTATTCTATACTATAGTACAGTACTACCATTTTCTTTATAGACTATAGTATATTTATATTTATAAAATAATAAAGCTGCAAGGGTTAGAAGTTGTTGGAAGTAGCATGCACACTGCTTCTTGCTGTTTCAAGCAAAGAGAAATAAGAGAGAGAGAATAGAAAAAAGTGCTTTGAGAATTGTAAAGAAAAAACAAAGAAAGAAGCACTGTTTCAGAGTGTGATGTGATGAGTGGTTTCACTCAAAGGTTGGTTTCTTTTTTATATTTAGAAACAAAAAATATAAAAAAAAACCACTCATTATGCTTTGATACGCGTGCTTTGATGCAAACTAATGAAAGTTTTTTATTTTTTCTACTTTTCTTTTTGTCAAAAGATTTGCACTTTGACCTTTTTTTAGCAGTTTTTGTTCCTTAGTTCACTCCTTTTCACATTACTTGGTTTGTTTTGTTTTTCTTAGACAAACAACAAAATGAGATTCTCATGTTAAGAATTTAAGAATATTAATGATGATGATGATCAAAATGGACCCTTGTTTTGTACTAACCTTTTGTTTCTTCTACTTTTCTCTCTCAAGTCAATACAACTAAATGGGGTGGTGGTGATTATTTTTTTGGTGAACAATATCATATTCAAGTTTATTCCTCTTTATTGTGTTTGGTGGTGATGTTGCATGTTGTGAATTGAAGACTAAGATAGTTGTGTTGTGAAAGTGGAACATGGCTTCCTTAGAAGAAAAGGCTAAAAGTGTTGGAGGAGTTGTTGGTGGTCAAACTCTTGTTGCTGAAATGAAGTTGCTCAAAGAAATGCAAGAACATTGTGGTAAGTTAATGTTTCCTTCTCTTTTTCTTAATTTTTACAATGTTTATGTTATATGGTTTCATAGTTTTCTTAGTAGAAATAGAGATTTTGATTTGATTGATATTTGGTTGTGCTAATTTTTGTTTAGGGGTTAGAAAGACTTTAAATTCAGAATTATGGCATGCTTGTGCTGGCCCTCTTGTGTCTTTGCCTCAAGTGGGGGGTCTTGTCTATTACTTCCCTCAAGGACATAGTGAACAGGTAACGTTCAAACTCAAGAATCTCTTTTTTATGTTTTAACATTTTTAAGTGCTAATCATTCATTGCTTATGTTAGTATTGTACTATTAAGTTTCTTTGGTTAGAATTAGCAAGATTCTAGTTTCTATTGAATGGTTGAAACATGTGTTGAATTTTTGTCTGTGTTTTGTCCTTTTAAGGTTGCAGCTTCTACTAGAAGAATAGCTACCTCACAGATTCCAAACTACCCTAGCCTTCCATCTCAGTTGTTGTGTCAAGTACAAAATGTCACACTACATGTGAGTAGTGTGTTCTCTCTTGATTTACCACTTTTTATTGTTGCATTTCTACTTAATCACTCATTTCAGCTTCAAATTATCATAACCCCTTTAAATTGTTTGTTTTGATAATAGGCTGACAAGGAGACAGATGAAATCTATGCTCAAATGACTCTCCAACCACTGAATTCTGTAAGCTATATGAAGTAGTTCTAGAATTATCATTGTTGTTATTGTACATCTGAATGTTGTTATTGGCTATGATTATATTTGATGTATTATTTTCCATTAATTTGTGTTAGGAAAAAGAAGTGTTTCCGGTATCTGAGTTTGGATTAAACAAAAGTAAACATCCAACTGAGTTTTTCTGCAAAACTTTAACTGCAAGTGATACTAGCACACATGGTGGCTTTTCGGTTCCACGCAGAGCTGCGGAAAAGCTATTTCCTCCATTGGTAAGGCTATATTGCACTAGGTGGTTGCAACCTTCTTTTATGGCTGTACAAGAACCCTCATTTGATTAGTGTGTTTTGGTTTTAGGATTACACAATTCAACCCCCAACTCAAGAACTTGTTGTTCGAGATTTGCATGATAATACATGGACATTTCGACATATTTACCGAGGTGAGGATGTTTTCTGCATCTATGTAGCACCTAGCATATACACTTTAGATTAATGGTATGTCCAGTGTATGATATGTGTCAGAATCGGCCACCGACACGTGTAGTTACATTCAATTTTTTCATGTTTTCTAGTTATTGTCAGTGTCGGTTCCATGTGTGGTGTTCATATCTGTGTGTTTCATAGTTCTACCATGTCTATTTGTTTGGTAAAATAAATAGGAATAAATGTTTGTGGTCGTGGATTACATATTGTATTATTTTAACTGCAACTTTTTACTTCCTCTTGGCTGCAAGTTATTATTGTTTGAGTTTCAATGTTTTCTTTATCTTAACCTTCAAAATATTTAGTCTTAAAAGAGCCTGATTGGGTTAGATCCTTACGTATTTTCCTACATTTTTCATGTAGGTCAGCCGAAGAGACACCTTCTCACAACAGGTTGGAGTTTGTTTGTCGGCTCAAAAAGGCTTAGAGCAGGCGATTCTGTTCTTTTTATCAGGTAAAATTTGTTTGCTTCATTTTTGTCAAGTAGCTTCAACATGATACGAAACTCTGTTATTATCTGAATATAGGTAGAATAACTAGTGTGCAGAACAAAGTCTGCATAATCTTTCTAATTAGACCTGTTTTTCCTCCATGGTTACATTGCAATGTAATGGTTTTCAATATTGGGAAAATTGTGGAATTCAGATTAGCAATTTTATTTTAAATTCTGACCAATAATCATCTTTCCATAATTTAATACCAAGTGTGATGTGTTATTGTTACAAGGGATGAGAAGTCGCAATTGCGAGTGGGTGTAAGGCGTGCTAATCGTCAACAGACAACACTGCCATCATCCGTACTTTCTGCTGATAGCATGCACATTGGTGTGCTTGCTGCTGCAGCTCATGCTGCTGCTAATCGAAGTCCATTCACGATTTTCTACAATCCAAGGTATACCTAAATATGTTAATACCTCACCTGACATATAATATTTTTAAATCTAATTGTGGTACTAATTTCTTCTTGAGTGTATTATTTGTAGGGCATGTCCTTCAGATTTTGTTATTCCACTGGCCAAATACAGAAAATCTGTTTATGGGACTCAGCTGTCAGCTGGCATGAGATTTGGTATGATGTTTGAGACCGAGGAATCGGGTAAGCGCAGGTAATTTCCTGAATTCTTCTGAACTGTTTTCTGTGATATGTGCAAACTCGTGAACTAACAAGAATAGTTGATACATATTTCTTATTCTGCAGATATATGGGTACAATTGTAGGTATCAGTGATGTCGATCCTTTAAGGTGGCCTGGTTCTAAGTGGCGAAATATTCAGGTAGGTTAAGTTCTAGTAACCCCAGTTATTAAGATCTACCATTAACGACTAATTGTATGGTTTCATCTAATATTTCTATAAAACATACTCTATTTTGGGCCTTAATCTTAGTAAGATGGATTAATTAAATTTCGTTGTAAATAAACAGGCTGAATGGGATGAGCCAGGGTGCGGAGATAAGCAAAATAGGGTTAGTGTTTGGGAGATTGAGACTCCAGAAAGTCTTTTCATCTTTCCTTCTTTGACTTCAAGCCTAAAACGGCCATTGCAATCCGGATATTTGGGTAAGTTTCTTAGTTCTCTCTTCCCTCCTTATCAAAATGTCTTGTACTTGATCACTAGTAGTTATTTTGGTTCTGTGATGCAGAAAATGAGTGGGGAACTTTGATACGAAGACCCTTTATTAAAGTACCTGAAAATGGAGGAACAATGGAGATCTCAAACTCAATGCCAAATCTCTACCAAGAAAACATGATGAAGATGTTTTATAAACCACAGGTGATCAACAACAATGGAGCCTTTTTACCTATCATGCAACAAGATTATGCTCCTACAAGAGTTCCCTTGCAAGATATGAAGTTCACACAGGCAATAGAGAATCCGAAAGTTCACCTTTCAAGCACAGAAAGCATACCTAATAATACCTTAAACATGCATTCATTGTTGAAAAGTGACCAACTGGAAAAGTTGCAGCCTTTGGCCAAAACCGATAATTCGAAATTAGAATCAGAGGTGTTACCTGATCATATGTTTGACTTCCCTTCTTTTGAAAGCTGCAACAACATTGAAAAGGTGAATACGGCGAACCAATTAACATATCATAATCAAAACCAAAACCAAAGTCAAAATCCATTACCCGCTCATACTAGTCCATGGACTATGCAGCAGCCTCAGTTAGAATCATCAATATCACATCCTCAACTGATTGACATGGTCCAACCCGATTCTTCTATTGTAAACGGCATGCTTCCTCAGCTAGACGTTGACGAATGGATGATGTATTCTTCTTGTCAGCCTCAAGTAGTGAATCCCTCTATACCCTCAATGAACCAAGAAGTGTGGGATCAATATGTCAAGAATTTTAACTTGAGGGATCTTTCAGCTGAAAGCAATAACCAAAGTGAAATTTGTGTCAATGTTGATGCTAGTAATAGTGTGAGTACCACTATGGTTGATCCTTCTACTTCAAACACCATTTTTGACGACTTTTGCTCAATGAAGGATAAAGATTTTCAGCACCCTCAAGATTGCATGGTTGGCAACTTAAGTTCTAGTCAGGATGGCCAGTCTCAGATTACCTCTGCTAGTCTAGCTGAGTCGCACGCCTTTTCTCTGCGAGACAACTCTGGTGGTACTTCTTCAAGCCATGTTGATTTTGATGAAAGTAGTTTTCTGCAGAATAATAACTCTTGGAAGCAAGTAGCTGCACCAATCCGAACCTACACAAAGGTAACATTATTTCTGTAATGTTGGCATGAATGTTATTGTTTCTTCCAACTTGTTTCAACCTTGTATATCATGATGATATTTTATTGTGTGTAACAGGTCCAGAAAGCAGGTTCTGTAGGAAGATCAATTGATGTGACTACTTTCAAAAACTATGAAGAGTTGATCCGCTCAATTGAATGCATGTTTGGACTGGACGGTCTGCTGAATGACACAAAAGGTTCCGGATGGAAATTAGTATATGTGGATTACGAGAGTGATGTTCTGCTTGTTGGAGATGATCCTTGGGAGTAAGTTTCTTACCCTTCTTTCGTGTAATGTTTGATCTTTGACACTTAGGTTTAATAGTCTTATTTTGGTTATATTTTTTCAGACAAAAAAAAGACCCTTTTTATATATTAAAATTTTTGTAACAATGTTGTGATCTTGTGTAGGGAATTTGTGGGGTGTGTCCGCTGTATACGAATATTATCACCTTCAGAAGTTAAAGAGATGAGTGAAGAAGGGATGAAGCTTCTAAACTGTGGAGCATTGCAAGGAATCAATGTGTGAATAACATCATGCTTTGATATGTTCTTAAAAAATGTGCTTGTAATGTATGAACTAAAATGACACTCATTTGGGAATGGAATCAGAATATTGGTAGATCCATCAAACAAACCTTCATCGGGGACGAGTCATTAGTTTATGACAAATCAGAAATTATGAATGTTAAATGAATCAAAAGGTTGAATACCTTAACTTGTAATGTAGTATTGCAAACAAGTAGAAATATTATGCATGTTTTATTACTCTTGTACTTCATTGAATCTTCGTCTAATAGTGGATTAATGGCAAAGATTTGGCCACTATTATACTTGCCCAACAATTGAAAATAGCTAACGACTTAGCCTAGTATTTGGCTAACAACTAAACTAGTTTACTCTAAAACCAAAGTCAAAAGATAAGCAATAGGAAGTGAAGAAAAAAGATATCATGGAATTTGATCTGAATATCCAAAATGAAACCTGAATTATGGTTTACTTAAAACCAAATATCCAAAATGATTGCCTAAACTCCTAACTCCTAAGTTGTCTCATCCCAAAATGACAACATTTAATACAATGTTTCATATATCTATCCAAAAGAGAAGTTGTGAAACTAGAGTCAACTAGCATTTGATAACTCGTGGTCGATATCTCAGATAACCTTGTCCATGTCGAGGTCTATCATCGGCTAGAATGGATGCTTCATTCCTTGGTTGGGGAACCAGGGTCCAGTTGTAATACGCCAATTAATGGCCTCGTGAAAAGATATAGTTGCTCTTCTATGCTTTGATCATTCAGACCTAGGAACTTGTAGCCATTGCCATCATAACCCACAAATATGGGCATATGATCAGCATCAAACAAAACTGCAGGATGTCCAACAATAGGATCTGAAATCATCATCCTCTGGACAGGGTTAAAAACCCTGTGAAAATTTGGTACCACCGCTCAATTGCTGCGAAAGACAAAAAATACAGTGTTTAAATTAGAAGGAAGTTTTTCTCAAAAATAATAATTAGAAGGAAGTTAAATAAGGCCATGACAACGGGTGAGAGTTTGGTAGAAAAGTGTGTTTCATAACCACAAACAAAAATAACATAAATGATAGAAAAGATAAATAAAATGCAAAACATAATAGGTGACATTTCACATGGGATGGGAAAGTGTAAAACTTTCACACCATGGGTAAGTTGGATCCAACCATTTGATTAAATGAATAACACATTGTTATCATGCTCTCTCAATACTATATTTTTTTTGGAAGTTTTAACCCCCTAACTTTCCCAAAGTTGCGATTTTGGTTCCTTAAGAAAAAAACTACAAAATCACCCTCTCAATACTATATTTTTTCACACTATCTGACTTGTCATCATCATGTTAAGATTGCTAATTTCGTAAAAAAGGAGCAAAATACAATCATAATCAACAACAACATAAGAAGAATCATAAGAGCATGGACTTAATATACAATCAAACTCAACTCAAGCAAATGATGTAGTTTTACTTTCTTTGTTACAAGAGCAGGAACGTAAGATACAATCACAATCAACAACAACATCATCTAATTATTTCATTAAAAAAACACAACAAAAACTAGGTATTAAGATTCATAGATAAACAAAATTGAAACCATTATCGTGAGCAAATGTTGCTGTTTATTTTTAACTTAATTTTTTGGGTTCTTGCAAGAAAGGCCAAGAATCAGCGTGTTTTTGGGTTCATTAATGTTACATGAAAAAGCTTTGGTAAGCATGAATCCATGATAAAACATGTACACCTTTTAATCTAATGGTCATAAATTTTTTTTCCTATAGTGGGTTCAGTATCACAACAACATGCTAAGATAAACCCCAAAACCACAGTATCACACCAACATGCTAAACCCCAAACCATCAATGGCACAACAAACAAGATACTTTTA
>Ga0228710_1003740_pt1 | contig 24103 bp, 11 predicted proteins | sample MedpolnodulmetaG_FD_177995 | JGI IMG/M metagenome (GOLD analysis project Ga0228710, IMG submission 177995) | Root nodule microbial communities from Medicago polymorpha collected in Santa Monica, California, United States - pink nodules | ecosystem: Host-associated > Plants > Roots > Nodule...
GTTTTAATATTTTTTTTTTTTTTTTTTTTTTTTTTTTTTTTTTTTTTTTTTTTTTTTTATTTTTTTTTTTTTTTTTTTTTTATGTTTTTCTGTGTTATGCTTCAATTTTTCTTGTTTGTGCTGTGAAGTGACTTGATGATAGTGGTCAGGTTGGTATAGTTTGTGTGGTTTTATCTGGTAAATAGGAGACAATTGCTTATGATTTATGGTGAATGTTGTCATTGATGAAAAAAAAAATTTGTTTTGAAATTGCAATTTAGAAGTTTCTTCTGTCAGGGATTGCCTCTATATAGGACTTCCATGTTAGAGAATCTCATAAGGGCCCTTAATGGTCCAATCGAATTTGTGAATCTCATGTATTGTTGCTACTGCTGAATTATGTTAGAGAATTTCATATATTGTTGCTACTGGTAAAAATGAATTTGTGAATCTAATTTGATTAATGCTTACTTTTTTGTTTTTGTTAATTGCACGGTAAAGTTTGTAAATTTGTTTGGTGGTGTAGAAAATGCTTGAACTGTGAATGAATATTAATGATTTTTTTAGTTGAAATGGAATCATTATCTTGTTAGGTTTATTTGCAAGCTATGAAACACTTGGTTTAGACGTGTCCCGGTGTCAGACATGTGTCGTGTTCGACCCTGACACATATAATTACATTGAGTTATGTGATTTTCTCAAATTATTAGTGGTGTCAGTGTCCGTGTCATATCCGCTGTCCGTGTCCGTATTCGTGCTTCATAGTTTGCAAGGAATCTTTTTTTTTGTTTTTTTTGAAGTAAAGATAAATAATGGGTTTTGTGTTTCTAGCTTCAATTTAGGAGTAAAGTTTGTTTCTTTTTTGTTTTTCTGTGTTATGCTTCAATTTTTCTTGTTTGTGCTTTGAGCAGACTTGATAGTGGTCAGGTTGGTATAGTCTGTATGGATTCATGTGGTAAATAGGAAATATTGCTTACGATTTTGATAAATTTGATCATTGATGAAAAAATATTGTTTTGAAATTGCAACTTAAAAGTTTCTTCTGTTAGGGATTGTCTGTATGTTGGAATTTATGTTAGAGAATCTCATATGTGATTTGATGATCCAATTGTTGCTACCGCTGATTAAGGTTTTTAAGAATTTGTGATTGCAGAAGGAAAAAGATATGAGAGAATCACTGAATCTACTTTTTTGTCTTGCTACCTAGTTAGTCATTATATTTATATAGATATAGATATTTATATTTACATAGATTATAAATGGGAGCTTCCATTTTTTTTCTTCTGCATATGTTGCATGAAATTTTCTGTTACTGAAACTGTCTTAGATTTTAAAACAATCACAATATGCTCCAGTGAAGTTTGAATGAAGATTTAAATATTGATATTTCAAATGATTGTGGCGAAATTTGTCTACCCTTCTTGCACGAGTTCATATTTGACGATACCAATTACAATCCTCAAGAACTTTTGAACTAACTTACTTGTTAAATTAGGAGACCAACACAATCAAGGACTTGAAATTGGCTCTTTAGACTGATTATGTATACTATCAGAATTCCAAAATCTTGTGAACTATCTTTTACTCTCTCACTTTTAACCGTCTACGTTTCTGGTGTTTGTTTTTACATCTACAGGCCCAGGGTAGCTGACGCTAATGCAGATTGTGACTTATTTATGTTTGGCCCAACATTCGTCTTTTATTTGTTCAATATTGTTTGAATCGTAGCATCGAATAGTGAAGCAGTTCTTTTCAGATAAGTATAAATGTTTGACAACAAAGTATTTTTTACCTACAAAAGAAAGCGACACTCTCAAAGTAGAAGTTCTGTGCTTGGAAATCAGCAAAATTCAGTTGTTGAAGATGTCCGTGATTGTTCTTTATCTAAACAAGCCAAGCTTACTGATGAGAAGACATCAGAAAAACATGAAGAAAAATCAACGGTGAGATTCTAATGCACCTAGGATGACTAATGTATTTCTACCACGTTATTCCTTTAAACAAACTACTACATGTAAGTGCATTGATGTATATGGAAAGTGACAAGTATATTACTTCCATGACTATCTGAGCTTCAATTACTATTATGTATTTTTTTCAACCTCCTAGATTGGGCTGATTCTTATGAATATAATATGAAGTGCTTACTTTTCTCTCTGTCCGTATATTTCATAGGATACTAGTGATGGACAAAAGCCGTGCTTTGAATGCATCAAACAACCAGATCATTCAATGTCACTTCCAGTTCAAAGGCCAGGTGTTCCGGTCCCGGAACCAGGGGAGCTTGGAATTTCTGATGAAACAGAAATGACAGTTACTACGAATGAATCCTTTTTAACAAGGCTGCCATGTGAGGATAACTCCAAGAAGGATGTTGATGAATTTCCCCCAACAAAGAAGGCTTCACAGAATGGTTCTGACACACAGAAAAATTCCTTTGTAGGTGAAAACTCTGGTAATGAATGTGACAATGGTTCTAATATAAACAATATTTCCCCGTCAGCTGAATTGGATGCTGGGAATGATTTCAATTTAATCAACTCAGAGACATCCATTCCAAAGGAAATCAGTGCTGCATGTGACAATGAATCTCTTGTTTTGAATAAGTCAACAGATAGATCTACTGACTCACCCTCGGAAGATAATTTTGGGAACCAATCTGAAGAAAAGGTAGCACAGACGAACTTGGCTGGTCCATTAATAACCTATCGATGTTATAAAAGAAAAAGGAGTATGGATGGGACTGATAAGGAAAACATTCCAGTGCTAACCAAGTGGAGTATGCTTGCAAATGCTAATCCTGATTCTCGTGATGAATCATCTTGTGATGAGTCTCCTGCAAATAATGCACTAGACCTTAACCAATCAGTTGAAATTTCGGAAAGAGAGAAGCCACTGGGTCACACTCAAGATGAGACATCTTGTAGAAGCAGTTCTAGGGTTTTTCTAACAGATCTTAATCAATCGGTGGAGCTTTCTGAAAGAGGGGAGCTTGATCAAACTCAAGAAAAAGTATGGCTTCCTTGTGATTCTCTTAAACCTTATGATTTGTTACTCAAAATTCTGATTGGTCCATCAATTATGATATGCTATATGTTTAAAAGAGTATTCTGTGATAAATTTCATATTTTTGTTTTGAGAACATTTAAATATTTTTCCTCATTGCTGATTTATATATGTGTTGGCTGGTAATAAATGCAACGAAGCATGATTATATATAGTTCTTTCCTGTTATGTTGGATTCAAATTTTACACAACATATTATCCGCCATGCAAAAGGTTTCAGCTCCTTTATTTACCAACTCTAGAGCAAGTGTAAGTTTGGAACATGTAGTTTGGGTGTAGAGAATCTCATGCTGTCAAAAGGAATGTGCTGACTTCTGTTGTGATCCATGGTTTTGTTTATTTATGTATAATTGTTTGTTTTTAAATCTTCATTAAATGTAGCGATGGTGTTATGAGATAGATAGTATAACGGGCATAAGAGTTAAATCTTGTCTACAAAACAGATTGAAAGTCAAAAAGCTAATGAATTCATGTCAAAGTTTGAAATTTACTTGTCCATGATCAATTAATTGACCACAGATCTCGTGTGAATCACTGTAGTTTTTGATTTTTTGTCAGGTGAGGAATGCTGACACTTCAGGTACTAGTGGAGTTGTTTCTGAAACATGGTATATTCCATCAAATGCAATAAACTAAGTTTTTACATATTATAATGTAATAGAAAATCATTTATTGGTCGTGAAAATAATTGCATATGAATGTATTTGTTCCAACAGCATGACACAAGTGGGAGAGCAACCGGGTCATGGGGAAGACATAGTGAAAACGGACCCCCATAGAACAGAAGTTGCAAGCCAGAATTCTCTGATGCACAAGGAAGCCGAACATGTTGATAAGGATTGCGAAGGAATCCCTATCAATGTTGATTCTAGAGATCTCTGTCATGCTTCCACAACTGCCGACCAAGAACTAGAAGAGTTGCAACCCTCTGGGAAAAAAGCCATTCAAAATGTTCTTAGCAATGACATGAAGAAAAGTGGAGGGCACCAACCTCAGTTTGTCCTGCCTGCTGTCTCTGCAGGTATTACTAATCACTCAAAGTCTGTTTGGATTAGCTTATCTACTGACATAAGCGCTTGTGTTAGATTGCTTGAGAAAGCTTATGGAAACAGCTTATAACATGTCCATAATCTATTTTCAGTTTATTTCCATGTGCTCTCCAAGATGATTATTTGAGAAAGCTTATGGAAACAGTTTATGACATGTCTATAATCTGTTATCAGTTTATTTCCATATGCTCTTCAAGATAACTTATGAAATCAGCTTATAGCTTATATGAAAACATTTCCATATGCTCTACAAGATAACTTATGAAATCAGCTTAAAGCTTATATGAAAACAAGTTGACTTTATTTTATCTTTTATTGTAAAAATAGCTTATACATAAACACTTATGATAAGTGCTTATGCTATAAGCATTTAATTAAGTTGTTTATCCAAACATGGTCTTAACCTTTAATGTGAAAACAATGAATCTGGTGTTTTGTTATGAAGTTTTGATTGGTGATAAATATTTTTCTTGAATGCTTTTACATCCATAATTGCATTTCTTTGAAGAGTTCATATAGGATTTTTCATGTGATACAGAAGAGAACACTGTTGAAGTGAACCTTGGTTCTGACAAGCATTCCCTTCCCTTGGCGATGAGAACTCTTGTAGCCAAATCTGACTCTACAAGCAGTAGATCTGCCATTGTTGAAAATCAAGTTACGCAACTGGAATTTTTGAACTCCAGCAATATAAAGGTACGAAAAGATGCTTTTACTTCCCTGACTTCAAGGATTATAGTTTTCATATTTTAGAAAAAGCAAATTATCATGCAGGGAATCCTGTTAAATATTTCCGGATTAGGGGTAATAAACAAAAGTTGGAATTAGTGGTCAATGTAATGGTTAATCCAAGATCAACTGGATAATACATTTTACCCCCTAGTTGGAAATATGTTTTACTAAGATTTTCTAAATGTTTTTTTTTCTTTTTTCATAAGGGTATTTATGAATATCAATCATGAATTCATGTTATATGTTGCATCTCCAAGATGATGGCATTGTTCATTATTGATATATTGTTCTCCGCCCCTCAGGTGATTTCAGAAGGAAAGACTATCGATGATGTCTGCTCAAGTATTACTCAATCTCAGTCAGGTGGTTGCATGATGTTAAATGAAAGAATGAATGTTCAACCACCTAACACTATTCAACCAGAACAAATGCCAACTGTTTCTCTTTCTTTGGGTTTATCTCCACCTCTGGAGCATGAGACTGGAGGTTGTTTGTCTACACTGCCTTTGTTTAATTTAACCTCTGGAACTATAGATATTGTCCAAGATGGATTGTGTCAGTCTTCAACGAACCGGAAACCATTGCATCTCCGGCACAAGGCAGTACTTGACAACATTGTAAGCAAAACAAGAGCTTCAAATGAAAGAGGAAAATTTCAGGAAAATTACAAGCCACACCCTATAATGTGGTCTGAAGAGGAGTTGGATTTTCTCTGGATTGGTGTGAGGAGACATGGTAGGGGCAATTGGGATGCTATGCTCAGGGATCCAAGATTGCGGTTTTCACCATTAAGGGTACCATGGGACCTTGCTGAGAGATGGGAGGAGGAGCAACTTAAACTTTTGAAAGATAGTGTTCCACACTTCATGCATCCAAACACAGAAAGAGCGGCGGCGTCGGCAGCGTTGCAAGGAAAAGCTTGCTTCTTAGATCCAAAATCAGGTACTTGGAGACAAAATACTATGGAGGAGACTACTTTATCATCTGAAGATGCATTTTCTTACAGGGAAAGCAACCCCTTGAAGAAATCTCTTGCGAGGTCATTTTTTCAAAGTAACACCGCAGTACGCGGTCTTGCGCCAAATATTCATTCTGGTAGAGCTTCTTACAACAACAACATAGATAAGTTTGAATTAGGATTTTTCAATTCTCCAGGAAGCTCGAGTATTTCCAGGGAAAATTCTTATTCAAATGATTATCCATTTAATTGTTCGACTGCAAAGAATAATTTGCCACAATGGCTCAGAGAAGCAATCAATACTCCTCCAATGTCTGTAGAGCCAAATCGGTCTGCAGGGCATTGCTTTGATGCTGGTGGTAAGTCAGGCTCAGGCTTTCTGCCTCAAAATCAGTTGAGTGGTTTGAAGACAAATGAGGTACATATGTCAAATGCTTCTCACTATTCAACCTATTCAAGAAGAAAATATGGGACACTGAAAATGAACAAGTCTCTTGAACATCATGTCAGCAAACAAGACAATTTGATTGTTATTGACAGCGACACATCTTCTGAAGAGACTATATCTGACGATCACCGTGCCAGCTTGAAGATTTGAAGTATGTATGTTCTGTTAGATTATCCTGTTCAAAACATGTAGTGAGCTGTAGAAAATTGTTGTAGGTGAACGTTGCATGGTTTTGTAGATTACCAATTTATAAACTTAGGAGCTGTTATGACTTTATGCCAAATGAATGTTAATTTAATGTTTAACTGAATCTTTTAGGGATTTCAAATGGTCATATTTATTTGACTTTTCTTAAATGGTTAGTATTTATTTGGAAAAAAATGCAAGTGTTTCATTATTGTGTTTGGTAGGTTTTCAGCCGAAATAAGCCTTCCAAAATTTGTTAATGTGAGTGCATTGAATTTTTCAATGCACTCATGCTCAAGGCTATTGGGCATGAAGCGTAAATAATACGGGTAGCCTAATAAGAGATGTATGATAGACTCTGATATCACATTATATTTTGAGTTTAACTCGATAAAACCGGGTAAGGATTGTACAAGCTTTACAATCTCTATATCGGTCATATTTATAGCAAATGGAAAACTTTGGTTTATTCTACCAATGTATAATCATTCTATTCTATACTTACATGACACTCTTTCATCCACGTACTGGAAATGACAGGCACAGGGAATCCGGAATAAATTTGGAATCTTAAAAGAACATGGACTCTATTGGTAAGGATAGCATAAATCTTGTGTTGTTTCATTGCTGGATGCTTTGAGTGTTTTTCCAATTCCTTCAAATGCTTGATCATCAATACAGTTGATCTGTGAGGAATTTTTTTGTTGTTGCTTTTTTTAATGGTTTTAAGTCAGCTGATATCTCTTTTATTGTTTGCCATTGAATAAGCTTCTCCAAAAATAATAATGGAATCCAACAAAAATTTAGCATTCATCATCGGTGAATCATCTTTCATTTTCTTCTTTAGCATTCAAACAAAGTCATTCAATGTCGATGATTATTCAATTAAATATCAACGATACTTGAAAATTTTAAAATAGATCTATAACATATCCAAAAAATGGTACCGAACAGGGACAAATCTAGGTTAGTACCATTGGCGTTAGCCGCCACACTACCATAGAAATCAAACATACATTGTGAAAGATATCCCTTAAAAAAACATTGTGAAAGATATATTGTTGAAGGATTATTTGGCCTCATACACATAAAAAGATCGATTTATTAGTGTTAAAAATGAAAAAGGCATACAATATTTTCAAATATGAAGGTATTAGAGAAATAAAATTCATATATATTTAAGTGTCTTCAATTTTTTGGATATAAAATGTTAATAGTTTATGTAGTCTCCAATATTTTCTTAGTGATAAAAAATTATTGTTTTTGGTGTAACATTTTTCTTCTAATTTTACCATTCACTTAATTATTTTTTCCATTTGTCGTTCATCTTCAATAAAAGCGGAAAAACGGGCAAGTTAAGACCCATAAAGAGAAGATTTCCCAGTTTTCCAATTTTCCAATAATTGGGTTTAATTATATTCTATTCTAATTTAATTTTATAAGTATAAGATTTTCCAATAATTGGGTTTAATAAGGTTTCATAAGGATAAGATCACCCAATTTCCTTAATTCTATCCTATGTATGCATTCGCTATAAAAGAACATGCTGATATCAATTTCTGTCATGATGTAGCCAACTTAACCTGATATTATACATATGGAGTTGCTAATTGTGCCATTTTTTTTTGGTAGTCCCCTACTTTTTTTTGGTAGTGCATATTGTGCCATTTATCCTTAGCCATCTCTAGGATACAATTTCGTCCATAAGCTGAAAATGAATCACAAAGCATGATACATCAAGAATCTATATCAAACTAGCGTTTTTTTAATAGCAAATATTAGTAATTAGTTTTAGATTAATATTTACTCATTCGTATGGTTTCAAACTCAAGACCTCCAAATCCTTAAACTTTTGCTCAAATTAGTTGAGCTACCCAAACTTGCGTTTTAGAAGTACGTGGACTCCATTTGTGACGATAGCGAAAATGTTTCCACTGTGAACTCATGAAATATGTCAGTAGTGGAATGCTCAAATGATTGTCCATCACTTGGTGACTCATCTTTGATATGCAAGGAACTCTGTATCTTTCTCGGTGCTTTTATTTCTGCTGAAACCTCTTTCATTGTTGGTCTTTTCCTACTATCAAGTCTCAAACTTCTCATTGCAAGATTTGCAATAGTAAGAATGTCATCTTTCCTTGCTTCCTTAGTACCGTGGCATCTAAATTCTGAGAGAGTTGGTTGTTCTTGAGAAATGAAATGTGCAGTCATATTCTAACCGTCATCGTGATCATTGAATGTAATCAGCTTTCTACTGGTTATGATCTCTACAAGCACAACGCTGAAACTATATACATCACTTTTATCTGTAAATATAATGGACGGAAAATATTCAGGGTCCATGTAACCAAACATACCTTATACTCCTACAGTCGTGGTTAAACGAGTCTTATCTAGTTGAATTAATCTAGATGTTCCAAAGTCAGACACTTAGGCCCTATATTTACTATCTCAGAGTTTGTTGTTGAGTTTGATGTCTCTGTGTAAGATTGGAAAAGAAGCTGAGAAATATATACATGCCACTGCTCCAGCAACTTCACATGCAATTCTAAGTCAACTGTCCCATGAAAGGGATGACATTTTAACTGTCAAGCTGGATATGTTTAGAAATAGTTCCTGTTGTTGATTTGAGATAAGATGACTACTTCTTTGACAAAAATTTCTATTTGGTTCATGTCAAGCTGTTTCGACTTTTAAACTGCAACTATGGAACTTCTGGTAACATTCCTCAGTATACCGTGCCATAGCCACCATGACTAAGAAACGTACTCTGGTAACATTCCTCTGGTTGTAGCTATCTGTTACTCTTTGCAGCTCCTCTTCTGTAAAAAGCTTTGCCATTTCTGCATTTCCTTAAGATCAGAAAGCTTTGCCACCATTTTGCCTGAACAACTTTTTCTTACGAACACTCTTTTTCTTTATGCATTGATATAACTTGTAATCCAAAAAAAAAAAAGTCAGAGCCTTCACGAATGCTAACACGTTCCGAAGACACAGCCCTTTAGAAAAAGAAAATTGCTCTTTATGCACCTTCAAATTCGCACAAGCATCTCGCAAAAAAAAAAAAAATGCCTCTATCAGAACTTAGAACTTACGCCCTGGTCGCTCACGTTCAAGAATTAAGACCTGATCCAATGTTCAGGAGTTACGAACCGATATCTGGACCGGGAGTTAGGAACCAAATTGGGTTGAAGACAAAAACAAGATGCAGAACACATAACATAAGGAGTATGTGACACAATGCATTGCCATAACACACTCAAACACACTTAAAAACATTCAAACACAACACATTCAAAATGACATAAAATTGTGCTTAATTCACTCAACATTCAAAAATGAAAATATTTAATGCACATTCAAGGGGACATAATTGTTCAGGCATTGTAATACCAATATACATCATTGATGAGAGTAATAAAAAAAATCAAAATATATATAAATTCATAAGAACAGAAACAACTGTTAAAGAACAGAAACATTCAACATTATTCCTTTGGTCCTTAACCGCTTAATAATGAATCATACATTGTCTTTTTCTCATCTAAAGTTAACTGAATTTTTCTGTAGCATCTACAAATAATCAACAATGTTATGCATAGATTCTAATTTTGACTTATGCAGGGGCCAGGGTTCGAACCCCGGACACCCCACTTCTCCACATTTAATTGTGTGAGCTCTAGCCACTAGGCTACTAGACCAAAAAAAAAATAAATTCTAATTTTGACTTGGTTTGAGGAAAATATTGACTTAGAACTTGGATCGATTTTTTTTGGTCAGGTAGCCTAGTGGCTAGAATTCACCTTATAAGGTGAATAAGTGGGGTGTCCGGGGTTCGAACCCCGGCCCCTACATATAATAATGCATTGTCCTACCAACTGAGCTATGCTCACGGGACAGAATTTGGATCGATTTATTTACTACTGTAAGGACTTATGAAATTGTGAGACTATATGGAAGAGCTTATGAAAACAGCTCATAACATGTCAATAAATTATTTTTCATCTTATTTTCCTAAGCTTTCCAGGATAGCTTATGAAAATATCTTATAGTTGATATGAAAAATGAGTTTAATAATTTGTTATATGATAAATACTTAGACTATAAGATTTTTGGACAGGACAACATTAGTGTGTTATGTTAATTTTCAGGGTTAGTACTCCTTTGATGTCCCTTAGCTAACCAACTTGGGAAGCAAATCTTGATCATGAAATCTGATTAGATTCAAATTCAACACGAGACATGAAAAATTTTCAAGTTGAGTGTCTATAATTAATTTAATTATCACATCCTCATGTGAATCACAATAGGTTTTGATTTATAACAGGTGAAAAATATCGACACTTCATGTACTAGTGGAGTTGTTTCTGAAACCTGGTATATTTTTGTCAAACTCAATTAAACTCTTCATGTTTTTTTTTTTTTACCAAGAACTTTTCAAGTTTTTACATATTATAAATCTAATAGAAAATCATTAGTTGGTAGTGAATATAATTGTGTATGTATTCGTTTAACAGTACAACACACATGGGAGAGCAACTGCATCATGGGAAAAACATAGTGAAATCTGACACTCAAATGGCTGGAATTGAAGGATTACTCAAACCCTTTTTTAAACCGTTGTCTTTTATGTTCTTATTCACAAAAAATCGTTCGGTTCTTCATACTTTTATTCCGGTTCTGTTCTTCTCTGTGTAAGTTTTATTGCTCTGTACTCTAGGTTCTTTAATTATTATGTATGATGGTCTCTTTAATTTTGTGTTTTTTTTCCAATTTTTTAGTATTTACTATTTATATTAATTTTCTACACTAATTTTTAGTCTTTGCAGTAACGGCTATCCCGCTATCCGCTATACAACTATAGCATTTTAGGGGGTCGGTCCTACATGATGCTATCTGGGATTAACGACATAGGGTTAAAGAAAGGCGAAATAGTAGTTCGTCAAAATTCCATTATGCTACAGCGCTACAACGTCACACTACCAAATAGTATATCTTGAAATAATGCGATATATTCAAATAGGGCCGACACAACACTAAGTGAGGCCTAAAACAAACTTCAAAGTGAAGCCTTTTTGTTTCACATTGAGCAACCAATTGTATTATCAAATTTAATTGTTTTGTTTGTTTGAAGAAATTTATCTAATGCCATTTTTGTTATTCAACCAAATCTTCTCGTATTATTATTTTTTAGTTTCAAATAACCCTAATCAAATTTTGAAATTGACATTTTTTTTAGAGGAAGTTGACATTTATATAATTTAAAAAATGAAAACAACCTGAATCAATAGTTAGACTAAATAGACTAAATCAATTGACAATTGTTCGCAAATCACACAGAACAACTATTGTTCGCAAATCGTTTGAAAAACCATAGATTACAGTTGATTGAATGCGAATTGCAGATAGCTGAGATTCAAAGATTAGAGTTGCTCGAATACTTGAGGAGTTGTAAGTTGTTGTGTCGTTTGTATAATTTTATTTTTCAATAGTAACAATCAATGAGGAAATTGAAAAGTTTGGAGTTGTATATATGATGTTGGGAAAACCAAAAGTCTGGAAAAAAAAATAAAGCAGTCAAAATGATGAATGAGCCACTGATGTGTTATTCAGGGTAAGTCAAAGTGTAAACCAAAAATAAACAAGAATAGAAAGAGTTTTTTCTTAATCAATTAGCTTGACAACTTTTTTCACATGATGAATTTGTAAAATGTCTCATTAATGCAAGTTATATCAATACATAAAGCAAAAGAATGAGTATTCATTCATAAGGCAAAGCTGTTCAACCAAATTGGAGGCTACTTTTTATAGCAGAGGAGCTGCAAAGAGCAGCAACAGATAGCTACAACCAGAGTAGGTTTCTTAGTAAGAGTGGCTTTGGCGCGATGTATGAAGGAATGTTACTGGATGGACTCATAGTTGCAGTTAAAAAGTCGAAACAGCTTGACAGGAACCAAATAGAAACTTCTGTCCAAGTAGTCATCTTATCTCAGATCAACAACAGGAATTATTTCCAAACATATCCATCTGAATTCTGAAATAGCGGTGATTACAGAGTCTTTGCTTTCACTCTGGTGACACTGACTACTGAGCAAGCTTAAGAAGATGAGATGACTAGTGATTGTGAAATATCCGCATTTACATTTTCTTGATATTTATCTTGTATTATGAACTTTTGCCATCATGAAGCATGAGAAAATGATAGTTAGAATAGTGAAACTGCAAGCAGAATGAACATAATTGGGAGTAGACATGAACTTCATAATCTTTATCTTATTTTTATCATCATGTTGTCTCTTACGGTATTTTATGTATTTTCTATGTTAATATTAGCAATTTGTTTCCTTCCATTGTCATTGTCCCCACCCTCCATAATAATGTATTACTTTGATTTTTTTGGTTGAAGACTTGTTACTGAATTTACTGCAAAATTTTGTAAAAGCAATAACAAACGGCTCTAATTTTGTAACAAAAAATTGCTTTTATATAGTTGTATCCAAACAAACTAAAAATCACTTTTTAAAAAAAAAGTGATTTTTGACATGGTAAACAAACAAGAAATAGATTCTGTTTTTTTAAAGAATCTCTAAAAAATAATCTCTAAATTATTTCATGTCAAAATCGCTTTTATTTTAATCTGTAACAAACGGGCCCTAAATTATTTTTTAAAAAAAGTGATTTTTATTAAGGTAAACATAGATTATGGGCCCGTTTGTTACGAATTAAAATAAAAGTGATTTTAATATAAAATAATTTAGAGATTATATTTTAGAGATTATATGAAAAATCAGAATCTATTTTGCGTTTGTTTACTGTAATAAAAATCACTTTTTTTAAACAAATAATTTAATTTGTTTGGATACAACTATATAAAAGGAATCTTTTTGTTACAAAATTAGTTCAATTTTTTAAACAAAGAAGGAACGGATGCAAATCTCTTAAAAGTGATTATTTTTTTAAAAAAGCTATAACAAACGGGCTCATATAATCTCTAAGGAACGAATGAGCACAACGGGACAATGCATCCATTTAATTAAAATTGGATATGTAGTTGAAATTTTCTTGGGGTGTCTTTACAAATTGTCTATCTATATTGTCTAAATTTATTTACATTTTACTTTTAAAATTTATTTTATATCTTTCAAAAATTTGAATTTGTAAAAATAATATTGTAACAAAAAAAGTTCAACTAAGCTAATGATGATTGACTTAGTTTGTAAGGAGTTGACTCACTCATAAAATGTGGGCGTTGACCTATTTTTAAGATGATATATAAATAATTCTGTGTTGCTCAAAAAAAATATAAATAATTCTGTGAGCTCTCTTTGAACAATAATGCCTGCCATGATCTCTCTGATGAGCCCCAGACACCAAATACTCACCTAAACTTTCTTCTATATATAAAAAATAAAAGTTAAACTAAATTTGAATTTGAAAAAGAATAGAGTTGCTTGTGTAAATATGTCTAGAAATAATTTTTGGCCAAAAAGTAGTTAAGTATCGATTAACATTGGCGAAAAAGTAGTTAAGTATATAATGACTAGCTTTCAGACGGGGAGTGCCCGTCTGTTCGATCTTCTTATTGCGATAATGTATATAAATTATGAACAATAACTTTTATGAAATTTTAATTAAAATTATTTTGATTTTGATTAAAATTATTGGTATAGATAATATATATTCTTCCTTTAAAAAAATATTTTGTATTTTCATGCTGTAAAAAATTATCATATCTTTTTCAATGATATCAACGATATAACAATATAACTAATATAAAAAAGGACTTGCTTTAATGATGAAAAATGCTTGATTCTACTATAATTTAACCTTAAACTCAGTTTAAGTAGGTCATGTAAACTGAATTTAAGTGTACATACTTAAACTTAATTTAAGTAAGTCATGTAAACTAAGTTTAAGTGTACATATAAAAGTTAAATTTTGCTTTAAATTCTTCAACCTTGTTTAATGATTTTACGTAATCTTATTTTAAGCATACATGTAAACTCAATTTAAGTAGGTTTTGTTACATGTACCTACATAAACTGAATATAAGTTAACCTCAACGATGTTAATTAACATTAACGCGTGCGTGCTGCACTATCAAATAACAGTCGTTGTAGAGTTCATAATATATCAACATTGAACAACAAGAAAAAAAATAGAAACTCTGGAATCATCGAACAAAATGAAGAAATTCACTTACTTATATGCAATACAATATAAATGAAAGATGTTTTGATTCAAACTTTAAACTTTTATAGAGATTGATTGAAAATCTATGATTGATTGTTCGTGGGTGAAAGAAGTTGAAATTTTAGAGTAACAATGATTGAAATCAAGGTTTTAATTAAATTTATATAAAAGAGCCATTTTGGTATTATCGTAAAATTTTAAGTAAATTGGGTGTATCCAGAAATACATGCGATGTGAGTAGAAAAATTCTTTACACTAGCGAAAAGATGTGCCCGTCTTTCTGCTTTTTTTGCTGCGCTAAAATTTGAAAATTATGAATCTATGTTTTCTTTTATGAAATTTTGATTTTGAATAAAACTAAAAATATAAGTGTTTGTTGCTTTCTAGTTGTAACAACCCAAATTAAACATGATTATCTATTTCAATAACACCAACAATCTTTATCATAGAAAAAGTTTGTTTAAAGGTATAATTGGGATAATAAAAAATTAAGTATAATATACTTATTTAGTTTGTAAACACACACATATATTCATATTTGTTGCATTTATTTAATATTTAATACAAATATCACATATAGATAAACCTTAGTTGTTTGATACTCTTGACTCCAACGCATCATCAACCTCATCAAGATGGCTAAGAGAAGAAGCGTGCATCTGCTTCCGGAAGTGATAACAGAAATCCTATTGAGGTTGCCGGTGAAGTATGTACTACGTTACAGGTGCGTTTGCAAATCATGGCTGTCTCTCATCTCTCATCCCAATTTCGCAACTTTACATTTTCATCTTGCCGCGTCACCCACACATAACCTTTTGTCCATAGGAAATGATTGTTTCCCTGAAACCTTATCCATTGATTTTGATGCATCTCTTAACGGTGATTCTGCTTATGTTCCACCCATCCTTGATTTTATGGATCACCAACAACATCCTCAAATCGGAGGTTCATGCAGGGGGTTTGTGTTTTTGCACTCTGACAAAGGCTTCTATCTATGGAATCCATCCACCGGAGTCCACAAACAAATACCAAGGTCACCTATATGACTATTGGAGTCAAGCTTAATATTCTCAATCGCAATATTTTAAGGTTTTTGTATGGCTTTGCATACGAACCGTCAACTGATGATTACTTGGTAGTTGTAGGGTCGTATAAATGCTATAATGACTATGATCGTGTATCCAGTTTGATTAACTTGGAGATTTTCTCATTGAGAGCTAATAAGTGGAAACAAGTTGAGGTTGGTTTTCATTTACCTTATATGGTCATTAATACTAATCGTCCTTCCAACAAAGTTGGGTTGTTCTTGAATGGGGCTATTCATTGGGTGGTTCATAATCATGAGACCAACATTGTTGTTATTATTGCCCTTGCTTTAAAGGAAACGACAATATCAGAGATAGCTCTGCCAAATGATTTTTGTGTTACTTATTCTATACAATATGATTTGTTGGTGCTTGATGGGCTTATTAGTGCATGGACTGTGGACATGGATACAGTGGAGATATGGGTAATGCAAGAATATGCAGTGCATTCATCTTGGATTAAGACTCTTGTTTTTTCTATACGTCCTGATCCGGACTTCTTCCTAGTATACTTTACAAATTGTGGTGATATAGTTGGAACAGATGGTCATGATGAATTGGTGAAGTTTAATTATACAAAGGCCAGCTGCTAGAGAATCTCTCATATCATAGCTGTTTTTCAGGTAGATCCAAAATGGTCATGTATACAGAGTCTCTGCTTTCACTCCCTATTGGCGTTTGATTGGTCAATGAATTATGATATTTTATACATTTTAAACAGGAATTTATGATAAATTTGTATTTTACTTTTAGAACATTTAAATCTTTTTCCTCATTGCTGATATGTGTTGGCTGGTAATAGGTGCATTGAAGCATGCTTTTAGTTCTTTCCTCTTATGTTGAATTTGAATTTTACAATACATATTATCAACTTTGAAAAAGGGTTTCATCTTCTTTATTTACCCATTCTTGAGCAAGTGTAAATTTTGGAAGTTTGGGCGAAGAGACCCTCATGCCAGTGCAACATCAGATAGACAGCTTCTGTTGTGACATTACTGGGCTGATGGTCTTAGTATTTAATAAATACTATTTATTATCCATGGATTTGTAGGACATAAGAGTTAAACAATCTTGTGTGCAAAACAGAGTTAAGAAGATAATGAATTCATGGCAAAGTTTGAAATTTACTGTCCATGATCAATTAATTAATTGATCACAGACCTCGTATGAATCATGTAGATTTTGATCTTTTGTCAGGTGAGAAACGCTAACATTTCATGTACTAGTGGAGTTGTGTCTGAAATGGGGTATATTCTGTCAAACTTAAACTAATAAACTAAGTTTCTACGTACAAAGATTGTAAAACTCTCGAGTTAACTCTTAAAATCTCACGGGTTTATAATTCTAGGTCATAAAAACAAGTTAACTTGCGTGAGTTCAATAAACTCTTGATTTTACTAGTAGATTACGAGCTTACAATTCTACATCAAGTGAACCTTAAAATGTAAAATTTTGGTCAATATTGTTTGTTATTTAGTTTAGTTATTCATGTGTTATAATATTGATTTAACCTTAAAATGTAAAATTTTGGTCAACATTATTCTAAAATTAATATTTATCTTCCAGATGACAGCATTGTCTATATTTAATATGTTTTTCTGTCTCTTCGATAAACCGCTGATTCAAGAAGGAAAGACTATTGATGATGTCTGCTCAAGTATTTCCCAATCTCGGTCAGTTGGTTGCATGATATTGGATAAAAGAATAAATGTTCAACAAACTAAAACTAGTCAACCAAGACACATGCCAAGGATTACTCTTTCTTTAGGTTTGTCTCCACACATGCAGCCTGAGACTAGAGGTTTTGATTCCACTAATTGTTTGTCTACATTACCTATGCTTAATTCAACCATTGTACCTCAATCCAAGACGGATTTTGCCAGTCTTCAAAGAATTAGAAACTATTGCTTCTTAGGCATAAGGCAGTGCTTGACAACATTGTAAGAAAAGCAAGAGCTTTACATGAAAGAAGGAGCTTTCAAGAAAATTTTGAGCCACACCCTATAAGGTCTGTAGAGGAGTTGGGATGCTATCCTTAGGGATCCAAGACTGTGGTTTCACCATTAAGGGTGCCATTGGACCTTGCTGAGAGGTGGAACGAGGAACAACTAAAACTTTTGAAAGACATTAGTGTTCCACACTTCATGCATAATGCAGAAAGGGCGGCTGTAGCGTGGCAAGGAAATGTTTGCTTTTTAGATTCCAAATTAGGTCTTTTGAGCCAAAATACAATGGCGGAAATTTAGTCAATCCACAAGAGAAAAAGAAAACATGTATGAAGTCACCCATGAGAGTATTAGTACACACAAGGTATGGCTATCAGTCAAGGACTCACAGTGGTAACTCTATAACCAACCATTGGTAGTACATAATATTCACTGTGGATTATAAATATATAAAACGCCAGGTGAAACTACTAGTAATGAAGAGAACGGCATACTGTTTGGCTATTCAAAGGTGTGGAAATTGGATTTGTTTAAATAATTCCTAATTCTTGTATATTTTTTTCAGCAACTTTATTAGGGTGCTAATACTTTCTAAGGTCATTCATGATTTGGTAATAAAGCATTTCGGATCTCCCATAAACTATAACGAATAAATAGAATCAATAACTCTAATTGATGAAGTCACTATTCAATGCCAATGACCGGAAACTAAAACTAATATGAAAGTCCTTAGAGTGTGTTTGTTTTAAGTTTTGCATTATTATTCATAAGAAAGTGAAATAAAGGAAACATTTTCATTGTTTGTTTCCCGTTTTAACAAATTATTTATTTTCACATGGTTTGCTCACATTTTATTATTCCAAATGTTAAAGGGTTAATATGGAACAATGAGAAAAACTCAAACAACTCTAACCTCCCACTTCCATCTTATTCTAGCACATTTAATTGTATTTTCTAATATTTAAAAATTAAATTACATAAATTTTAAAAATGTTCCAAGGAATAACATTTCAGGTAATACTATTCCAAGGAATATAAATTTATCTCCTTCAAACAAACACACTCTTCTTATATCTAGCTTTTATTTTTTGTCAAAAAGCCTAGTGGCTATATAGAAATTCACCTCTAAAGATGAATAAACGAGGTGTCCGGAGTTCAAACCACAAACTGCTGCATATATAATGTAATGTCGCTACCAAGTACCAACTGAGCTAAGCTTTCGGTGACTCTTCTTATATATAGCTATATCCAAAAGAGAGTAATAAGAAAAGATAAAAATACAACGGAGGAGATTAATCTATCACCTGAGGATGTATTTTCTTAGGAGTATCTTGGTTTGGTGTCTCAAGATTGGAATAGAAGCTGAAAAATAAATGGATGCTACTGCACCAGCCAACAACTTCACATGCTATTCTAAGGTGATTTTCCCATGAAAGTGATGACTCAAGTTCTTTCCTACGTTGTGAATAGACAAGTAAGGGGGGTTTCTGTCTGAAGACAACAACCTCAGAGTTTGACAATCATGTGGTTGATCTAAGATAAGACCACTACTAGAAAAAGCAAAATTAGCGAGGGAAATTAGTGACGGAAAAAATGAAATTCCACACAAATTCCTTAGTCGCAAAATTTAGTGATGAAATTAGAGAGGGATTTCACGTTTTCCCTCACTAAATATCCCTCACTATTTTTTGTTTTTTTAGTAGTGGACGACTACTTCATTGACAAAGGTTTCTAGCTGGTTCTGTCTAGCTGTGTCGACTTTTTAACTACAACTATGATTCCATCTAGTAATATTCCTTTACACTCTGAACAAGAAACCTACTCTGGTTACCTGTTGCTCTTTGCAGCTTCTCTGCTGTAAAAAGCTTTGCCATTTCTCCATTTCCATAAAACGAGAATTTCTCTTATAACATGGTGCCACCATTTTGTCTGAACATCATGATTTCTTTAGGAATACTCTCTCTCTCTCCCTTTCTCTCTCAGTCACGTAGTTCTCTTGACATGATGTGAACCGCAAATTAGTATGTGCATACTGTGGTAATTTTTTGTGAATTGGTTTGCATCAGCTCCTCGGCAAGATGGCGAAGAAGGGAGTGAATCTTCCTGAAGAAGTGATTATGGAAATCCTGTTGAGGTTGCCGATGAAGTCTGTTCTACGCTGCAAGCAAGTGCATCTGTAAGTTATGGCTTTCTATCATCTCTCACTCCAACTTTGCAATTCCACATTATCAACTTGCTGGCTCACCCACACATAAACTTTTGATCTTCAAAGCTTATCATAGAAACCCTATTCATAGATTTTAATGCTTGGGTTATTTCCCATCATTTCTGAATAATCAATACAACTTTTTCTAATGCTTTAAACTCAACTGATACCGCCTCTAATAAATCAAGAATTTGTATCAATCGTGAGAACTTCGTAACAGTCTGATTCTTCATCTTCATCGATATTGAATCGAAATCCGAAGCATCATCATCATCTTCATCTCTCTTCGGTATCGCGCTGATACCATATTATGAATCATGATGAAATCATATGGATAAAGATCTTGATGATAGAATATGTGTTACTTAGTCATATAAATTGTATTATTAAAAGAATAATAATAGGTATTCATTTGTATTAATTAGTCATTCATTCATTTTGTATTCATTAGTCATTAAGAGAATGATAACAAATTGATGTATATAATGCACTGAGATTATCAATGAAAAGCATTCAGCTATTTTCCTATATGGTATCAGCTAGGTTTTAGATCCTCTCCTACTCCTCCTAGTCGCCCACCACCATCTATTCTTCCCTATACTTCTGCTATCAACCGCCATCCATGGCTACCTCCACAACAACTGAATCAACCCCCCTTTCAACAAATTCCTCTCCCATGACAGGCACATCTGTCTCAACGGCACCATCATAAAAAATTCACTCGGCCTTCACTATCAACAACGTGAAGTCCATCATTCCGGTAACCTTGGACAATGATTCAAGCCTCTACCTTTCATGGTCTTCCCTCTTCATGGTTCAAGCACGTGTTCATAATGTGCTTGATCACATCATCCCCCCAACCGATGCGAAGGCTATGCATATCGCCGCTGATGTCAAAACCAATTATCCCGATCTTCAGTGAATCTGAAACTATTGCTTCTTAGGCATAAGGTAGTGCTTGATAACATTGTAAGAAAAGCAAGAGCTTTAAATGAAAGAAGGAGCCTTGAAGAAAATTTTGAGTCACACCCTATTAGGTCTGTAGAGGAGTTGGGATCTTATCCTTAGGGATCCAAGACTGTGGTTTCACCATTAAGGGTACCATTGGACCTTGCTGAGAGGTGGAACGAGGAACAACTAAAACTTTTTAAAGACATTACTGTTCAACACTTCATGCATAATGCAGAAAGGGCGGCTGCAGCGTCGCAAGGAAATGTTTGCTTTTTAGATTCAAAATTAGGTCTTTTGAGGCAAAATACAATGGAGGAAATTTAGTCAATCCACAAGAGAAAAAAAAAAACATGTATGAAGTCACACATGAGAGTATTAGTACACACAAGGTATGGCTATCAGTCAAGGACTTCCAGTAGTAACATTATAACCATTGGTAATACATAACATTCACTTTGGATTATGAATATATAAAACGCAAAGTGAAACTCCTAGAAATGAAGAGAACGGCATACTGTTTGGCTGTTCAAAGGTGTAGAAATTGGATTTGTTTAAATAATTCCTAACTCTTGCATATTTTTTTTCAGCAACTTTATTGGATGCTAATACTTTCTAATGTCATTCATGATTTGGTAATAAAGGACTTTGGATCTCCCATAAACTATAACGAATAAATAGAATCAATAACTCTAATTGATGAAGTCACTATTCAATGCCAATGACCGGAAAAACTACTATGAAAGCCCAAGGGCTTGTGTTTGATTTAAGTTTTGCAATATTATTCATAGGAAAGTGAAATAAAGGAAACATTTTCAATGTTTGTTTCCCGTTTTAACAAAGTATTTATTTTCACATGGTTTGCCCACATTTTATTCCATATGTTAAAGTGTTAATATCGAACCTAAATCAACTCTAACCTCCCACTAGCATATTTAATTGTATTTTCTAATATAAATTACATAAATTTTAAAATGTTCCTACGAATAACATTTCTGGTAATATTATTCTAAGGAATATAAATTTATCTCCCACTAGCACATTTAATTTTATTTTCTAATATTTAAAAATCACATAAATTTTAAAATGTTCCTACGAATAACATTTCTGGGAATATTATTCCAACGAATATAAATTTATCTCCTGCAAACAAACACACTCTTCTTATATCTAGCTTTTATAAGAAGGTGCAATGTGTACCAAAAGAAAAAATCATACATAATATTTTTGGATTAATATAACCTGAAACATCCCTCACCCTATAAAGTATGAAGTTTCTCTTATTTTTCATCCAGTATTGAAGCAGTTCGGATTATATAATCCAAAAAACTTTAAATAATTTCGGATTATATCATCCGAAACAAGTCAGAGTTTTGGACGGTGTTCAGTAACTCATGAAACACATTTTTCAAAGGTTTTTACCAGCTTTAATGGCTAGTAAAAACTTTTGAACATGTTTTTTGACTCACCATTATGAATCGTTACACTCTATACAACACAATCTTCCCAGATAAATACGCTTCAAACCTTCACTGTTTCTCACACTCTTTCCTCCTCTTTCTTTTACAACAATGTGTTTCCATCGTTGAGCTTTCATAAAAAGAAGCTACTTTAGAAATTCAGGGATTGTATGAACGTCAATGGGGATGGTGACGCGCTGCAAAGAAGCACGGTCTGTCTGCGTGCGAGGTTGGTTTGTTTTGGTGCAAGGTTGACCATCAAGTTCTCTTTCGTCCTAGAAAGGGAAAAAACCTTACCCCATCCCCCCACCCACCCCCCACACACACACCATCTCTTTCTCCTTCCCCCTCCCACATGCTTAATTTCCTCCGCATCATCTTGCACTATTGGTTTAGCTTAAGGTTTTTAATAGACTAGCATTAGGTTTGAATATTTTATATAATAAGCTTTAAGCTTAAGCTTTATTTTATTGTAAATGTAGATATAATAATAAAATGTGATTTTTTTTGTATCATTGCGTTCTTTTAATTTTGTATGTATTTGCATTTATTTTATGCTTTTGCCATCAAAATAATATAAATAAACTGCAGTCTCTTTAAAATTTTGGGCAAAGCAAATTTCAGAATATATATTCCAAAAATTCCTGGCAATCTAGTTCATATTATATAATCTGAACCACGGGTATTTTTGAGAAAAAAATAGGGCGCGTGAGAAACTTATAAGGTGGGAAAAGTAATAATCAAAAAAAGAATTGCCCCATTAACCCACATAGAATAATTTCAATATATTGTCCTCTTCGTTTTAAAATGAATGTCATAAATTAGTGTATTTTTTAATAAAGTGATTAACCTAAAGTGATTGGTGAATTTTGGCAAAGGACGAATCATTTGGAAGAATCCAAGTTTGATTCACGTTGGAACAATACTTGATCAAACTTTACTTATCTCGTAATTGAACTTTAGATTACTAGATTATCTTTTCCAAGGCTATGTTTGTATGATGAAATGTGATTGAGTGAGATGAAATGGAATGGTAAATAATTATGTTCCATTGTTTGGATTTGCAAAAACTAAATGGAATGAAATTATACTATATAAAAAGAAAAAAAACTATTTTGTGCTGACTTTTTTCTTTTCAATTATACTCTTAAACAAATTTGATTGTAGAGATTTTTTTATTTTATTGGTGTCATTCCAGAAGATAAGAATTTATATTTTGTCAAAAAAAATAATTTATATTATATTTGTTATATTGTTGGTATAATTGAAAAATGTAAGTATAATTTATTACAATATAAAATTAAAAAATATCTATTATTTATATCTACAATTTTAATCAAATCAAAATAAATTTATATGCGTTAGCGCGATAAGAAGACGGGGTAAACGGTATGGAGTGCCATTTAAAAGTTAGTGGAATATAATGGAATTCATTCTATCTTATCTTATCTTATTCCACTAAATCTTCCACTTTTCTCCCCAATTTGGGGTGTATCTATACTATATATAAAACAAACTACCCTTTTCAGCTCTTTTGGGCTGAATTTTTCTTTTCAAAAATGCCCTTAATTTTGGATACAAATAACAAAGGTAACAAACGGATAAGAATAAATTTAAATATTAAAAAAATATGACAAACACGATATAAATATATATTTGTCTGTTTTTTTTCCTTTATCATTTAAAAAGTGTAACAAACTAGATGCATATTTATAGGCTAATTCAATCACCCGGTCCCTTAACTTAATTGATTGTCTCAATTTGGTCCCCTAACTATAATTTGTACCAATTTTGTCCCTTATGTTTTGCTCTGTTACTAGTTTTAGTCTTTTCTGTTAGTTTCTCTA
>Ga0228710_1003742_pt1 | contig 24101 bp, 8 predicted proteins | sample MedpolnodulmetaG_FD_177995 | JGI IMG/M metagenome (GOLD analysis project Ga0228710, IMG submission 177995) | Root nodule microbial communities from Medicago polymorpha collected in Santa Monica, California, United States - pink nodules | ecosystem: Host-associated > Plants > Roots > Nodule...
AGCTCAGTTGGTAGGGATATTGCATATTATATGCAAGGGCCGGGGTTCAAACCCCGGACACTCCACTTCTCCACAATTTAATTGTGTGAGCTCTAGCTACCAGACTACTTGACAAAAAAAAAAAAAAGTTAGACAGATTCAAGAGTCTATAAATAACAACCCCATAACATCTTTGTAGACATAACAAAGATTTTAGAGTTGAGTAATAAATCTCATCTTAAATATTAATGCAATGGAAGCTCAACTTTCCTTCTTTGTTATTCCCTTCTTTCTTTTGTTAGCGTTGCAATGGCTAGCAAAATATTCCAAGACAAAAAAAAGCCTTAGTAAATTGCCACCTGGTCCAATGAAATTTCCTCTCATCGGTAACCTTCCTCAACTAGCCATGTCGAAAAAACGTCCACATCATGCTCTACATGAACTTTCTCATAAATATGGACCTTTAATGCACATACAACTTGGTGAAATTTCAACTGTGATCGTATCATCTCCTAAATTGGCAAAGGAAATAATGAAAACACATGATGCTGCTTTTGCCAATAGGCCAAAACTTCTTTCCCCTGAAATTATGGCCTATGGTTCAAAAGATATTGTATTTTCTCCATATGGTGATTTTTGGAGACAAATGAGAAAAATATGTGTCTTTGAACTTCTAAGTGCTAAAAGGGTTCAATCTTTTTCTTATATTAGAGAAGATGAAACAAAAAAATTGATACAATCAATTCAATCATCAACAGGCTCAACAATCAATCTCACTAGTAGAATTTTCTCAATGGTAAGTTCTAATATTTCTAGGGCAGCGTTTGGTGACAAATCAAAGGACCAAGATGAATTTGTTGATTTGGTTAGAAAGGTTGTGGAAATGTCTAGCGGATTTGGTGTTGATGATTTGTTTCCTTCGATTAAACCGTTACATATACTATCCGGAATGAAACCGAAATTGGAGAAAATTCACAAGCGTGTAGACAAAATCATAGAAAACATTATTAGACAACATCAAGAAAAGCGAGAAAGAGCAAAAGAAGACGACAACAATGAAGTTGAGAACGAAGATCTTCTAGATGTTCTTTTGCGAGTCCAACAAAGTGGTAACCTTGATATCAAAATAACAACCAACAACATCAAAGCTGTGATTTGGGTTAGTAAGAATGAACTCATGATTATTTATAAATTAATTAGCACTAACATGCAGCACCATACTCTTATTAAAAAAAAAAACAGCACCATACTCTTGTTAAAAAAACAGCACGATTATAAATTAATTTAGCTACGTCATATTGTTGAAAAACTATTTGCCAAAAATCAAAATTTCAGCCACGGTCAAAACAATAACTATACAGCGCAAAGACTATGCCACCCTTTTGCCCGTGTGTGCTAAATTAATGGATTTCTTCATTAAGTGAAACTTACCATGAGTCGCACTAAACCAACGAATCTCGTCATTTATTTAGTTTAGCCTCTTTTTGGTCAAAAAAATAAATAGTGAATAGTGGATAAATAAATGTACAATGGATAATTGATAAACTAATTTATAACTAATAGCGGATAAGTTAGCTGGTTGAAAGTGTAATGTTTGGTAAAATTAACGGTTAAATATGAAATGATATAAACAAAAAAAAGTTTTTAATGAATATTTAATATTTTTTGATAAATATTACAAACATGTTTGTGATAAAGTGACTGTTGTCAAACATGTTTTTTAATTAAATGAACTTATAAGAAATAAACTATAACTCAAAATCGTGTCTTGCCACATGTTTCTAATAAAATAGGACCGACAAGAATATTATCAAATTAAGAAGAGATATAGTATCAAACATTTATGCAATAATTTAATGCAATTTTCAATACACAATTTTTATTATTGGAATTCTTAACATAGCATTTACCTTTTTTTTAAATATATTAAAAATGTACAAAATTTGATATTTCAGGACGTATTTGTTGCTGGAACTGATACAACATCGACAACAATAGAGTGGGCTATGTCAGAAATGATGAAAAATCCAAGTGTTAGGGTAAAAGCACAAGCTGAACTAAGAGAAGCATTCAAAGGAAAGAAAATAATATCTGAATCTGATCTAAATGAACTAAGTTACTTAAAGTTAGTGATCAAAGAAACAATGAGGTTACACCCACCTTCACCTTTATTGGTCCCTAGAGAATGCACTGAATTGACCATCATAGATGGTTATGAAATACCAAAAAATACTAAAGTCATGATAAATGCATGGGCAGTGGCAAGAGATCCACAATATTGGACTGATGCTGAGATGTTTATTCCAGAGAGGTTTGATGGTAGTTTGATTGATTTCAAAGGAAATAACTTTGAGTATATTCCTTTTGGAGCTGGAAGAAGAATGTGTCCTGGCATGTCATTTGGTATAGCTAGTGTTATGCTTCCTTTAGCTTTGTTACTATATCATTTCAATTGGGAACTACCAAATCAGATGAAACCTCAGGATTTGGATATGATTGAAAATGTTGGATTGGCAGTTGGAAGGGAAAATGAGCTGTGTTTGATTCCTAATGTTTATGTTATGTGATTGTGTTATGATCATCATCATAATAATAGAAATAATAAATGTTGTAAATTGTAATATATGGCCATTTGAAATTATGTGGTTTGTATAGTTGCATTATCACAAGTTTTGTATACTACAAATAAAGCTTTAACTTTGTTATATATTTAGTTTCATTATCAAGATTTTATGCGAAAGTTTTAAATAACGTTATGCATATGTGACTGCAAATAAGTTTTAAAGTGCAGATTGCATCAAGGGATACAGTAGCAATATTGCGATGCAACAACATCTGCAAATATATCAACCCACAATTGCAATTAGAGGGTAGTTTGAATGAGTATGAGATTTTTTAATGTGATGGTAAGTTGATAATGAGATCGATATAAAGATTTTAGAGAAAAGTTTGAAGATAAGTAGTTCATTAATTAAAATATATTATGTTCAAAACCAAAAATATAGATGTCTCTGCAATTACATCATAATTACAATATAATAGTGGCCACATTAGTTGTGGTTGACCACAAATTTTCAAGGTATGATTTTAAAAAATTGTTTGTAAAATGAGTTTTCTTGATTTTCATAAGTTCTGTTTCTTCATCTTCGTTTACTTATTAAATTTTTTTATTTTATTTATAAAAAGTCGTTTTCGTCTTATATATATTATCAAAGGGAGAATCATAGCAACCCATAGGTACTGATGAGACATTGCAATGAAGGGAAATTTGTGTATGTAAATGATGGCTTCTTCTTGCTCAGTTTCTATTTAGAAATTTGGATGGGAGGGGAATGGAGATCAGTTTGGTGGGTGAGAAATATGTATAGAAAAGGAGAATTTTTAATTTTAAGAATATTATAACAGCATAGATTAAATTTCAAAAATTCATATAATACAATTTTTTAGTTCATCAAATGAGGGGGATTGTGTATCCTTATTTATTAATTTTGTTAGGTCTGCAACAACTTAACATAATTTCCCTCTAAAATGCTGCATTAAGTTAGCAGCAATTTAGCCTAACAAATTCCATCTAAAATGCAGCGTACCAATTTAACCTAACAAATTCCCTCTAAAATGCAGCAATCCCTAATATTTCTCCTAATTGATGAGTTTTTCATTCCTATCCTGTTGTGTCATCGTTTGTATATATCTATTGTTTCTGTAGACTTTTTTTTGACAAGTTGTTGTACACTTATTTAATACGTTTACAAACAGAATACCTTAATTTCCATGCAAACTCGGCTACCCTAGTTTCCATGCAAACTCGGCTATATATATAGCAAACCCTAAACCGTGTTTCTCTCAAACAAAAAAAAAACTAAACCGTGGTAATTTACACAGACAACAAAAGAATCATATATTTTTGATATTTTGATTTTTGCAAATGGAAGGACGTAACCTTACAACCTTCCTCTCATACCATTGCTTAAATGGTATTCTAATTTAACATGCATTTTATTGATATGCATATTTTTTTGAGAATTGGAATATCCTTTTTGCATTTTTTGTTTTTAGTTTGAAATGTTTACACCAATTTTGGCAGTCTTTCTATTTGGTTTTGTCGCAATTTCTTGGTCTATTATCTAAGGATTGTCGTGTAATGTCATGTTTTTTGAACTTAATCTGAATTTTGTTTCGTTCAAAACTTTATTCTGCTGTTAGCCTTTATTCTGCGGTTTGAGAAAGTGTTCAAGGGTCATGCCGCCATTATTTAAGAAAAATTATAGAATAAATTTGCTTAAAATAATAAGAAAACAAAGGAGAGAATAAATATAAGCATTACGTTAGCTATAATGTTTCTTGAAGGACTGAGTTTGCCAAATTGTCAAAAACTGGATGACATGATATGTTGCAATCAAGGAAGAAATATTCGCAGGAATATAAAACATTTATAAATGTTCTATTTTATAGGATAAGAATTTGACCTTGAGTACTTTAAATATAGTAATAGAAATTTAAGAAATTCTTGAAGAGCATGAGAATGAGACTGAGTCTAGCTTTCCAGATTGAAGTTATACCTTTGAACAATTTTCTTTTATACCCAAATTTCTACTTTCAATGTCATATCTTGAATTATTATTATTATCCAATTACCTAAGTAAACCTAGTTGCATACGTGCACCAGATCAATATTCTGGGATAAAAGACCAGTTCTTTAATATTCCATGTTTATGTTCCCTTCTTTGATTAATTCAAAAAAAAATTGTGGATAGAATGATTAATTCAATTTTGATTACGGATGAAAAACCCTTAATAAATTTTTTGACCGAGACTATATACCATAAGAATTTATGTATAGTACTGTCATGAAAATTTTAATTGCGCATTGAATAATGTCATTGATTATTTTTTGTGTATGATTGAAGAAGGAAAAAGTCATTATTTTTTTTACAAAAATAAACGACATTCATTTATTGAAATTGATTGAGTATAGTGATACAATACAAATTCAAAGTCGTTAAAAACAAAAAGGATTAATTTGCGAACAAATTCACAACATCCATGTTAACATCATAAAACGACAAAGTATATATGTCCACAAATATGACTATATTGAAGCCACCGAAATATTATGTTTCCGAATCTGCAATGTTGACGATGCAAAAATCATTGATTGAATCTGTATTTAATCAAAGCTAAAACCTAAATCAAATAAACATCGCACTAAGACGAGAAATAAAAAATACACCACAGAAAGACAGGAAATCAAAATAAACAAAGTTGTGTTAGACGACAAACAAACGAAAGAAAACTGAAATATGTGAAAATAACCTATTTAACTAAAAGAGAAAGAAAAACAATTTAGACGGGTGATTTTGGGTTAAAAATTACCCTAAATCACCTTTTTAGTAGATAAAAAAAAGAAAAGTTGTGACAACTAAAGTTTGATAAAGGGAAAAGGGAAGGGACAAGGGAGCTTTAGGAAATCACAAACATCTATATGAAAAAAGTCATTATTATTATTTTATGAATGAAAAATGTCATGATATATTGCAAGCAAAGTTTTTTTACGAGAATTGTTAACATTTGTAAGATACAAACTTGAGATTTAGAGAAAACACGCTTTTAAATCTTAAGTTTTACACCACCAAACCAATCCCTAGGGTTTTGCACGTGAAGTTGGTTTAATTTTTTTAGATAAATATATATGATTCATTTTTGCTAAAAGTATCAATAACATAATAAATGGTAAGTTTACGGCAAATAATTAGTTTGTAAGATAGCTCATCACTTGAGAATTAGAAGATGAACCCCAATAACATCAAACAAATAGTCACAACTATATAGTCTTTAGAAAGGAGGTCACAAGGTGGCCGGTTTGGCGATTTTGGAGAAGAACATAAGGATTGAAGTGACAAAGAGGTCATGACTCATGAGTTCGACTCCCCTTCTCTAACAAAAATCAAAACCAACTATTAATATTAATCATTAAAAAAAAACCTATAGTCTTTAGAAAGAGATGAAAACTGTACCAAAAATAAAAGAAAAAGAAAGAGATGAAAACCGATGAAGAGGCTTAAAAAAACCTAATGTCTTTAGAAAGGGATGAAAAATTGATAAAGAATCTTATATTGATCGTTTAACAAAAATAATTTACACGCATCAATCAAATTTCACCAACCATTTAAAGGTTTTATTGTCGTCTCCGTAAACATAGTTTAATTGATAGGGACAATGTATCGTATATGCAAAGATCGGAGTTTTTCATCATAATGGAGTTGCGGCAATGCTCGAGATGATGGATAGATGTACTATTTTTTCTAGATGATATACTTGACCTGGAAATTGTAGAGGCAAAAAAATTATAGCAAAACAATTGGATAGGGAGTCACTAACATTGAGTGGCACCTAAGCTTCCCTGAAGCTTTCATTGAAATTCTTTGCAGAAACAGCTCGGATTATAATCCTATTTTCATGAGATATGATGGTCTCCTGCATGAGAGAGGTGCTAGACCATTTCATTTTGAAGTTACTTGCCTCATGCACCTAGATTATAATAAGGTGGTAATAAAGGCGTGGAGAGAATTTATTGCCAATCTGATTCAAGTATTGAGTAAAGTGAAGGAAGAATCACTCATGTTCAACAAAGATGATTATGCTCATATTTTCAAAAGAATGAGAGAGATTGAGAAAAAGTTGAAATAGTTTCAAAAGTCGTTTGAGACCGTTAATTTCATTGATACCATATTTTTTATGATGACAAAAAACAAAATTCTTAATATCTATAGGGAACAAAAAATTATTTAACCCTATTAATTAATTTATAAAATGCTTTCAATTATTACTTTTATTAGAAAAAGCCAAAATATCATAATATTAACAAAAAATATTCACTGCACAAAGTGTGTCATGAAGAGAAAACAATTACAAAAGAACTCAAATATATACGGGAAAAAACTGAATCACAAAAGACAAATATATACGTCAATGTCTCAAAATGTAACAACATCAAATCACACGGGAGGTAGCGTGATCTAATGACGCTTCAAATATTGAGAAAATTATTTTAAAAACTAAACTATTTTTTAAACAGAAGAAAGTTAATTATATTTTAGTTATATTTTGGTCCATCAAACATGAAACTTTTTTATCAAGAACATTGGATGAAATTGCAAGAGATATCTTTCGGCTTAACTAAGGTTTTGTTTTGAATTCAACTTTAGGAATCCATCAATGTTAAATATCTTGATAAAGAATTTTGCCACCTCATCTTATAGATTAGTCTTTATAATTGCAAACGGAGGTTGTTCGGTACACACCACAAAAACATACTACTTTTTTACTTATGTTTGAGTCCAGACTCCAAAGTGCGGAAGCAAGATGAGATTGTAGGAAGCATCTCTCTAAATCATGTTGTTATGAAACATTGCATCTATAGATGAAAGAGAGAAAAGCTATGAAAATATTGTATTAATGGTAAAGAGTAATATTACAAATTATTGAATTGACCTACTAATGATTGAAAAGCTACTCTAACACTAATACTAATTGTGACTAAACTATATCTCTAACACATGTTTTTATACATAAATCCAATTTAGGCCTAAATATAAAAGTCCAAATCACTATTATATTAGTCCAACACAAATCTACCCAGCTTCAAATTTCCATTTCCAACGTTTCTCCAATATCAGTGTATTTTCGCGCGCATTAGAACACACCCACCAAGTGTTTGATTATTTGCCTCACTCAACAAAGAACAAAACACTTCCTCATTCATGATCCATTACCACCATCATTCTAAACTCTGCTAAATCCCAATGAATTTGATTCCTATTTTTCGTGAATTCAACAAATCAACCTTCCATTTTCACATTCAATTTCGTTTCCATACACGTCGTCGTGACCCTTTTCCCACCAAAATCACTCACTACCTTAACCGTGGAAAACTCATCGATTCAATTCGTCTTTCACTACGTTCCAGTAACCCTAATTCCACACTCCCTACTCTCATAAACCACCGTTTATTCGACTCATTTGTCCTCACTCACGCTCTTCGTTCTGCTCCTTGTGCAGATTCTGCACTTTCCCTTATTCATACCATCGAGAATACAAAAAGTTCCAATTTTTCACATACCCAAAATACCCTCCATGCTCTTGCTACTGTGTTAGCAAAATCTGGTAAATTGGTTGAGCTCAAATCACTTATTGATGATATCGAATGTAAACGGTTTGGTAATGTTAAGATTAGTTTTATGAATTTAATGCAGTGGTATGCCGCAGCTAGGGATATTGATTCTGTTGTTAGGGTTTGGGATCAGTATAGAGTTGAAAGTAGAATAGTGTGTACTGAATCTTATAACATTGTTATGTCTCTTTATGTAGAGATGGGTAAGGATTCTGAGGCTGTTGGAGTTTTTTGTAAGATGGTTGATGACGGGTCGGTTCCGAATTGTAGAAGTTATAGTATAATAATTGAGCACCTTGTGAAATGTAGGAAGTTTTTGGAAGCTATTGAGGTTTTTAATTTGTTGCCTTTGATGAGGATTAAACGTACTTTGAAACAGTATTCGGTTCTAATTGAAGGTTTGGTTGGTAGTAAAATGTTTGATGAAGTTGGAGTTTTAGTTAACGAGATGCAAGTTGATGGAATATTACCTAGTCGAACGGTGAGTTTGTTATTGCAGCAGGTGAAGGATGAAGGATTTCTTAAGGATGTGGATGAATTGTTTGAAGGGATTTGCTCGGATGAAAGAATCAAGAGTGTAAGTTTTTCTATTGATAGCAGTGATGAGGATGAGGATGAGAATGAGGACGAGGGTGGAAACGAGAATGAAGTTTCGCAATGTGATCATGTAGATGGGGTCCGCTTAAAACCTTGGCTGGATCCACGGTCTTTGGCTAGTGCCTTACAGAATTGGAGTCCTGATGAGGTATCAGCACTAGAGGGTGCAAAGTTTGTGTGGACAACTAGGTTGGTATGCAAGATACTTAGAAGTTTCAGGTCACCAGATACTGCGTGGAATTTCTTCTGCTGGGTTGCTGATCAACCTGGATTTACTCATAATATATACACAGTGCAAAGAATCATGACCCTTCTAGCGCGACATGGACGTACTGAATTAGTTGATAGACTCATCTCGAAGATCAGAATAGAGGGAATGAGACTACCATTCAGTACCATAAGGTTAATCATTGACTTTTATGGAATTTCAAAAAATGCTGATGCTGCTCTGAAGGTTTTCAATGATGATCAAATACTTTGTGGGTCTATATCGAAAGTTAACTTGATGCTTCTGTATTCCTCTCTTTTAAGAACATTAACCAAGTGTGGAAGAAATTCCGATACCCTGGACATGCTTGATGAGATGATTTTAAATGGCATTTGTCCAGATATCCAAACATTTTCAGGTCTAATGCAGTATTTTTCACAACTTGGAGATATTAAAACCGTGCAGAAACTCTTTTCAATGGTCAGACAGAGCGGTTTCGAGCCAGACGCGTATCTGTATAAGGTCCTGATAGAAGGTTATTGTAAGTCAACAAGAGCTGCACTGGCTTGGAGACTATTTGAAGATATGAAGAATTTTGGTTCCATGCCTGATTCTGCCACCAAAGAGTTGCTAGTGAAGAGCCTCTGGAAAGAAGGGAGACGGAGAGAGGCCGCTGCTGTTGAAGAGAGCTGCGAGGAAGTAAATGTGGTCCTTCCACTTGCATTACCTGGTCATGTATGGACTGTCAGCTCTGCAGATCTCACAAGAGTTTATAACATTTATTCAAATAGTTTTGTTTCAAAGGGTGCCTAGAGTTATCCATTGGGCTATATGATAGAGGTGTACTTCTCCATGCATGAAATCTGAGCACAAAGTATAATAAGCGAAAAACAATAGCCAAGTTCCTTAAACTGTGATTTATTTTGGGAGGGGTTGCAAAAATGTTTAATGTTGCAGTAATTTTTCGAGTTTTGAGAATGTATTATTGGCAGGACATGCGTTGATGCTCAGGAATTAGCTCTTGTTCTGATGGATATCGATCTTTCATTGTATTCACTTGGTCAAGTGCAAGAAATCATCTTTGCACAATCATAGAATGAATGGACCTTTGGTTGATGTGTTGAGAACTTCAATCAGTCCTCTGCTGACTTCTGCAACTTGAGGGGAATCTAATGATTGTCTTATTGCAATTAACAATTCCTTTTAATTTTCTTACAAAAAGAGTTGGTTTCAAAATCTCATCTAATATATTGTTGAGTTCCTCTTTATTTTTTTCTTTGTTTTGTATAAAAGGGTATATTTGTTCGCAACTTTGAAGATTAATCCCTCGAATAGGGTTGGATAACATGAACGACAAAGTTGTTTCTCAAGAGTTTTAACACTGTTATATTCTTATGGCAGAATTTGAACTCGAACCCACTGGTTAAGCTAGAAGGAAGAAGAGACCCATGCTATGCCTAAAAAATTGACCCATGCCATCTCATTCAATCGTTCTTGGCTTGTTTTCGGTTTATATGAATGTGAAGTACAAAAAGCTACGCTCAAGCAAAGGAGAGTAGGTAAGAAGGGCATCTTATTCTTTTTAATATATTAGATGCCAAGCTTATGTGGCGATGTAAACGCTGTTTCTATCCGAATTAGCTATGTACCAGAAATAGGGAACATATAATATAAATGGTGAGTTTGTCAATGTGTTTAATATATTGAAACCTATGTAACTGGAAGTGTCAACATTGAAAGCTGTTCATTGCCTGTATTATATTATAATTGCATATATATAATGGCATTGGCCTTTGTTAAACACTAAACCATATCTTTTGCTAGTTTGCTCCTTAAAAATTTGGTAAACGCATCAAGGTACCAGCCAGCTAGCTGATATGGTGTATGGACACCAAATTGGGTTATAATACCATATTATTCTAACCATCTTTATTATACTCTGCGCATGATTTCATACTTGTTTGGGATTTGCCAACAGTGTCTAAGATTTGAAAAAGAAAAATAGTAGAACAAATGACAGAGACATCAGCATATATTTTTAATATCAAACCAAAAGATACTTGATGTCCAAAGAGATAAATATAAAGTTAGAAAATAAGTCTTGGTTGTTACTTGCCATAAGAAACTCTCTTTTCTCTTCCTCTCATAATTTGCATTTCCTCACAAATTCACAGCAATGTCTGCCTTCTTTCTTCCCTCTAGTTCTCATGCTCTTTTTCTTGTACTCATGTTGTTTTTTCTCACTAATATCTCAGCTCAACCACTATATATCAGTGAAACAAACTTTACATGCCCTGTGGATTCACCTCCTTCATGTGAAACCTATGTAGCATACAGAGCTCAGTCTCCAAATTTTTTGAGCCTATCTAACATATCTGATATTTTTAATTTGAGTCCTTTACGCATTGCAAAAGCCAGTAACATAGAAGCCGAGGATAACAAGCTGATTCCAGACCAACTCTTACTAGTACCTATAACTTGTGGTTGCACTAAAAATCACTCTTTCGCGAATATCACCTACTCAATCAAGCAAGGTGACACCTTCTTCATACTTTCAATCACTTCATACCAGAATCTCACCAATTACCTTGAATTTAAAAATTTCAACCCCAATCTAAGTCCAACTCTATTGCCACTCGACACCAAAGTTTCAGTCCCTTTATTCTGCAAGTGCCCTTCAAAGAATCAATTGAACAAAGGAATAAAGTATCTTATTACTTATGTGTGGCAGGATAATGACAATGTTACCCTTGTTAGTTCAAAGTTTGGTGCATCACAAGTTGAAATGTTAGCTGAAAACAATCATAACTTCACTGCTTCAACCAACCGTTCAGTTTTGATCCCTGTGACAAGTTTACCAAAACTTGATCAACCATCTTCAAATGGAAGAAAAAGCAGCAGTCAAAACCTGGCTCTTATAATTGGTATTAGCCTAGGAAGTGCTTTTTTCATTTTAGTTTTAACACTATCACTTGTGTACGTATATTGTCTCAAAATGAAGAGATTGAATAGAAGTACTTCATCGTCCGAGACTGCAGATAAGTTACTTTCAGGTGTTTCAGGTTATGTAAGCAAGCCAACAATGTATGAAATGGATGTGATCATGGAAGGTACAATGAATCTGAGTGAGAATTGTAAGATTGGTGAATCAGTTTACAAGGCTAATATAGATGGTAGAGTTTTAGCAGTGAAAAAAATCAAAAAAGATGCTTCTGAGGAGCTGAAAATTCTGCAGAAGGTAAACCATGGAAATCTTGTGAAACTAATGGGTGTGTCTTCTGACAATGATGGAAACTGTTTTCTGGTCTATGAGTATGCTGAAAATGGATCACTTGAAGAGTGGTTGTTCTCGGAATCTTCGAAAACTTCGGACTCGGTGGGTTCGCTTACATGGTCTCAGAGAATAACCATAGCAGTGGATGTTGCAATTGGTCTGCAATACATGCATGAACATACTTATCCAAGAATAATCCACAGAGACATCACAACAAGTAATATCCTTCTCGACTCAAATTTTAAGGCCAAGATAGCGAATTTCGGGATGGCTAGAACTTCAACCAACTCGATGATGCCGAAAATTGATGTTTTCGCTTTTGGGGTGGTTCTAATAGAGTTGTTAACTGGTAAGAAAGCTATGACAACTAAAGAAAATGGTGAGGTTGTTATTTTGTGGAAAGATTTTTGGAAGATTTTTGATCTTGAAGGGAATAGAGAAGAGAGGCTAAGAAAATGGGTGGATCCTAAGTTAGAGAGTTTTTATCCTATAGATAATGCTCTAAGTTTGGCTTCTTTGGCAGTGAATTGCACTGCTGATAAATCATTGTCTAGACCAACCATTGCAGAAATTGCTCTTTGTCTTTCTCTTCTCAATCAACCATCATCTGAACCAATGTTAGAAAGATCCTTGACATCTGGTTTAGATGCTGAAGCTACTCATGTTGTTACTTCTGTAATAGCTCGTTAATCAAGTGAAGGTAATAGTGATTCAGTTTGTCATACTCAAGATGGTACTACTTTGTTTACATCTTTATGTGTGGAGTTAATTATATGGTTAGTTTATTTAGGTAAGTGTTATAAATTTCATTTTTCCATCTGTTATTCTTTAATGCATGAGTTTCAGTAAAGTGAATTGTAAGCTGCTATTGAACTCAAAATAAATTTGCTTATTGTACATGTTAGTGGTGATGTGGGTTTTCAGATTTTGAATCATGAATCTCCTGCTTAAAACTCCTTCATTTCCTTTAACTCATCAACCGAACTACCTCTATGATGAAATACTTCGGAACTGGATGCATAAGTTTATGTTTCCTACTCATAATAAGAATATTTTTTAATATGGTTAATTATATTATTTGCATGAAATATCCACCGACTTTGTCGATAATTAATCTCCATGGTGGAACCTGATTGACCACCTTTAGTGGGTCTCCCCTCTCAACCACATTTTTTCATCCACAAGACTCAAATCTAAAACCTTACTTAAAAGATCCGAGTTCAGTTCCACTCAAACCAATGTGATTTGGTCCTTATTATGATATGACAATACCTCTATTATGGTCGTCTTAATTGTTATTTTATTTTTTGGGTAGAATTAATTGGTATTTTTTACCATTAGCATTTTGATCATTAAAATACAATTATTCTACCCATACTCTATTGTGGCCATCATCTTTATTTCTTGTTACAACAAAAGACCTAAGTGCATGTGAATATTGAAGCATAATGAAAGATTAGCATTTTGCAATATGGCATTTGGAAACAGCATTTTTGGCTATGATATCTTATCGTTGCATTATTTTAAAAGAGATATATTTGTAAATGTATATGTAATTCAGCTGTGCCTTTTTTTCTCAATCCTTTTTTGTGATGGATGGATATTCATGTAACTCTAAAGGCATTTAAATAAACATACTATATATTGTATAATGTGATTATTATAAAAGTCGTCTTTGATGTTTCAATAATTGATGAAGGTACCTACCTCTTCGTAAAAAATACCAAGTACCCTCGATGGTTGAGTTGACAAACCACGTCTATATATGTAGAGAATCTTTTATGAGAATCAAAACTTCATTGACCTTCTGCTAAAAGCCAAAGGGATTGAAATTTGAAACTTGGGAGTGATGAATCAATATGACAAAGGAATTTGCTGTGCCATTCAGTATTGATCATAATGATATTATTAGCTCTAACTCACAATTATCCAAATTTATTAATTATTCTTCACTTACTCTCATCATCTTGAAATTTAATTAAACACCTAATGTATGTCAATATATTTGTTCTTGAAAATATATATAATCTTTACAATACAAAATAATTAATAAATCAAAATGAACACATTAGTTATTCAAAAAAATATGTATTCATTATGCTATTCAACACTTCGCAAAATATGTTTTTGAATGGCTAACAAAAAATTGTTAACTTCAATTTATATAAACATTTACACCAATCTACATAATTATGAACTTTATATATATATTTTATAATATACATATTTATAAAACGATTAATAAATTATTGATCGTTATTATGCTTTTTTAATCTTAACAAAAAAAAATTGACAATTATGTTAGTACAAAATAGGCAAATAATAATCAATGTATAAACTATTTATGAAATGTTGAATTTTTTAAAAGATATCAAATCCGAATCATGGATGTATGATGGACAAGAAAATTGAAACTAATAGATAAAGTATCACAATAATAAACACGGACATTTCAACTATGCTGGTGTTCTAGCAAACAATAATCATTTGCAATATACCATTAAATATATTGCAAAAATAGAAAAATGAAATAAAGAGATAGGACATAAGAAATGACAAATCTATATTAAATGAAATGGGAGGGAAATTTCCCCTGCAAAATAAATAAATTGTGTTACTTTGACATATTCGTCAAAAATTTATTTTGCATCAACAAATGGATGTTGCCCTAAATGACTTCTAAAAATGTCACTTAAATTAACTTTTTGTAGATATTTTAGTATCAACTACTAGATGAGATGAATAAATAAATAAAAAATTGCTCTTCTCCTAACAAAAAACGCTCACTCTCATACAAATTGATCAAAATATCCTTCGATTGAGTTAACTCACGCAGGTGTTAAACACAACGTGACTTAAGTCACGTTCACTACCCACGTGAGTTAACTCACGCATGTTATAACTCAGTGTGAGTTAACTCATGTAGGTTATAAACACATCGTGAGTTAACTCATGTAGGTTATAGTTCAGCTTACCAAGCACGAGTTAACTCATACGGGAGTATTTTGGTCAGTTTATATGGGAGTGAGCGTTTTTTTTTTGGGAGAATAGCAATTTTCGAATAAATATGTGTCTTTGGATTAGAATGAAAGGCCCAAACTAAAAGCTCCATTTAAGTTTCATGTGCTACTCTTTTCTTTCAATGCACCACCCATTCTCCTTCACATTCTCTCTCTTTCCTAACTTTTCCTGCTCTCCCTAGTACTTCCTCCCAACAATTTGGTATACATTTACTAGGGCTGGACAAAATTATGGTAACCGGTCGAATCCGTCCGAACCGGACAGTCCGTGAGTGTGCGGGTCGGTTCATTCGGATTAAACGGGTTAAGCGGGTGCCTAAAACCGGTTTCAATAGGACTTGTATGGTCGAGAGCGGACTTACAAGTTGAACCCGTAAGAACACCGAAACCGACCGAACAGTATAAAAATATACTAGTTTTTATCATTTACAATGGCAGCTAGAGTATAGGACTGGACAACTTGCTTTATCTGCTTTTTTTATCTTTACCAAAAGCATTATGACAGTTGACTTCAACATCCCCTTTATACTATTTTTTAATTCTTACACTATTTTTTTATTATTAAACTCAAACCATATCACCCAACCTTCACATGTCTAGTTTTTTGAGACAATTCACATCATCCCTAACCTCACTTGTATCTCTCTTTTTTCATGATCTAAATCCCCTCACCTGCAAAATTGATTGAGGCCATTTTTCAGCCATCCTCAACATATCTAAGGCCACCGTTTAAGCCTCCATTTTCAGCACACAACTTATGTAATCCCTTGTCTCTTCGCTCACAAATACAACCCTTTTTTTTGGTATCTTTCATCTTTGATCTTGCTACGTTTTTTTAGTTTTTTTTTTTTTCTGATCTTGAAAGGTTTAGCTTTCATATCTCGAAACCCGTCAAAACCGGTCCGACAAAACCGTCACCCGAAGAACCCGCCACCCGATCTAACCGTTGAAGAGAACGGACGGTGGTGGTTTCCCATTTGTCAACCGTGGTTGTCCAACGGGGTGGGATTTTCGGACCGATTTCCGACCGAACCCGGCCGTTGTCCACCCCTAACATTTACCATTAATTCCATATTCGTCTTCATGATAAACGAGTAATTGAAATATTTGTTTATTTGATTCTTTATTTATTAAACTACTCGCTTCATGTGCGTGACAAATTTTATATGCAGTTACAAATTTTTGTTCTTCTTTATCATCCCTAATATTAGCAATTATGAAACAATTTTTGAAAAGTATTAGAGATATTGAGAGGGTTAAAAAGAAATTCTAATTTTTTATGCCCAATTATGAAACAATTTTGAGATACGTCCATGGACATAACATAAGCCAAAATCCCAAAAATATACATAACTAGTAGGCACTAAAATTGGGTGAGAGTAGAATTCATACAGGTACTAATGCACCAGATCCCATCAGAACTTCGCAATTAAGCGTGTTTGAGCGAGGATAGTACTAGGATGGGTGACCTCCTGGGAGGTCCTTGTGTTGCACCTCTTTTTCTCTCAAAAAAAATTGAATAAAGTTTAGGGTTAAATATGTTTTTGGTCCCTATAAATATACCAATTTTTGTTTTAGTCTCTCTAAAAAAATTCTTCAACTTTTAATCCCTCAAAAAAATTTCATCTTCACTTTTAGTCACTCTTTTAATGTAAACTTATATGTACAATTCATATTTTTAAATAAAATTTTGGAGAAAATAGAAATGTATCACCTTCAATCCAACATAGTTATTTGCAAATACATTTTTGATGTACCGTTCAAAATGGTGATATATTTTTTACGGAAGAACCCAGGTTTAATTTTTGAACTGTACAAATTTTTTTTCTTCAGATTTTACTTACTTTTTACTGAACTTTGGATTAATCACCTTCCTTGAAAAATCATCGAGGATTAACAGAACAAAAAGAAATACACTTCCTAACTGGAAAAAAGTAATAAAGAAAAACTGATTTTTGTGCAAAAAATATCTTAAGTGTAGTTCCAAATGGCATATGGAGGTGGGGAAACTTGGACCCTCAGTATACAAACAGAAATTAACCGACGTCTAAATAGTCAAAGAAGACAAGATTGAAACAAGATTGTTTGCTTAAATGGCCCATGTTATTGGGACCAGAGAGGAGCTTGTGGACAAATGGCAAATGAGGATTTTTGAGAATAAAAGTTGAAGATTGCTGTTGACACTTTAAGTTTGGCTGAAAAACACCAATAAAAGACATAAATGTCCACCGACAGTTAACTGCCGATAAGGTTATATAGGTAAATTACTGATGTTTTTCAGCATTGAGTGAAGTGTGAACATCATCATTTATAAAAGTTAGAGATGAAATTCAAGCTAGCTTATGCTAAAGACTCCTCAAACGAGAGTCACTTGAGGCCTAAATATATGCATCTTAAGAATCAAAGGCGTGAATGTGGATTCAATAATCAAAACTGAGAAAGAGTAACTCTTTAGGACTCATATTCATGGATATTCATTCATTCTAAACTAGACTATGTTAACATTATATATGTTAGATTAGATTTACAAGTCATGTGCTTAAGTCATGTAATTGTATGATTTTGTAGTGATTCTGTACCTTACCTCAATAGTGGATAATTTTCTATGCATGGTGTAATCCCTAACTTTTTAGTTATCAATGAACGAAATATTTGCTTTTTTTTAGTTTTGTCTTCTCTTTATATTAAAGTTGCGATACCCATACCCACTTTTGTTGAGTTGCTCTCTTATTATTTAGTTTTCATCATTGGTCGATGATTATTTAATTCTTGTTATTTAGTTCTCATTATTTACAGAATGAAAGTCTTACTAAACAAGGTTCCGTTGTTTGTACTATCTCGTTATGAGGGAAATTTTCTATGTTAAAATTATGGTGTCATATTTATTTTCCTATTATTGTCATTGCATTGTACAACTTCATTTTATTTATTTTTTTGTTTGCCTATTTATATGTAGTGGTGGGGAAAATATCCATTTCATAGAGACTATTTTCTTTGATGTTAGCCAACAATAGCATACTAACAAATCCTAGAAGAATTACTATCCCATTACACTTGAAGACAACTAAAATTCTTATTCATTCATATTCACATTTCTTACCATCATACATCAAACATATATATATATATATACACCAATATATAAAAGCCTACTAGCTTAACAAACACATTAGTACCAACATATGACACATTTACAAACACAACAAGAACTTAATAAATACATAATACCATTGACTGATCTAAACCCTCAATCCAAACACACTCTTAGTTTCTAGGAAGATTCACGGACATTTCCCAACTCAATGAAGAATTCAATGTTCTTGATAAAACTGGTACAATCTCATCCATAGCAGGACGATTTGCTGGATCCTTCCTCAAACAATTCTCAATAATTTCAATCACAAACATAGCAAGTTCAAATGGATAATTTCCTTGCAATGAAGGATCCATAATTTCCTTCAACTTCTCATCACCATTTTCCTCACCAAGTATTCCACTCAAAACATCCAACAAATTCTCATTATCTTTCGATAAAATAAAACCAACTTCTTTTCCTGTAATAATTTCCAACATCAACACACCAAATGCATACACATCAAGCTTAGTAGAAACAAGACCATTTTCCAAATACTCTGGAGCCATGTAACCTCTTGTCCCAACAATATGCCTTGTAGCAACAAATTCTTCATCATTTTCAACTCCTTCCACACACCTTACATGCCTTAAATTTGCAACCTTTGCTTTAAAATCATTGTCAAGAAGAATGTTGCTACACTTTAGATCCTTATGAATATGTGGAGGAGAAGTGAAACTATGAAGATATTCAACTCCTATTGCTACATCTAATGCAATCTTTATTCTCTGAATCCAACTCAGAAAATTTCCATCATCCATTTTTTTGTTAGAAAATAACCAATCACTTAGTGCTCCATTAGCAGCATACTCATAAACAAGATACCAATGTCCTTCATTGAAGCTAACACCGGAAAGGCGAATAACATTGGAATGGTTAACTTTGTTTAGAATTTGTATCTCTTTTGATACATCTCCTTCTGTCTTCTTAATCGCAGCCAAATCGCCTTTAATAAGGCCGTGATAAAGAGTTCCTTTAATCCGACAGCCTGGACTAAAATTATCAGTTGCAACCTTAATTTCCTCAAAATCATACACTTTGAAAGATTGAGCTATACCACATATAATCTCAGACAATTTTTCATCTTTCTTCACTGGTTTCTCTTTTGCCTCATAAATAGCACTTTCAGAAACACTCAAAAAATCACTTTTCTTTTTACCCTTTTTGAAGAAAATGAAAGCATATAGAACTAATATTAAAGCTATAATTACTACTCCTCCAAGTACTCCAACAACAACATAAACCCAAGTTTTTTTCGATTTTTTATCGGTTGAAGAAGAAGAAGATGAAGGTGGGGATGATGAATGAGAATGATGTGTTTGAATTTGAGAACTTGAGGGCTTGTCAAAAAGAGGAACAAGAAGTGTTGTGAAGGGGTAAATTGTAGATTGTGTTAAAGAAAGTGTATTAGCTTCAAGAGTGGTTCTAAAGTTAACACCAAATTTATCACTAATGAATGAAACAGAATCACCCCAATCAACCAAATAACTCAAAAGATACTTAATGTTTTTCTGAGTTTGATTCTTTGTAGGACAAGCACATCTAAGAGGAACAAGTAGTTTTCTACCAGGATATACATCACCAGGATTGTGATTCTCATGCATCAAAGCTTGACATGTTGAAAGACCTTCAAAAGTGTTGTTAGCAACTATAAAATATGTGTCTGTGTTTTGAAAAACATAGGATGTATTCGCTTGATAATAGTTACCAGAACAAGAACAATTGACAGGAACAATTACCATTTTGTTTGTTTCGAATGTTTCGTTTAAAGAAACAGAGTTTATTTCAGCGAGTTGAGATGGATTTGAGCCTAGTAAGGATGATATTGTTGAAACTGAGGAGTAAATTGGTTGAGTTCTGAAGGTGAGGTATGCTTGGCATGTGTGAGTTTCGCCGTTACATGTGTAACCTCGGATTGATTTTGAATCGCCTTTTCGCGGACATGCATTGGTTGCTAAACCAATGTAAGGTTGTTGTCCTAGGATTATGGAGATGTTGCTGATGAAGAAGAAGAGAGTGAAAATTAAGAAAGGAGTGAAGGGAAAGAGATGCATTGTTATTGCTTGCAGAGAATGGGTGTAATAATGCAATATAAATAAAGTCTTTTGTTACATACTAGGAGCATAAGGCCAATTATTATATGATATGACACTTCATTTATGTAGCACCGACACTTCACATAGCAATCGTGTCTATGTCTGACACTAACATGAAAATACATATGATTTGGTTACATTCAATTATTTTATCTTTTCAAATTATTATCAATATATCAATATCCTGTCAAATGTTTATTATCGATATGTCAGTGTCGTGTCTGTGTATATGTCTATGTTTTGTATCACTTAATTATTACATGAGACTATGATATGAGTGATTCATGGAGTGTGTTTTATTTTATTTCATTTTTCTAATGGACTGATTCGTAGGTTAGAATTTTGGATATAGAAGACAATTTCTGAGAAGAAACATGTAGTGTGGTGATTTGCTTATTCAAGTTGAATTGTGTGTTAAAATATTTGCAAAATAATGGTAGGCTTGAAAGTGTTCTTGACTAAATAGCATTACAAATAATATTTTTGTTTCTTACGAAAGCATTCCAAATAATAATACTCATTTCAGTGACTTCTACCAAAAAAATATACTCGTTTACTTGACTATCTGCCTTATCACTTAAGGGTCGAATTTTTTAAATTAAAAAAGTAAATACAATGTGAATCAGCAACGTTATTTTCTTTATCCATTTATCAAACTAAACCATACTACTAGTTACTGAGTATTGAATTTTTTTTTTAACCTTTTCAATTTTTTAAACCAAACCAAACCATTTATCAAATAATTTGGAGTTTGATTGAAGATAAGTAAAATGTATCGAGAATTGTTCAATTTAAAAGCGAACTCAAACTGTCCTCGACAATCATTATCCAATTAAGCTCAATTTATTAAGCATGGAATTCAAGCACCCAACACATCGGTTTCATATTGTTATTTAAAATTGATCATTAATACTATAATTACAATGAAATACATGGTTGTGTATGATAAACTATAAAATTATTTTCAGTTAATTCTTTTGTTCTAATAATAATTAGTTAACTTTATAATGCACCTCTCCCTTTAAAATGCACCTCTCCTTTTCTTTTCTTTTTTGATCAAGGGGAAAACAATAAAAAAGCTAAGCAAAACGCTGTCTAAATACCCCGAAGGTATCTGCCAGCAGAGTGATATTTAGCTGAGGAGGAGGATGCACCTCTCCTCCTTAAAATGTCAAATTATTTCTTCATTTTCTCTCCAACGTAAACCTTAAGACTAACAAACATTCAAAAGCATTCATGTTGACAAATGGACTTAAAAAAGATTCTGAAAAAAGCACAATAATTCAAAACATTTCCTTTGGTAGAAACTAACGCAACAATATTTGACTAAGTATTGGCAGCACCCCATAAAATTAGCAAGTTTCCGCGTTTCTTTAATTATTGTCGTGCCAAGCAAGCCATAACTAAAATAGAGTAACTATATATCATGTGTCAATGTGTCATGCTCAACTCAATCATGTTGTCGTGTTCTAGGAAACTTCTTTCAACCTTCCTTCTTACTCCATTTAATATACATGCGAAATTCTATGTCATTTCTGCTGCTCAATAATTTCATTCAACCTTCCCTACTGGTGTAATAAATATGAAGAGTGATTAAATTACATGAAAGAGTTGCACTAACGTTACACTCATTTAATAACATCCTACTGGATTTTTTTTTCTTCCAGAATCAATTGTTGGACTGAAACGAGTTGAGATCTTCCTTTACATTTACAAGTATCTTCATTTTCTCCATTTGAAACACAAAAAATCTTGAAAAAAGTATACAATAATTGATAATGGTAGGACCTATCTATTGGAAACATTCACTATCATTTTTTTTTTGGTTTGCGTATATCTATCTCAAATTGTCACTACTACAAAATGGTGAAAAAATGGCGCCCCTTTACTAGCGCTTATAACACTAAAGCGCCATAAATGAAAACACGGAAGCCTTAGATAGCGCTTTTTCATAAAAACGATATATTTAGTACTGACTTTAAATAGTGTTTTATTCAGAAAGCGTCATCTTAGGTTCATTAAATAATACTAAATATAATTAAAAAATTCAGGATTAAGCTCAGATAGCGCTTATTATAAGAAGCGCTATTTTATTCACAATCATAAATAGCGCTTTAAAAGCGCTGTCAAAGGTTTGAAAAAGATAGCGTTTTTAATATTTAAAAAGCGTTATTTTTCAACGAATTGCTTCCAGCCGAGCGATAAAACTTGTTCTTGTTTACCCACAGGTCACCTGTTCGAATCATTGCGGGATGTATTTTTAATAAATTAAACTAAAATAAAACTAGTAAAAGAAAAAAAAGAAAAAAAACCAAAAACCAAATTAAACCCACTTAAGACTTCACAACGCTACTCTCTTTTTTCACACTGAAATTTTCTTCCCCACCACCTCCATGATTCCTCCATTGCCACCTTGCTGCGATTCCACCTTCCAACTTCTAGATCCTCATCCTGCTTGATTCTTCCAGTGTTGTTCTTCTCATCTGTATGCAATTCGTGGATTGTCAAATCTAGGGTTTGTGGTTCGAAGTAGAAGAAGAATCTTCATCTCGAAGATCTACATGAAGTTGTCACCATTAACTAGTAAATTTCCTCTTCATCTTCTTATTTGATTTCGTGATTTTGATTAGGATTTTCTTCTAGCAATTTAGTATTTTGTATTTTTGTTGTGGATTTAGTGATTTTAGCAACAAGTAATTCATGGCATCAGTAAAGAATATCAGTAAATTCACATTACAGAATCTAGTTTACATTCATTTATTTGATTTGTTACTTGTTGAACACAAAATGTTTGATAAATGTTTTCTAAGTGATTATTTGATTTGTTGTTTGTTGAATACAAATTGATTGATAAATATACTTTAGTGTTATTTTCCCTCTAGGATGAATCTCTGTTATTGCAAGATTAGAACAATAATTCATATTTTGTTTCTATTTGATTGCATGTTATAAACAATGTTCATAATTTGAACAAACCTACATTTATGCAGTGCAAATGATTCTTATTTGATTGCGGAATTTGAACGATGATTGTTAATTCGAAATTTTCTCTAGTTGCTTGTTGTAAAAGAGTAAATGCGTCTTGAGACTTAATTTGGTGAACAAGAGAAGAGTGAATGATTGGCTGAACTAGGCATTCAGACCACCTGTTAGGATTTAGTTTAATCACTATTCTTTTGTAATTATTATGCATTGTTAGAATTTTATTTTATACTCAACTCCAATCTTTTTTGTCTATAACATTGTAACATTGTTTGGGAGACACCACTCTGTTTCTATGTCTAGTTTCATTGATCTCTACTTATATGTTATAATTAATTAATCAACAATGTAACTAGCAAGTATTTTGGAGAAGAGTGTTGGGTTTGTGGGCGAAGTCTTGTGAATTTAAAGGAAAGAAAAATCGTAGGATAAGGGCAGAGAAAGACTTATGAATTGAATTGATAGGTAGTACTGATGTATAATCATGACAATTTCATTGTGCTTGTCCTTCTTTTACTTTCTTTCATTGGGAACTTTTTTTGTTATTTTAATTATAATATATTCCCTACACATATTCCTTTTAATTATATTTTACTTTTCTTTTTCTTTAGCATGCTGTTTTTTTTTTTTTTTTTTTTTTTT
>Ga0228710_1003743_pt1 | contig 24100 bp, 12 predicted proteins | sample MedpolnodulmetaG_FD_177995 | JGI IMG/M metagenome (GOLD analysis project Ga0228710, IMG submission 177995) | Root nodule microbial communities from Medicago polymorpha collected in Santa Monica, California, United States - pink nodules | ecosystem: Host-associated > Plants > Roots > Nodule...
GTCCTATTCAAAATCTATGAACACCCTTTCTTGGATTTGGCTTTGATTCAAAGAGAAAACTCAATCTATAGTTGATAGTTTGAAATGGCAATAGAAGGAATTAGGTTGATGCCATAACTCATTATGTAACCCTTTTGTATACAATATATATTACAAAGACAAAAATATTGGATATGAGAATGAGTATGAATTCTATGTCTGGAATTATCAGATGTAAAGGAACATTTTTATGTGCGTTTTTTATTGTTGGGAACAAGAATCTGAGAGAGTTGGTGAGGTACCATTAATGGAAAAGTGGAAGGAAGAGGCAAGAGCAAGAGAGAGGAAGATGGAAAAAATGATTTAGTGTAGGCAGTGTATGGTAGGATCTATGAGTTTAATGAATCTAATGGCTCTCAACTATTGCTCATGGTGGACCACTAGTGAACCACTTGTCTGATGGTTCACCCTAGAATCCACCATCATTGTTAGTTTGAATTGTTATAATTTAAAAACAAAAAACATTTATATTTTCACTTTTAATCAAAATTAAAATTTTATAAAAAATACCGTTCATAATTTTCAAGCATTAGTGCAGTGTCTATCTTTTCGCTAGTGATCCATATAATTGTTGATCACCAAGTAAGTCAAATTATTGAAGGTAGGAAAATCATAAAGACAAAATCAGAAATCAGAACAAAATTCAATAAAGCAAAATACAAATGAATCATATATCATATAGTAATCAAACGAACCTCCCAAAGTTGTATTCTTATAAGTGCCTTTCTGAGTTCATTAGGTTTACAGGCTATTTCCATTTTTTTTTTCTTTAGTTTCTTTTTTCGGTTCTTTATACAATCAATCAATGTTTCTTTTGAATTATTAGACCCAAAGCAGTCACGTTAATCGTTAGTGAGTTTATTTAATGCACGGAAGTTATGAGTATTGAAATCTTTTAACTCCTCTTATATTTTTATTAATCTTTTTTTATTGTTTTTTGTTAGAAGTTTTTTTTCTTCTGGTTTTGTCTTGTTGGGTGCGTTTGATTCCTAAAAAACAGGGCATTAGACCAAACAATTAGTTTGCATTTTATTTGATTGAAAGACCGTTTATGAAACAGGAAAAAAAACATATATCAAGAGATTCTCAACCAAAACATAAATTTTTGTCCTTCGATAAACAATGAGACAACTTTTTGTCTCAAGTATATAAATAAAAATCGAAACGATTCAAAAATTAATATTATGTAAAACCGCACCTCATGTGTCTGGTTTGACGCACACCATCTTACACAGCTTCTTGCCATTGGTCCACAACTCACATAACCATCACACACACAAAAAAGTGTCAAAAATAGAGTAGCAGCCAAATTGTGTGCAAAGCATGTGTCCTTAATAGTTGGAAAGCAACAAAGACCTTCGCATAGCAATTTGTTAGACCCATATTAACGATCCTCAATTTGTAAATTGAAATTGTATTTTAGTTGTTAGAGTATTAACACATTTCCTTGTAATTTTAATTTGTTAGAAAGAAGATAGACTAGACTAGAGTTGATAAGGCATAAGTATGACCTACTCAGGGGTGGATTTGACTTCACAATTTCGATGGGGCACAAATTATATTTTTTGTCAAACAATTAAATAATATTAAATTTAATAAGAAATTATATTAAAAATATTTGTAGCAACTAAAATTACAAAAAAAAAAATCTACTTTTTATTTTTTGAAAATGAACTAAAATTATGTCATTACTAATTGTCTTAAGAACATCTCTTTCTATATAGATTACAAGAGATTGGGTCAAAAAAATATATGTAGATTAGGCTTAAATGTTTGATTAGTCCCTGCACTTTGGTCAATTTTTGGCATTGGTCCCTACACTTTTTTTGTTTGGTTTAGGTCCCTGCACTTTGTAAAAAAAATGTTATTAGTCCCTCTGTTAGTTGACTGTTAAAAAAAACTCCAAAACTAACGGAGTGCCACGCGGTCCAATTATTTTGTGACACGTGGCACACTACAAAACAAAATTTAAAAATTAAAAGAATTAAAAAAAAAAAAAAATTAGTTCTTCATAAAGAGTGATTAATCGTGAGGCCAACTGCAATTCTAATTTCTACTTCTTCTTCTAAAATTCATCACCATCACCACCACCATTAACACCATATTTACTTCTTCTTCTTCACTTATCTCCATCAACAAAAAGTCCAATTTCATATTTTTTTAAAATTTGATTCCACAAAATGTGCATTCCTAGAAACTATTTTACTGGAAATCAGCCCAGTGATACAACAATTATGATCTCCAAACGTGTTTTCTCCACAACAAACAGAGAAAAAAAACAACGAAAACGCGAACGGAAACAGAGTTGAAAATTGATGATGGAAGGCGAAGTGTTCAGTCACATTTTTGGATTTAGGGTTCAATTTGAAACCCTAGAATCCATTCTCCCCCCTTTCTAAATGTTCAATCACGGTTTCCTCTGTCTTCTTTGATTCTGGTTTATGATGTTTTTTTATTTCTAATTAAATAATACTTAATAATAATAATAATTAAAAACAATTATTTTATTTGAATTATTTTAACTTTTAAATTTTGTCTTGTAGTGTGCCACGTGGCACGAAATAATTGGACCACGTGGCACTCCGTTAGTTTTGGAGTTTTTTTTTTTAGTCAACTAACAGAGGGACTAATAACAATTTTTTTACAAAGTGCAGGGACCTAAACCAAACAAAAAAAAGTGCAGGGACCAATGCCAAAAATTGGCCAAAGTGTAGGGACTAATCACACATTTAAGCCTATAGATTATAATAGATGAATCAAATGCTCTAGCAGGATAACCGCGCAATTGCGTATAAATTATAAAAAAAAATATATATGTATTGATATATGAATAAAAATATAAACATATCTATAAATTGTAAAAAAAAATTATTTCTTTATTAAATATGAGTAAAAATATAGACACATTTATAATTATAAAAAAAAAGATTTTCTTATTAATATGAGTAAAAATATAGACACATATATAAATTAAAAAAACATATAACACCATATATAGGCACATGTATAAACATAAAAAAATTTATATGTTTATATTAATATATGAGTAAAATTATACAATGAATTGATAAAAAAAAATTTAAAAAAAAACAAAAAAAAAACTAGTATGGCACTTGCCACAACATGCCATGTTGGGATCCGCCCCTGGACCTAGTTTAAAAATGATAGACATAATTTATCATATTTCCTATCATTATCTTATAGTCCCATTTTCAAGGCAAAGCCTAACCTTCGTAAAACTTTAAAGTCTTAAGTTTAAATATTCACTACTAATGCTAGATACTTAAATGGTGAGTAGTGTAGGGTTTTATAAACAGACTGTTATCAATGAAAAAAGGTTCTATATTAGTCAAAAAGGTTCTATTCTTGTTTTTGTCCATAGACAGATACACCAACTTAAACTTACACATATAACTGTGATATCTCAGTTTTGAACATGTGTAAAGGTGTCTACCTTAATAATATTCACATTGTTAGTTGAGTTAGACCTTAAGAGAATCTACCTTTATTTATACATCCAATTTAATTTTTTGTACAGTAACCAGTTTGTTGCCCATTTATGTGTTTTTTTTGGTCAGGTAGTCCAGTGGCTAGAATTCACCTTATAAGGTGAATAAGTGGGATGTCCGGGGTTCGAACCCCAGCCTCTGCATATAATAATGCATTGTCCTACCAACTGAGTTATGCTCACGGGACTCCCATTTATATGCTTTTCTCAAACTAAAACCATAGTCGGCCTCCATTATGAAAAATATTAAATTTGAAGTTTTAGAAAGAAATTGTATCATCTAAATTTTTTATTTTACTTTTTAATTAAAAATTGAACTAGGCCTACTTTAGATTAATATCGGCATTAGATTGATTCTAAAATTATGATTACTAGAAATTTTATTTCATTCAAATTTAAAATATGGATCAGAGTAAAATATTTAAAATTAGGTAAAAAGGTTAAAGTTGTAAATAAAAGAGTTTAAGTAAGATGTATAACTTATAAAAAAAAGTTATAAAATAGTTTTTATTTATTATTCCTTTTTTTTTGTGTCTCGGATTTGAATCCAAGACCTTGCCTATATTATCATTGTCACTACCAACTGAGTTAAACTTACGAGCACTGTTTTTAGTATTCCTAGTACAACTAGCAAAATACGAACAATAGGAATAGGTTCGTTAATTAATTTGGCCTGAGTTTCGGTAATTAGATCTAAGGTTCTTCTCCATTCCATGTCTGGTATAACTTCAATATTATATACTGGCGGTATAGGATAGAAGTTTCGGTAATTCCTCTGTAAGTATTTTTAATTTTTTTTAATAAAAGTTTCTTGAGTTTGGCGGTATAGAATAGAGGCTTATTGGGGTGTCAACCTAGTTGAGATGTCGACGATGCCTCTTGATGCCGGTCCATGCTCCTTGTGCATAAAAAAAATAATATTATATACTGGCGTTCAAACGGTCATTCCATACATGTCTGCCCGATCTTTTTTATTGTGCTAATGCATATAAATTATAACAAATTATAATAAAAACAATATTATCTATAACAATGTATAAAGAAAATATGAGATTTTGAGTTTGATTATTTACTATTCCAATTAATAAATTATACACTTAGACAAATTTTTCTAAAATAATATTTTATATTTATTTAGCCCACATATCAAAGGTCTTCCAACACCTTAATGCCCCTAGCTAGGTTACAAGCTTGTGTTACAAAACTCGGCTATAATAATGTTATATTATTGATGTCACCGAAAAAGAAAAAAATTTATATTAGAATTTGTTATATTGTTGGTGTAAATTTAAAATACAAGCATATGGTGACAATTTGAAATTACAAACATATATACGTATAATATTAATAAAATCTAACTAATTTCATAAAAATAATGTTCATAATTTAATTGCGTTAGCGAGATAAAAAAAAAAAAAAGCAGACGGGCACGAAGTGTCCATCTGAATGCTAGTAGATATAAATGGGATAAGGGGGATTTTGGACTGACTTTTTTTTTACTATTCCAATTATACGTTAAATAAATTTTCCTATAATAATATTTATTGTTGGTAACATTAAAAAAGATAAGAATTTATACTATATTTGTTATATTCTTTGTGTCATTGAAATATATAAACATGGTTGGTTGAATTTGTTATAATTTTAAAATCACAAAATCTTTTTTTTTTTTACACAACAAAATATATATTTATACTTTATATCAAAATGAAAATTTTATAAAACACACCGTTCATAAATCAAAGATGGCCTTGTCAAAAAAAAATCAAAGATGTTAGCGCAATAAAAAAAATCAGAAAGACAAACACGCGAGTATATTATAACAAACTTATAAAGACTTCATTGTATATTTTCTATATTATAAAAGAGTTATTATATGTTTAACCCCTGTACTATTAGCGGTTTATTGTGTATCCCCTTGTAAAAAATTGTGTACATTTCCACTTTGTAATTTGAAGATTCTTTAATTTTGAACCTTCATGCATAAAATTTTAAAATTTAAGGTATTTTCGCTCCTTTTAATTTGAGCGAATTTCGGTTTACCCTCATATCATATCAATGGTTTTGTACGGTCAAAATTCGTGAAGGTCCAAACAGGGACGGAGCCAGAAAAATTTATCGAGGGGGACGGAAATATAAGACATGATAAATAAGATAAACTATAACAAACATCTACTATTAAATAATTGTATAAATTTAGTTTAGTGACAAATAAAAAACATATATCTTGCCAAAAAAAAAATACATACCAAAATGTAGCCATCAAGATCAAGTTTTTATTTCCTCTAAAAAAAGATCATGTTTTTCTTCGACCTTTTAGTAGATAAAACTCTTACATGATTTCTTCAGTAGTGAATGTGGCGGTGCTGGAAATTTTGAGAAATTGGAACTTTAGAGTGTAATTGTTCTTGAATGAATAATTTAGGGTATCTCTATCGCCCCTAATTTCCCAAACATTGCTGGCTTATACCTGAGAATAGGAATAGAACTTAATAAATTGATTAAATTAGCATGCTATATTTATTTATTATTATAAAAGGATATAAGTGGCCGGTCAAAAAAAGAGAATATGAATGGACCTTTAATTAAAAAAATAAAAACTAGTATAATAAGTGAACCAAATGGATAGTGAAAGCATCAGTGGGGTGGCGAACTGTTTATCTAAGTGGGGTGGCGAGCAGTTATATACACATGGGTACTATAGGGGTAATGTATATTACATGGGTTGCGGCTGCCCCATTTCTATAGTACTTAGCTCCGTCCCTGGGTCCAAACCCAATAAATCTTCAAATTATAGAGTTGGACTCAAAACAACTTTTTGTAATACATGGTAAACATATATATTAACAAAAAAAATAATAATAATCAATGGACGTGTGTTTTGGATATTACATTTGGTTCAATTCTATTTAACCCAACAGCAGACACACTTGACTATATAAACAGGCTTGCGACTAAAATCCTTTGCTTTCAAACACTTCCTGTCATCGTAATCGTTAAGAAGAATGTGCCGTAATAGAATAGGATCGGAAGCCGTAGCCACATCCATTCTTTCCAAGAATCCATTTTACGCTTCCACGAATTTGTCTGCTCCGTCTTGCGTTCAAGAGAAGCGGCCGGAAATCATTCAATCAACACTTTCATCCTCCACATTAAATACTTCTTTGCTAAAGCCGCCAATCCCTAACCTTACTTGCAAAACCCTTGTTGTTCTGAAGCTCCGTCGGGTGTCGTGTAAGACTTTTGATTCTATTTCAAACTGTCCCTCACTCAAAACCCTACACTTGGAAGACATTTACTTTGATCAACTATCAAACTTAGTCTTCTTCAGATGGACCAGTTCTTGAAGACCTTCAACTATCTAGTATACACAAACTTTTTCACCAACGATTCCTGACACTACTATATATTGTTGCACAGATAGTTGTGCTACATATATCATTGTTCTCTTCTCTCTTTTTTACATCTTTTGTATTTAAGGTAAGGAGTTAAGGAAATTTCAAGTTTTCTTACAAAATATACAAAAACAAACTAAAGTTTACAACCAGGTACAATAAAAAACTGACAGAAGAAACCAGATTGAGTAGAAAATAATAACACCACAAAAATTTAGGGGGTATATTGATAGCAATATAGAAAACAATCTTTGAATATATTTATGCGCATTATCATATCATATATACAGTGTAATTAATTTCATGTGACATGCACATTACCTATATGTACACCTCTTGTATCAACTAAATTTAATGGAACTATAATTTGCACCTTACAATGGCCAAAAGCCAGACTGCTGAAAGGTTGAGTTAGTGAGCATCACACAATTTGATAGGCGAACACTCAACAGTATAACCCTCAATGGTGTGAAGCAAATGAATTACCATAAGCTATGGAATAGTTTCAACATGATAAACCAGGCTTCAGTGTGATAGAGATCTCATAGACGAATCTACGAAATGAGCAATGCTCTCCACCAAGCGCTACCTGCAGACAGTTATCTAACGACTTTGTTACTCTTTAAAAATCAAATTATAGTCTCCCTCCTTCCTAATGATTGGAGTTATTGGCTTATAATTAAATTAAACAAATTAATGCCATCATAAGGTTAAAAAAAAAATGCAACTATAGCAAAATTTGAGGTAACAGCCTTAGAGATTGATCTTACTTCTACTACGAGCACGAGCATGGAGCTCAAAATAGGACCGCGTCCAATCTAGGACTGCACGAATAGGCCTGATCGAAGCAAGTTGGTTCCAAATCCAATTAAAGCTGCCTGTAAATTCCTCAAACCCCATAAACCCCTGCTGCTCATTCTCATTTTGGTAAAAGTAGTAATTAGCATTATTATTATCAATGCATTGTAGCTCGTGACGGCATACAGGGCAAGTGTTATGCATTTGAAGCCAAGGGAGAATGCAGTCAGAATGGTAGAAATGTTTGCATGGTAACTCTCTCGCTTCCACATCAACCTCAAACGTATCTTTGCATATTGGACAATTTGAATCACTTGCTAAATGTGCTTCTGTTACCTTAACCATTGGCAAGGCTTCAATGGCCGAAGGTGATGCTGGAGGCGGCCCTGGTCTAATATTGTTGTGAATCACCCCATCAAAGAACTCATCTAATGAAGGGGTGTCAATTTCATTGAGCTGAAGAGCCATGTTTTGTGGTGGTGGTGGTGGTGGTGCAATAGGCCTTGTTGGATGAGTTGGTCTTACAAATCTTAGTGTAATCCATGCTTGTGGATTTTGATTTTGATCTTGAACATCTTCATGTTCTGTTCCCCATTGTGGTGTTGTGTTGTTTTGGTCTTGTCTTCTAAGAGATGGATCAAGGATGAAAGCTAAGCTACCCATTAACTGATTAGTAGAAGGAGGAGGGTCCATGTTTCTGTTATTAGGGTCGTTCATGAGAAGTCTTGGCCTTGATATATCAAGTTCATAACGCAATTGATGGAAGCAATATGGACAGAAAGAGCCATAATTTTGAATGGTATTTGTTGATGGTATTCTAACAGTACGTTGGCAATTGAGACACCAGAAATAGTGGAAGGTTCTCATTCTTCGAACACCGTTGACAATGACACGAGGACGGCCTGTCAGAGACATATTATTGGAAGAAATGAAATGATGATATGGTTGAAGTGAATTGTTGAGGAAGATGGAAGGAAGAATATGGAGAAAGTATTTTATTTTATATGTGGGTTTTGAGGAAGGAGAAAAAGGGTGAAAGGGATGGCTTTGGATTGAAGCCACAAAAAGAAAGGGATTCCTTTTCATTTGTATGTTACTATTGGTGATCTTTGCTTTGGTTCACCCCAATGTTTATGTTATATCATGTTTTGCTTTTCTTCACAAACTGAGTCTTCCTCTTTATAAGGCAAACAAAAGATGCTTGAATGATGATGGCAAGCAAGTTAAACAAAAATACTTTTTACTTTCCTTGAGGAAGTTGTATGTTATAATACCATATTAATTATGGATCGGTGTCATTGTGTCAATGCTGTTAGGATACATATTGTGTCTGGAAAAAATATTGATGACAATTTTGAAAAGAACCGATTTAACTTTTGTTTGAGCATGCTTTTTAGAAACATAGTGGGGAGCTCATGAACATTTTACTATGGCATGCAAGCCTCTACTTCAATCCAATACCAAATCTTTCTAGTACTTTGGAATGAAGGTCTATGTTTTCTTGGTAACTTTTGCAGTGTGAGTGAGGGACCCTTAAATTATAAATGAAGAGACAAATAATAAATTAACATGAAGAAGGTGGACACTAAGAGCATCTTCAATGGTCTTTTTTAAAAGAATCTGCTTTGAGTTTCATAAACTAATGATACACGGTCCATACAACTCTACGTCATACAACTCATACACATTTTGCTCTTGTGATAAAATAAACAAGGTACCTTATATTAACGATGATGGGATACCACACACAAATAAAAAATTATGATAGAATATTATATTATGCAACTAAACATTGATGATGATATCATACTTTATTTAAGTTACTTACAATTTTTGTTACCTACTTTGACACATGAAATTCCTCCAATGAAAGAAAAAATCGTAAATGAGTTCATTCTTATATGGAAATCACTTGGATACCTTTATTGGAGATGTTCTAAGTGCATATTTGGATCGGAGTGAGTTCGGTAGAATTATGTTGCCACCGTGATTTAATGAACTACTATGCCAAGCAAAAGATGTACTAAGGCTTTGTTTTCATCTTTAGAGGGGAAGAAAAGGGAGAGTTTTGAAAAAAAGAAAGGAGCAAGTGGTCGAAAATTTGAAATAGAGGACTTGGAGAGGAGATGGCTTTGGGGGTTCATTTTTCTTTATAATACAAAATCCTCATAATTTGGGAAAACTCAAAATTTGTATTGGAGGAGAAATTTGAAGGGTTTATAATTATTCAAATTCAATTGAAGGCATTTACAAATCACGATTGAACTTCCAACTATGTATTTACAAATCACAATCGAAGGTTTTACAAGTTTTATTCTATCATTAACATGATATTGATTGTGACATTGTGATTTCTTTATTGTACCTACAATGTATTAGGATTTAAGCCGCTGAAGATATTCCAACCAAAAAAAACTCATTAGGTAGAAAAAAGTCTTATAGTTTAAGTATCAATATACATATGTGACTTCTAACATTATGTGATTTATTTTTTGAAATAATAATTTGACTTGTTATTTGTACTGTATACATTTTTTGCAAAAGGTCCATGCTAGTCAATTCTCACTCCATGTATATCGACATCACAAAGCAATAGCATAGCAAAACTCACGTGTATGCAAGAAAACTGGATCATTTTGTCTAAAATATCGCCGGTTAGACTCTTAGACCATCCTCAACGGGGATGCTAAACTTATTAAGCATTAGTGCCCAATAGATACCTCATTAAGCTAGACTTTTATAAAAAATGAGAAATTTTTATAAAAAATAAGAAGACATAGTGTTTTATAATGAGAACCAACATTGAAGATGGTTGAAGTTAGAGAGAGGAGTTGAAGCTGAAAACTATCCAACTCAAGCATTGCAAAACATAAATATGAAAAATCCAAAGAGCTGGTTAAAAGCTAGTACACGAACTTCCTATTTTTATTTACAGCAAAAATTAAAATAAAATTTACATCTTTACAGTTTCTGTAAGAAACCCTGAAAATGGTATCACTATCCGGACTTACCCTTGATTTGGTTTCCTTGTGGCTTTGATTTGTTCTCGAGTTCCTTCAAGGAAACTTCTGATTTAGATTCTTCGTTTTCAAAAGGTAAAACTGCTACTGGAGCAGCAGGAACTGCATGCCATCGCTCTTTTAAAAGTTTCGTGAGTCTCTTAACCATTTCTCTCCGGAACTCGAGCTCTCGTGTGAACATGTCGAACAGAAGAAAGGAAAGAATGTACTTAAATGGAACAATGAAGAGAATGGTAGCCCAAGTTAACATCAGCACAGCAACCTCAGTTGTTATCTGACAAAGGATTGGATCAGATTATACTTCTACAGAAGAATATAATAATACAAAGAACATGTCCGAATGTAAGTTATAACTAAATCTCTCATTAACCATGCATGATATTATATTATAATACCTGTGGATTTCCAGAAAGTAAAATTGAACGTATTTTGAGAAGCGAGACATTCACTTTCTGTGTCATATTCTCAACGTCACGCATGGCATCTTTTACAGCAATGATCTTTTGTATTGTATTTGACGGTGGCTGATCGCGTATTGTGACTCCACCAAAAAATCGCCCAAGGCGGCCTTGCTCCTTAAGGCTTCTGATTGTCAGCATTCCAACAGCCGTGATCATCAGCATCACTGGAAAGATATATGACAGCAAGTTTCTGGAAAGACATAACAAGGAGGTGGTCAGAAACAACTATGTTCTTCAGCATCAATCATCCAAATTAACATTTTCAACAAGTATGTTCTATGGGAATTGTTGATAAGAAAAATAAACCTTGAATATGAGAAAACTAATTACCAAATAAGTTTACAGAAAAAAAAAATTACGAAACAAATCATGTTATCAGACAAAATAATCATCTTTAGACAACAGCAGCACAAAGAAAAATGAGGTGCGAGTTTACCTAAAAATTAAAGTATAGGCAAGTCCAAGAAACCCAACAGTCAGGTGTGGCTCCTCCCAGTGCCTTAGCTTTTCAAAGTTTTTGGCAGTTAAGGTGATAGGAAATATTAGCTCCTGCACATGAACATGATTACTGTTTAAGACCATATTACTTTTGAAACCCAATCAAATGAAAAAAGATATTAGAAATAGAATTGATCAAGGTTTTCTCAATAGTTAAAGGAAATTGTGAGAAATATCATTAAAGGAACACAAAATCAAGGTAAGCATTCCAACCTTAAAAAGATCAATGTTACTTGGTATGCCTTTCAGTGTTGCAGCATCAATGGTTGCTTGAGTCTTCTCCACAACCTGATACTTTTGTTTGCTTGTTTTTGCTGCTCTTTCAGTGAGGGTTAGGTCAGCCACAACATGATTCTTACTTAACACTAAACCTTTTGTTGAAGTGTTCTTCCAAAAATTAGTAGAAGTACTAGACCCCCAAGATGGAGATTTCATCCACTTCCGCAAGTAGACACTTCCATCGATGTCAAAAACATGGTTATAGCTATCAGCTATTTCGTTAGAAGGTCGATTTTCTGGCTGATAACGGGTACTTGTAAATCCTGTAACCAGTTGACTTCCCCAATAGTTAACAGCTAAAGTTTGGAGGACAATATCACCATTCGGTGCATTCTGTAAATATGAGAACTGAACGAGCTTGGTAGGATCGTCGAGCAACTTCCGCAAATGTTGAAGGGCCTGGAGTCTAGCTATACCATTAATGGCACTGGCTGTTGCTCTTTGCTTTCCTTTGCGAGCCTCGAAAACATTAGGTCCATACTCATCAGGTCCATACTCATGCGTGAACTTGTGTAAAGCGATGACTTCGCTAATCAATGCATGCCAAACATCCCTCCTCATCTCACCTCCCAAGTCAATGAATTCCAGCACCCACCAATTCGACCTAAGTATGAATGTAAGTAAAAATATAAACACAAGACTATTTAAGATGATGATGATGATGATAAAATGCAGCAAAAACCAACGGAGAAAAGTGGAGGACAAATGTTGTGGGTTCTAAATACACGATGAATGTTAACTCAAATAACCAGAACATCAGAGGACATGGTTAGATTAGATCATCAAATTTTCGTAGAATGTAAACCACAATTCTAAGACAGAAAAAACTGATAAATAGTGTTTGAAGCAGCTTACTCACTCTGAGCCAGAAGAAATAGAAACAGCAGAGTCAAAAAGCGAAGACCCTAAAGGTCCAACTTTTGCCTTCTCTACTCGCAATCCATCATATGTAAGATCCAATCTCATGGCTCTCTTGTTCCCCAATAAGCCAGCTCCCTAGAACATCAGAAAACATCAATAAAACAATATGGTGATTAACTTTATTCTATCAACAACCTACAAATCCTACTTACGAATTGTGTTACGACCCTCGTGTTTACGATCTTTTACCAGCCTACCAATCCTACTTAAAAACTTGAACCTGACTACATTGTATGAGACAGCATATATAAACATTTCAGAAATTATACCTCGAAATAGATTGCTTTATCAGTAAGAGTGAGTTTGCCAGGCCATGCCATATTATTCTCCCACTTCAGAACAGGCTGCTTACTGTTGGAACCAATGCATAAGATTTTCTCCTCATCAATTTGGGGAAACTCTGGAATCTGATATGACCTATTTTCTCGACGTACTCTACAGAAATATCAGTACAAATTCAGCAGAAGAATTCTATAACTCTTGAAACTTCATTTTATCAAAAACAAATTGTCCAGATAAAATGGGAACACCTGGTGAACTAGAAGCATTTGAAATTGGAAAATCATTATTAGACCATTTATCTTTAACTTGGGGATCAAAAACACATGTTGCTTCTCCTAAGGCCATTATATAATCAACAAAAAGATGATCGTTAGAAACTCACTTGACAAACTCATTAATATAAGCTAGCCACGTGCTCATGGAAATGCCATCTTGATCACCGGCAAGAGCCTTAAAAAGATTGTGCACTGTGGGGCGGTCAACCACACCAGAGACTGCAGGAGCAATACGAACAAAAGCCTCCTCAGTGACAAGTTTACTCTGCAAAGTTACCCAAGCGACATCTCAAAATCAAAAAGATAAAAGAACTAAATGGAATAATACAGATAAGATGAAAAATAGAACAGGAAATCCCTAACAAAAGAAAATCACTCCTCACACATATTCTGCATCCAATCAGCTGTGTATTCACATGCTCATAGAGTGGCTGAACTAAATTAAGTAAAGAAAAGAAGTGAACCTGTAAAGAAGCCTTCTCTGCATTGCTGGAAAGGACATAAGTGTATGGACTTTCCCAGGCAAGCATTGTTATGAATATCAGCCTCTGGAAAGCGGGATCCTATAAACGTGTCCAAGAGCAACAAACAGCATTACATTTCTTTATGTGATAGAATACATTTTATTCAGTATCACTATATTTGAATAACTAATTGAAAATGATAAAATGGAAAACGAAAAAAAGGCCAAATGCAAGTTTGATGAGACCATGATGAACTTATACAAAAACAAAAAACAGAAAATGAACATAATTTTCGATATATATCATCCAAAGAGCAGTATACAATACCTGGAGAGAAGGATGAACATCGGAGTTGTCCCTTGACAAAAATCTAAAGCAGCAGTACTCAACCAAATTACGGGCATCATTATATACAGTTTCTGGAACAAGTGTTTCAAAAATATTCTTCATTTTCTTCCCAGTCAATCCACTCATCCTGCATATCTTATTTCCAAAAAGTCAAATAATAGTATCTGTATCAGTTTGATAGGATAAAGTCAGCAAGAAATGCAAAAGGACAAGACCATCGTTAATGAAGGATTCTGATTTCCATTGATACTAAATTAACAAAGCCCATAGCTAGCACAAAAATCACAAATATCATATTTTTTAATTGAAGCCATCAAGTTGTGAAGAGAACGCTATAAATTATAAGAATTTACATATAAACATTTCAAGGCCAAAGAAGAAACAAGAGAGTGGAAAATATACAACATTATTTAGTGTCTTTTTTGTTATTACGTTGTTCTTACGGTAGCTTTGGGAGTAAATAATTGTTTTGTGCATTCCAAGGACATAAGTTCAAACCATATGTAACTTAATCTGAATTCGTTAATATATTATCATTTGGTGTATGCATTGGCCCAAGTAGCGGTATAGAAAAGTTACACTCTGCAACATAAAAATAAAATGATGTCCATGTAATTCACCTGCTGAATTGCTCAATACATATAACAGCAGCTAAAGAAAGATTCCCATATGGCATTTTGCGGTCAATTGTTTTCTCTACCATCAATATATCTTCCATAACTTGAAATCCGATATCATTTTCAGGATCAGGCTTCCGACTTTGAGCAGTTTTTGCAAGCGGAGAAGTCACTTCATTCAAAAAGTTTTGTGTCCTCGACATCAATACATTCAATCTTTCCTGGATAGAACCTTGGAAAAATAGATAAAAATGTAAAAATTAGAAGAAATAGCCAGGAAGAGATACAGAAATAATAAAGACATTACAGAATTCAGGAAATACATAGTATTTATCAAGGCCATGTTTATGTATAAGCTATTTTATTTTAATAACAAAAGATAAAATAAAGTTGAATTGTTTTTATATAAAAATCAAAGTTGTTACCATAAGCTATCCTGAAAAAACTTATGGACAGGTTATAAGTTGTTTCAATAAGCTCTCACAAAGTGCTTATATGTCAGTAAATAAGGTCGAATAAGTTAATCCAAAATACATCTCCTACTTTCTTCATTGTATAACAAGGTGATAAAGTCGACATTAAACCAACCCCATAGGAGCACAGCTCGGGGTTAATTCCATTGGTTACTACTCATAATAATAATTTCAAAAGAACCAAACACATAATATAATAATAACTGAAAAAGATTAAATAAATAAGTAATTATGAGAATAAAAGAGTGAGTGAGCAATACTAGCAGTTAAGTCGTGGAGCTTGAATCTATGACCCAAAGACTTGAATGAAAATTTTTGCTCTGAAAGTATTATTGTTCTTCTAGAAGAATGGTTTTTGTAGCAAGAAATCACATAACAACTGGGTGTCTTCAACTGAATCATTGGAAACTTTGTCCCCATTTTTCCACTACCTTGGCTAGATTCAACTGTTAATCATAATCATAATATATATGGAGAGAGAAAGAGAGTTATTTGCGCTTATCTATCTCTCTGTGTGTATAGTATAGTATAGATTTAGGTGAGGGAGAGAGACAACGAAGCAAGTAAAGTAGTAAGCAACAACTTAGGTTAAGTTGGCATTATTGCACGTGCCATGAGACCAATAATACTAATAAGATTAGATTAGTTTGATTCAACTTTGGTTGTTTCTGTTCATTTTGTTTGTTGCCAATGGAATTTATGTCACGCGTTTTTTTATTGTACGCATTTTAAGTCTTATGATTAGATAAAAAGTTGGCTTAATTGCACTTTTGATCCCCTAAGTAATTTCTTGTTTTCATTTTGGTCTCATAACTCGTAAAATCAACATTTCAGTCCCTTTTGTTTTGCTCCGTTAGTCAATTTAGTCACCTCCGTTAGTTTTTTAATGTCTAAAATTTTTGATTTAATTTTAACCATTTGATTGGATGTCCATTGTATTTAACAGTGAACTGTCAGCACCTAATTTTTTTCACTTTTCATCATCTTCTATTTTTATTTTATTTTTTGAGAAATTCTCTCTTCTTGTTGTTCATCATCTTACATAATATTTTTCAACACCATCATTTATTTCAGATCTCCCTAAATCCACTTATTCTCTCCAAACCCAACCACCAAACCACACAACCCTATCCTTTTCCAAACACACCTGCCAAACCACCATCCTTTTCTTCTCTCACCGAACCAAAATCCCAGAAGCATATACTCTACCCTTCTTTCCTTGTTTGCTTCAGACCCCACTCTAACTCTAATCAATTACATCATGGTATTTTTTGCTTCTTCCTCTTACAATTTCCTTACTTATCACTTTCTTATTTAAACATCACCCAATTTATATCCCACCATAATCATACTCATATCCAGAATCTTGCTTCCAGCTGCCATACCCAAACCCATATTTACCTTCCCCATTCTTTCTTCCATACTCAGATCCAAATTCAAAAACTCATATTTTATGTCAAACACGGAGGGAGATATATGACAGATTCGAGTGGGAAAGAGAAAGAGAAGACGAAGAGGTGTTTACAGAGGGAAAAAACGTCGGTGGCTGTTTGATTTGTTATTGATTTTGATTTGGATTTTTCATCTTTGTGTTTCATGATTCAGATTTTGGATTCAACGTAAGGAGAATTTGGGGTTGTTATTGATTTAGGAGTGGGACTGGATTTTGAAATTTCCCTTCTTTTTCTTAAACTGACCGTGTGTTTGATAATCGGTGTTTGTCGAAGGGAATAACGTGGCACATGAGCTGCAGGAAAATCAAAGGAAAGAGATGCAGGAAGGAGGATCCTTTAATGTGAGATGCATCTATTTCCTTCTTCATTCTCTCTCAACATGACCTTTTTTTTTGGAATAATGTGGCACATGAGCTTGCTGAATTAGTGGTGTGTTTGATAACGGTGATGAGTTTTAATTGAATTAGTGGTGTTTGAAATTGATAGAAATCGATGATATGATGATGATGTTGTTGTTGATTATGGTTTATGTTTCTGGATTTTTCTAGGTAAATAACGAAGATAGTGATGGTGTTGATGAATGTGATGTTGAAGATGAAGAACAAGAGTGAGGAAGAAGATGAAGAAAGGGAAAATTAATTAGTTGTTGTTGACTCACCGTAAGATAAAACAGTTTAAATTAAATTCAAATGGTCATCCTTTTTAAAAAAAGATCAAACAGTTTAAATTAAAATAATTAATAGGATCTATGGTGGACCACTCTTAAGATTGATCCACTATAGACATTTGGAGTTAAAGTTAACCGTTAGGAACCTTTTCGATTAACGGAGCAAACGTTGAGGGACCAAAATGAAAACAACAAATTACTTAGGGGACCAAAAGTCCAATTAAGCCTAAAAAGTTATATCTTGAGCAACAATATAAATCTCAAATCTACGTGTTTAATTTTGAATGCAGTTCCCGTGAGCATAGCTTGGTTGACAGAGACATGCATTGTTATATGGCTATTTGACCGTAAATTTTAGTCACTAGGCTACTTGACAAAAAAAAAATTGAATGCAAATGTGATGTTGAAGTAACTTATATTGTATACTAGTCATATATTAGGATTTCATGGTTTATATGATAATTCTAAATCGCTTGTGCACATTTTATTAATATACATTTAAAAATATTTAAACAATATATATAGTTATGTGTATATCTAAATGGTAGTATGTTAAAAAGTTATAACATTTTTTTTATCTTGGAGTTCTTTCGAAAGATAAATAAAGTTTGATTAAAAAAAATTATGGTTCAATTTGGTTAAGAATTATTTCAATCAAAAATATACATCAAATTTTTCGTTATTAAACTCATTAATCATTTGAATTCAATTATTTAAATTGGTATGTTTAAACAAGGCTTAAATATGATTTTCGTCTCTGTAATTTGGGCCAGTTTTGATTTTCGTCCCAGTAAAAAAAAAGATTGAAAAACATCCCTGCAAAAAAAAATTTGTTTGAAAAAGGTCCCTGGCCCCACCAAAACGCTGAAGTGGCATGGTTCTTGCCACGTGGCCTGCCACATAATATTAAATTTTAAAAAACATTTTTAAAATGCTGAAAATTATTTTTTGAAATTAAAAAATCTGAAAATTATTTTAAAAAATAAAAAAATCATAAAAAAAATTTATAATTTTTTCCGATTATATAATTTTTAAAAATTTAATTTTTTTAAATATGAAAAAAAAAATGGAAAATTATATAATTTTTTAAAATCTGATTATAAATTTTTGAAAATTAATATATTTTTTTTAAATTGCATCATCTGAATATTTATAATTTTCGAAAACAAATTATAATTTTTTTAAAAAAATAATTCATTTTTTTTCAGAAATTTAAGAATATATATAATATTAAAAAAAGTAATTTTATTTTGAAAATTATACAAAAAATAAATTCAGAAAATGATTTATTTTAATATTTTTAAATTGTTTTAAAAAATTTTAAAATTTATTTCCATATTTTTTAATTTTAAAAATATTTTTTAAAATTTAATATTATGTGGCACGCCACGTGGCAAAAGTTGCACAGTCAGCAACTGCCACGTGGCCAAAACCATGCAAAATTAGCTGAATAGTGGGGCCAGGGACCTTTTTCAAACAAAATTTTTTCTACAAGGATGTATTTCAAATTTATTTTTTTGCAGGGACGATTATCATATTTAAACCTTTAAACAATTGTGATTGTACAATTATTTTTCATATAATACATATGGTGACGATGACGTATTGGCGGGGTAGTTGGTCATTTGTGCACAAGTACACCAATTTTTTCCATTTTGTATGTTCTAATATATGGACACTTTGCATCAAAATTTCTCTCAATCATCTAAATATCTTTTATTTCTGGTGGTTTCGTCCAAGCTACAAATTGTGGCTAAAGAGTTAACATGTGTTGACCATTTTTCAACCGTGAAAACAAACAAATGAAGTGAGTTTTTCAACCATTTTGTTTTTTTAATACTTTTCATATTAATATCAAATACTAATTAAAAAATACTTCAATTAATATTTGTGTTGGATATATGGAGGTGCTCTAATACACCCAATAATATGTCTAGAAGTAGAAACCTAAGATCTATGTTTTGGTCTATTGAATAAAATCTCAACCCTTGGATATAAAAGTATATCATATCATATGAATCTAACCGTTAAATTTTGGGTGGGACGGACTGGACAGTGGCCACCCACATCATTCCCATGTAGAAATGAAAACTTTATGATGAACAGATACAGAGCAAACCAATATATATAAAATGAGTGAAGAAGCAACGCTTTTAAGTTTTGACTCATCTAATGGCCTTATCTTCAGCTTCACTCATTTCACCTCTCAACACCACAAATCATTCTCCTCACAAACTACTCCATTTCCATTCTTCTTCTTCTCACTTTCTAATCACACCCCTCATTCACCACACTCACAACCTTGCTACTATCTCTCAAAAATGGAGAACAAATGTTTCATTCTTTCCTGCAATTTTTAAGAAAGGCAAAGATGCAAATACAATCAAAGAAGAACTTCTTGATGCCATTGCACCTCTTGATCGAGGAGCTGATGCTACTCCTGAAGACCAACAAAGGGTTGATCAGGTTGCTTTAGAAATCTTTGTTTTCTGCAACATTTCAATTTCATGCATGCATGTTTTATTGTTGATTAATTTCTAAATATATAGATTGCACGCCAACTTGAAGCAGTTAATCCATCAAAGCAGCCTCTCAAATCTACTTTACTTGATGGAAAATGGGAGCTTATATACACTACCTCTCAGTCAATCTTGCAAACTAAGGTATTCCATTTCTTTTTCCTTACCATATGCAGCCATGTTTGGATGAACTACTTAATTAAGGGCCTGTTTATTCAAACATGCCCTGAGGCTTAGTGTTCATAACATTAGTGCTTATGTATAAATTGTTTCTATAGCAAAAGATAAAAATAGGAAAAGTGTTTTCATATAGGCCATAAGTGGTTTTCATAAGATATCTTAAAGAGCATGAAAATAAGTTAAAAGGACTTATGAAATCGTCATAAGTTGTTTCCATAAGCTAAGTCAATCCAGGCATAGTCATAGTATGAAGCACCGATATAGACATCGACATAGACTAGACACTGACATGTCAATACCGGTAATAATTTGAGAAAATGACATGATTGAATGTAATTAGATGTGCCAGTGTGGTGTCGGTGTCAGACACTGATAGGTGTTGAACACCGGACATGCCTTCGATCAGAAGTGTCGGTCCTACAACAAGTAATATCTATTTCGAGCTCATAAATCATTCAATATATGTTGGCCATTCCGATGCATCTTATGTGTGTAGCATTACATGTTGTATACTCTATCTGCAAGTGCTCCTTTGTTATGTATTAGATTTGTTATGATAAATGGGAGCAGCTACTGAACATTTATATGCTACTGTAGCCACTCATTTCACTAGCCATCTAGATTGATCATTGTTTACTTATACTCATATATTGAAGGAAATGATCAATGTCTATTTCTTTTAGAGTAGTACATGACTCGTATTTTAACAAGCTTTCTCTAATTTCGAGCTTCTATATTTTGCCTTTGTTGTTTCCTTTCATTTTTCAAGACTAGACGATTCTTCAACTGATTAAGAAAAGAAATATGATTGAACTTATAAATCTCACTAATTACAATAGTTTATACTCTATATACTTGCATTACACAAAATTACAATAGTTTAACGTGCTGGCCGCCGCGCTCGCCTGTTTAGGACTCCATTCAAACTTTAAACAGGTCTCATAAACTACCATCTGTCCTGGTACGTTTTGACAGTGTTATTTTCATATGTTCATCTCTTTGATAAATCAATAACTACGTTAACGGTTTCTCTGTTTGCTCATCTACATTTTGCCTTTATATTTTGTACTAACATTTTCAATATTGTAATGACAGAGACCAAAGTTTTTGAGATCAGTTAAAAATTATCAAGCAATCAATGCTGACACTCTCAGGGCCCAAAATATGGAATCTGGACCGTTCTTCAACCAGGTGACACAAGTGAAATTGAGATAAGTTCTCACTATTTATGCTGCGTTCCAACTCTAACATTTGCATATGTAAACAAATCAATATTGTGTAGGTGACAGCAGATTTAACACCTCTAAATGCAAAGAAAGTGGCTGTGAAATTTGACACCTTCAAAATTGGAGGCTTAGTAAGTATTCATAGTCTCAATAATCATCATTGAAAGTATATTTTGTAACATTCTAGATGTGATGGCTTGAGAACCTATATGAATACAACAACAACCAAGTCTTATCCCACTAAGTGAGGTCAGCTACATGGATCAGACGATGTCATAATGTTCTATGATATATCATATTGCTATCCAAATCATTAATGTATAGATTTTCCGTAGTAGTTTTCAAGGTCTTCCTCGGCCTCTCCTAACTACAAAATCTAAAGGTCTTCTCTCTGCATGTCCAGACCACCTAAGCCGAGTTTTCACCATATTTTCTACGATAGGTCCTATCCCAACTCTATTGTTTTCATTTCTAATCCTATCATGTCTAGTGTTATCATACATCAAATGGAACATCCTCATCTCTTCTTAGGAATGAAAAATGAAATTCTATTGAGACTATAAATACTAATTATCTAACAAGTTCCAACAAAATTCATACATGTTACATTAGTTATCACTGTTATCCTTTATCCGCAATTCTCTATGCATTTAGTTCCACAGTTAGTACCAGAATGTGTGTATATGCTTCTGCAGTTCTATTGAGTATTGTGCATAAATGTTAGTATCATAGTTACTTTGATCATCATAATGTACATTTGCAGATACCTGTCAAGGCTCCTGACACAGCTCGTGGTGAACTTGAAATAACATATTTGGATGAAGAACTGAGGTGAGTTACATTTTATACTTGAATGTGCATTGGACCTTGTGTACCTAATCTCAACTTCAAATTGCTAACTATCAACCATGTGCTATTTATAGACATTACCAAGTACTTTTTGTCATACTTTCTCATTATAATTTGACAGGGTATCAAGAGGTGACAAAGGAAACTTGTTCATCTTGAAAATGGTGGATCCATCTTACCGGGTTCCTGTATGATATGCTGTCAATATATATATCACCTTATCGCCGTCGTGTTTTCTTCCTTTCAAGGGATTCAAACTACCTGTCAGCGCTTTCTGAAGTTGAAACTTATACTAGCAAGTCAATGCCTGAGTGTAACCACTATTCAAGCTAACTAGAAGCATTTTGGGACTGTGCTTTCTGTAGAAGTACAAAGTTTCTAGATAAACTGAAATAGCGTGAATGAATATAATAATGTAATGGGGTTTATTTCTCTTGAATGACAATAGCAGTTTGAAACAATGATCAATTGACAGTTTTATGGGAGGAATTAGAGAGTTGTCACCTTATCCCTACCTACACTTAACCCTATTAATGTGTATGTTTGTCAATACACAATGGGAGAGTTCATATTGAAAGATCAGGTTATGCAATGCAAATACCATTTTCAAACTAGTAGAGAAAGGTAAGTATGAGCTTGTTCGACATACTCGCACACTTGCTTCACTTTTGAAGAGACGATTTCTAGGATCAGCAAAAAAAGTGAATCATGTTCATAAGAACTTATTGCATGCTTACAATAGAGCAAACATCGGACCTTCGAAAACATATCAATTGTTGAAAGAAAAATTTGGTGGTTATCAAAATGATGGATGCACACTAAGAGATCTCCAATATTATTCGAGAAATTTGAAAACCATGATTTATGGTGAGAGATCATATATATTTGTATTTGGAGATAGGGTTTGCTCACTATCCATCTTTTAGAAATAAAATAAAAGATATTGTTAGCATTAACATTAATATACAATATACATAGAATATATAGTACATTCAACTTGGGGTCTAGTTGAATGGGCTAATGTTACACAATGTACTAGTGAATCATTCGTAAGGGAGAACCTTTCAACACCCTCTAATATCACTTCGGATGTACATATCCAGAAAAATCATTACCCAGAAGTATACTTCCAAACAAAATATATAATATCCAATATCCATGACCATAAGTACACTTCTAAAAACATCAGTAGTTTTTCAGAAATGCAGGAGTGAAGAAAGTTGCTTCCCCTTAAAATTGTACTTAAAAAATGGCAATATCTACTTTGGACCACAATTACAGGTAGTCCATTATGCACCTTAAGTTTCATCGCTGCGATTAATTTGGTATGTTACACTACTATGGTGTACCTATCTCATTGTTGATGTCCTTGTTCTCATGATTGTTACTTGCCAAGGAAGCACCTAAGCATCAACACAACATTAGTAACATGAAGCGCAATGCGAATGGACAGTTTTCCTCCTCACACAATATAGCTTATTTGGATAGGAACAGAGGAGGCAAAATAAATTCGATTATTGTTGCTAAACACCATAATAGATGTAAAGCAATCATATATGTGTCTGATGTGTGTGCAAAGGAAGTGACGTTACAGTGTAGACCAAACAGGTAGTGAGAAGGGAGACGGTAAAGGTTGGCCTAACCTAAGCATCAACACAACATTAGTAACATGAAGCGCAATGCGAATGGACAGTTTTCCTCCTCACACAATATAGCTTATTTGGATAGGAACAGAGGAGGCAAAATAAATTCGATTATTGTTGCTAAACACCATAATAGATGTAAAGCAATCATATATGTGTCTGATGTGTGTGCAAAGGAAGTGAC
>Ga0228710_1003745_pt1 | contig 24095 bp, 11 predicted proteins | sample MedpolnodulmetaG_FD_177995 | JGI IMG/M metagenome (GOLD analysis project Ga0228710, IMG submission 177995) | Root nodule microbial communities from Medicago polymorpha collected in Santa Monica, California, United States - pink nodules | ecosystem: Host-associated > Plants > Roots > Nodule...
CAACTCAGTTTCAAATCCATCAGAAACAAACTCAAAGCTAGATGAATGCAGTGAAGAAGAAAAGGTGGATTCTACAATGTTCAGGCAAATTGTTGGATCTCTGAGATACCTATGTAATAGCAGGCCAAATATTTGCTACTCAGTGAGTGTGATTAGCAAATTCATGCATGATCCTAGGAAACCTCATCTGATAGCTGCTAAGAGGATCCTTAGATATGTTAAAGGAACTATGGAATATGGTTTGTTATTTCCTTATGGAGCTAAGAGTGAAGTGAATGAGCTCATAGGTTATTCAGATAGTGATTGGTGTGGAGACCTAACTGATAGGAAAAGCACTTCTGGCTATGTATTCAAATTCAATGATGCTGCAATTTCATGGTGCACTAAGAAGCAACCAGTCACTGCACTCTCATCATGTGAAGCAGAATCCATTGCAGGAACATTTGCTACGTGTCAAGCACTATGGCTGGATTCAGTGATGAAGGAACTTAAATGTGAAGTGATGAAGCCTCTAACACTGAAGATTGACAACAAATCAGCCATAAGTCTTGCGAAGAATCCAGTCTCACATGGAAGAAGCAAACACATTGAGACAAGATTCCATTTCATTAGAGAGCAGGTGACTAATGGAATGATTGAGCTGCGCTATTATCCCACAGAGCTGCAACTTGCAGATAGTTTTACAAAAGCAGTAAAGCTTGACAGATTTGAGTTTCTGAGAAAGAATTTAAGTGTCTTTAATATTTAGCAGTTATGATTAAGGGGGAGTATTAGAATAGTAATCAATAACTGAAGAGTGCTTCTGAAGAGCGCTTCTGAAGAATGCTTCTGAAGTGAAGCTTCTGAAGAGTGCTTCTGAAGTGAAGCTTCTGAAGTAATGCTTCTGAAGTAGTGCTTCTGAAGTGAAGCTTCTGAAGACAGATTCTGATGTGCAGATTCTGATGTCTTCAGAATGACAATGTAGTTATTTAGAAGAGTTTGTTACAACATCTAGTTGTATATATACACTCTCTTGTGTTGTAAATATGTAGTTGTGTGAATCAATAAAAATTCTCCATTCATTATTTTCTCTCGTTTTCAATTCTTCATTTTTCTGTTAGTTATTCATCTTGCTCAAAACAACTTATTTTTAATAAGCACTTTCGCTGCGCATAGAACAGAGTGATTGTTCTAACAGAATGAACTCATTTAAACAAACTTTTGTTGCATTTATTATATGGGTGCTCCTAACCGGTGCCTCTGAGGCACTGGTTAAACATACCATAAAAGGGAATTATTACCATAAAAGGAAACTGTTTTTGACTATGTAATTTCCTTTTTCATATCCTTAACCAGTGTCCCGGGGGCATATGTTAGCATTTCTCTTATTATATTTGATTTGATACGATGATCATACATTTTTAATTATATTTGATTTGATACGATGATCATACTGTTTTATGCAGTGCTATCTGCAGTGAGTGGGATCAGTACATCATTGGGTCAAAGTACGTACTTGATTTAATTGTTTATTATTTTATTTTTTTAATAATTTCTTTATTGTTATCATTATGTGACAATGTTTATTATTATATGTGATTTTTAATGCATGAGAATGCTCGGGTCTATGTATGTTTTTCAGATGCTGTTGTGGGCATCACCGTAGCAATTTTGGTTGTCCTATTTTGTATGCAACGATTTGGTACTGATAAAGTGGGAGTCACATTTGCTCCAGTTATTTTAATATGGTTTACATTTATTGGTGGTATTGGTCTCTACAATTTTTTCAAATATGACATTGGAGTATTAAAAGCTTTTAATCCTAAATATATTGTTGATTACTTTAAACGAAATGGTAAGGAAGGATGGCTATCACTTGGTGGAGTCTTTTTATGCATAACAGGTTAGTAGAATTCAGTCTATTGATTAATCTTTTAAGTTGTATATTTTTTTTTTTTAATTCTAATTCTAACTAAGATACATATGATCATAGGATCTGAGGCCATGTTTGCTGATTTGGGTCACTTTAGTGTACGAGCCATCCAAGTAAGTAAAAAAAATAATATATTTATACTTATATTGCGCAAGTTCTATCTTCATGCTTGGAGTGAAATATGCAACATTATTTCAATCATTTCATTTTTATTGTAGTTATACTGATCAACATTACACATATCATAACAAAATAATAATATGTTTTTGTATGCAGATTAGCTTTTCTTTTGTTACATTTCCTGCAATATTGATAGCATATATTGGGCAAGCAGCATTTCTAAGAAAGTTTCCTGAAAAAGTGGAGAATACTTTCTATGACAGTATACCAGGTAATTATTAGTAGATTACTTTTTAATAGAAAACATATACAATCGGAAAATTCATAATCTGGATTTTCTGCGGTCAATCAAAACAAGCATTCACACAATCAAGTTGATATTGATCGTCCAATCCTGGCATTTGATTTTTTTTATTTTATAATTTAAACTACCGAATGTTATTCTAGATTTTCCAATCTTGATCAGACAGTCCCCAATGTACGAATGTGTGATTGCAAGTTGCGGTTAACTGCAGAAAAACCCGGTCCATCAATTAGGCAATATTATTATTACATTTTAAACAATAAATTTCTCCGTTTATTAATAAATGTGAATAACATGCAGACCCCTTGTATTGGCCAACATTTGTTGTGGCTATTGGTGCTGCCATTATAGCTAGTCAAGCAATGATTTCAGGAGCATTTTCCATTATATCACAAGCCCTTAGTCTAGGTTGTTTCCCTAGAGTTAAGGTTGTTCATACTTCAGCTAAGCATCAAGGTCAAGTTTATATTCCAGAGATCAACTACATGTTCTTGATTGGATGTATAGTAGTATGTGTTGCCTTCAAGACCACAGAAAATATCAGTCATGCCTATGGTAATTAATTATGTTTATAAGTATTGATTTATTTCAAGTTTTAAATCTATAGTAACATATGATATGACAAGTGGGGAAATTTGGAAATGCTTAATGCAGGGATTGCTGTTATTGGTGATATGATGATCTCAACAACATTAGTTTCACTTATAATGCTTGTTATATGGAAGAAGAGTTTATGGATGGTCATCCTTTTCTTTTTTGGATTTGGTAGCATAGAGCTTCTTTATTTCTCAGCTCAAATAACCAAGTTCACAAAAGGAGGATATTTTCCAATTGTACTAGCTACGTTCTTGACAATAATCATGGGAATTTGGCATTATGTTCACAAAGAAAGATACATGTTTGAACTCAAGAACAAAGTTTCTACCGAGTATTTGAGGGAATTGGCAAACAACACAGATGTACATAGAGTGCCTGGAATCGGACTTCTGTATTCCGAGCTTGTACAAGGAATTCCTCCAATATTTCCGCACTTTATAGCTAGTGTACCATCCATTCATTCAGTTGTTGTGTTTGTTTCTATCAAGACAATTCCAGTTAGTAGAGTTGCTTTGGAAGAGAGGTTTTTGTTTCGGCAAGTGGAACCAAGAGAGTATAGAATATTTCGATGTGTTGCAAGGTGCGGTTACAGTGACACACTTGGGAATCCTGAGGAGTTTGAGTCACAATTAATACAAAATCTCAAGGAATTTATTCAACAAGAGAATTTTATGCTTGAGGTTAATGAGGGTGCTACTACTAATAATGTAATAACTACAACAAGTGAACAATTAGTAGTATCTACTGCCACTAATGAGAGTGATCAAATGCAAGATATATCAGGTAAAGAAGTGAAATCAGGGTCTAATAATTATTCTAGTAGAATAATCCCAAGTAAAGGTGCGTCTCATGTATCATCAGATTCCATTAGATCATTGCCTGCAAGTGTGAGAAAATCATCAAATTTCTATGAACCTATCATCCAAAGACCTGAAGAGGAAATAAAATTTATAGATAAAGCAACAGAAAAGGGCGTGGTGTATATGATAGGTGAAGCAGAGGTAGTAGCTCACCCAAATTCTTCCATTTTGAATAAGATTGTTGTCAACTATGCTTATAGCTTCTTGCGCAAGAATTTTAGACAGGGAGAAGATTCTATAGCAATACCCCGCAAGAGGCTTCTCAAGGTTGGGATGACATATGAAATATAACAAATGAGATATGTAGTGAAACAAAGTGATATATATGTTGTGCATTATATGTCGACCATTGTGTTATTTATGTGCACAAAAATCTTGTTGTGTGTTATATGATAAATATGTATCTTGAGTTCATTTTTATTTTAAGTTTGTAATTTCTTCACCAATTCTTGTAAGTTTTGAATCTTGGTGAAGTTAAAGTCATTGCTCTAACATAAATAAAAAGCATATTGTAAATTATATGTTGAGTACAAAATTGATATTATCTCATTATATTATATGATTTATGATGAATGAGAGATGTTGTGGGTCAGATTATATCTTTATTTCTGCTATTTATATTTTTTTAATTGCTTTATAAACAAAGCATATAACAAAGTTTTACAACAAACATTTCAATTGCATTAACATCAGCTTGACGATACTGCTGCACCCAACCCAAAATACTCCGCCAAAGATGACTAGGCCGAACCGACTCCTCTCCATGAGATTCACGGTTACGCCAGTTCCAAAAGAAATGACAGTTAGCCGCCCATACACATCCCCAATGTGATGTTGAGTCCTTTCCAAGCTCATGGTACAAATTCATGGTAATCTACTCTCACAAATCAACCATATAGAAATATTCACGGACTTCACTTTTTAATAAATTACACTAGACCCCTTTTGCTAGAGGGCAATCATGCAACACATAAAGGACATCTTCAACAACATCAAAGCAATGTCGACACCAAGGCTGTCCGATATGCATTTTACGATCATGCCAAACCAACCAAATAGAAGTTCGAATTCTCTCCAAGCACGCATCCACGTGGTATCCCAACTATCATCATTGAATCCACATAACAACATGTAAGTTGAGGCAATAGAAAAACATCCATTAGAAAATCCACTCCAGACCCTTCTATCTATATCACTACCATTATTAGGCGGAATGAAAGCATACAATTTACTAATAATAGTACTCGGTAACCATGTGCTCAACATATCAATATACCAACAACCTTGATATATCAATTATTTTTTAAAACAAGAAATTTAAGGTAAGTTATTTTTTTAACATCAAAACCTTTATTTATTTTTCTTCTAAAAGCGTTCAAAAAATAAATCTATTTCTTTTACTTTTTTTTAAAAGAAAAAAAGTATTTTTTTAAAAAATAATCATTTAAAAAAAATAAAAATTCCACGTCAGCACTGTCACGTCATTTGGTATGCACATGTGGCGTTGCCACGTCAACACCGTTAAAGAGGAGTTAATAGCTCGGACTACTTTCATGGATGTAAAATTTTAGAGGGACCAAGACCAAAAGCCTAAGGAATATATTAAGGGGACTACAACCAATGTATGGTGAATGTGCACATCTAGTTCTATACAAATTATCGCACAAGAGAATGCTACCAGTTAAACCGCACCATCAAAATCATCACTAACTGTCCCCATGGATCACGTTCCATCTTCAAGTACAAGGGTAATTCAGTGCCACCTTCAAGTACACATTTATTTCCACCACTTTTCACACATAACCCCTTATCTCATATATCGACTTGAACATCAAAGTGCTAACATGTCTACATGCATCTTTCTCCTCCGCCATGGAAGTTCAACATCTTCCACATCGTAGCACCGTGAACCACCATTTCACATCTTTGATTTTCTTCGGATCGATAAATTTTCGACCGTGAAGACAAATTAGACCATAAACTTCAATTTTTGAAGGTCATGTCCATCGTCTATGACATTTTGAATGATTTTAAAGCATCGATGCACATCAAAGAATCTATGTATTTATAAATCTAAATATTTTTTAGAGGCTATGAATCTAAATCTTTGCAAAGTACAAAATACATTTCTGTTATTACAAAAAAGAAGATCGTCGTTAAGTTAACAAAAAGAAAAGGATAGTTAGTCAAACACAAACACAACGTGAAAATTCAGACAAATACTTTAAATTAATTGGTTTTTATATTATTACTTATCCGTTCTAACATCAATCGGATCCGTGGCGCAATGGTAGCGCGTCTGACTCCAGATCAGAAGGTTGCGTGTTCGATTCACGTCGGGTTCAATTCCCTCGATTGATTTCTTTTTTAATGTCATTTTTTCACATACGCCAAAATCATCACATCAGCAACCCAAGTTTTCCACATTCAATTAATACAATTATCTCTTAATTAATGCATGGTTGATGTTGGTGCCTTCATATCTTATAAAGTGCCACCAAATGTATGTAAAAATATTCACCAGGTCCTACAAAATATCGTCACATTTTTTGTTTTGTTAAGGACCAAATCAGATATATTATATCAATGTGATATATTATTCAAAACTGAAATACTATCTTTTCTATGTGCTTTATATTGAAATCACACACCCTTTTGTTAAGGAAAATTATTTCAGTACTCGCATGTGAATGATTTAATGGTAAAAACTCTACATTATATTTATATAACTATAATGCCAATAAATTCAATATGTCATGTATTATTTTTAGTGTTATTATAATCTTGATTTTGACAACCTTGTATCAATTAAAATGATGTAACTTTTATGTCTGGAAAAAGTCAAGTGAATGTAGCAAATGTACATTTTCATAAAACCAAAGTTTTGGAAGAGCTCATAAACTGTGTATCAAACCATTTTTCCTTTAGTTTGGGATTTACTGATCAATGAAAACCAATTCAAGCCTTTTTATCAAATGTTATTCACACTCAAATAAACACAAACTCTATTTCAAACCTAGGTATAGTGCGTGTGCATCTTTAGAGCTGAATGTTGCAGTGTGGTAAATGTTGATAATAATGCAGATCTTGTCTAATAAACAATACAGCCATCCATTCACCAAATGAAGGCCTCAATCAAACATTTTCATATTCACCACTGACATCAATTTCCTCGTCATCTTCCATGTTCATTGAACCGGTACCAGCTTGACCAGTACCATCGCCGACTTTAGATCCTTGTCCCGGTATCCTTGCATCTTGTATGATCCCCATGATTTCTTCCACACTTTGGCTTGGTTGGTCCTTCTTTGTTTCCACATAACCTTTTCTTTCAGCTTCAATTATCTCTTTAGGCATATTCTTCAAAAACCAAGGATTCTGTTTGATCTCCGGGATGGTGACCCTCTTTAACAAGGATAAAAAAATAATTAGTTTGAAAAAGGAACATATATAATCTCATTATACAAGACCTAAGTCCTTTATCTGCTTTAATTCTATCAGTGATGTTAGATGCACTTCTTTACCTTGGTTGATTAGTTAATGTATTTTCATTTGTAATTCTAACATTATAGGCTGTATGTATAATGTAACTATGTCTGTATTGAATGCTTTTTATAGAATTAAAAAATTATACATACCTTGGCAGGATCGGCAACAAAGATCCGAGACAGAAGATTCCTACACTCTGCAGAAATGCGTACATAGTCGGGAATGGAGTATTGAACACCTATTATTCTCTACCAACCAGAGAGAATCAGAGTTAAAATTTCCTGGTATCAGAAATTATTCGTAATGGCATTTTTTTAAGTTCAAGCTAAATAAGTACTCACCCCAATAGTCTTTCTGAAATTTCTAGGATCTTCTGGTTCTTCAAATGGATATGCACCAACTAGCATGACATAGAGTGTCACACCACAAGACCAAACATCTGCAATCTACACAAGAGCCAAAAACACTTACCGGTCGAAACTTTCGGATTAAAACGGTAAACTGTTTATTCGATTCGAGACTGTACTATTACTATGTGTCAATTGTTAAACCATGGCTGTTAATAGAAATAAAATGTGACTTGACATTATTTTTTAGGCCCTCAAGAAAATGAGTGTCAAAATCTCAGGTACCTTTCCATCGTACTCTTTTCGTGACAGAACCTCGGGAGCAATGTATGCAGGAGTTCCAACTGTTGACTTTGGTTGAGAGTGCAGTATTGCAGACTGTAATTGAATTAAATGCGAAAATTAACAAATAGTCTTTTTTTTTTTTGAAGCAGCAGATAGTCAAATACTATTAACCTTGGATATAGTCTAAGATATCATAATATGATATATCTCCATAAAGGTTCATATAAGTGAAATAATATTAACCTTGGAGTAACCAAAGTCACAAATTTTAAGTCGAGGGGATGGATTTCCGTCCAAGAGAGTGTTTTCCAATTTCAGATCTCTATGACAAATTTCCTACAACACAAAGCGTAATATAAGACACGAATTTGTAATGAAGAACACAACAAATTCTGAGTTCATGCATACCATTGAATGACAGTAGCTAACACCGGATATTAGCTGTTGGAAGAAATATCTTGCCTGAAATATAGAAAAATTGGCCACTTGGTAAGTTTCAACGTGAATACGAATTTAAACACACGGATTTTTCAAAAGGAAAAACAACAGTTCAATTCAAACACATTAATTTTATAACCTCATCTTCACTAAATCGACCAGCGGAGCATATCCTCTCGAAGAGTTCACCACCAGAAGCATACTCCAAGACAATGGCTAGATGAGAAGGGGTGAGCAAGACCTGCAGAACAGATATTTCAGTATTCATTGTATCATTATAACTTCTCAAGCTCTGAATAGTACGAATTGGAATCGTGCTTCACCGATTCAATGTGAAAGAACAGTTCAACAAAACACAACATTACATGCAAGAAGTTATACTTATTCAGCAATGTTTATTTATTTCTGAAGGTGCAACCTATGTTAATGGGATAAGACTTGGTTGTTAGCTTGCTTCTAGTTTCTGTAATGCAGATATTTTCAAACTAATGATATTGGCTTTGCACAATTTTGTTAAGAAATATTGCAATATGTAACATAAAATTTCGCGTATTATCAACAGTAATTATCTCAAATGAAAGGAATATGACCTTCTTTCTTTCAGTAATAATTCACTGCACCATATAACTTATTGCACATTATGATCCAATTTCAATTAGGTGTTATATGAAAAAGCTAAATGAGAGTACTTTTGGAAAAACTGAGGCACCAAAATTGAGTTCAGCTTATGAAAGATTCTAGTTGCTGGAATACTCATGTTTATTATAATTTATAAGATCATTTTAACATTTTCTTCACTATAAGAATTAACAACAAAAAAATTATCCAAATTAACATTATGTCGATGCTAATAACTCATTGTGCAAAGGGAACTACAAACTATACCTGGATTTCTTTTGAGTTGGTCACATTAAACTATGAACATGTCTTTTTCAAAAAAAAAACTATGAACATGTCAAATCTCATTTAGAGACAAGTTTCAAGCATTTAATCATAAAGTAATGCAGAAAACCAAATACTACAGTCAAAATGCCCCTCCAAACCTAATGAAGAAACAATTTAAGAAAGAAAAACTGTTACCTCTTTGAATCGGATAATATTAGGATGCCTTAACGATCGGTGGTTAATTATCTCCCTTTGAACATTCTCATCAATCTGGGATCACAGCCACAAACTCACTTAGAACAAACATATATCAGAAAGAACTTGAATGAAAAAAAAAATCCCTAATGTAAAGTTTAAGCTTGATAGAGAGAGCAACAAAAAACTCACTCAATTCAATGAGAAAACTTATGAATATTGAATATCACTAAATTCCATTCAATTCAAAAGTAGAACATTCAAGATTTTACAATAACACAAACTGAAGAATTTCATTCATCATTCTTAAGAAAAAGTACAATATCCAAAGTAAAATGCAAGAATATAATCATTTAACAATCTATAGCTAATAATTATACTAATTTAGAAAAATTGACAAAATAATTCATTAATTAATTTCCAAATAAATTAACTATTTACCAAGAAACATCATATTCATATCAGCATCAGAAATATTCAAAAAAAGTAACAAGGTTACTCAAGAAAACAGCATTAGTAAAATTGAATTCATGGGCAGTGAAAAAATAATGAAGATTTTACCTTTTTACCCCTCTCTATGTATTTGAGAGCAACAAGTTCCCCAGTATTTTTGTCTTTAGCCAACCTAGCAACACCAAAATTCCCAGAACCAAGTTCCTTCAATGGCTCATATCTTTCTTCCATGTCAACCCTCTTAACAAAAACTCTCTAAAACTGAAAACAAAGAACTAATGAGATAAAAAAGACAGAGACAAAGGACCCCATATAAAAAGACTATGTCTATAAAAATATATATAATTCAAGGTGGCTAATATAATATAATGTAGATAATTAAATTATGTTGGTTATGATAATGTTTTGTAATTTAATATGAAAATGACAGATACAAAGATAAAGAAAAGTTCAATGACATAATTAAAAGGGAATCAAAAGAGTTACAGTTAGAAGTGAAGGCTTACCTCAATAAAGTTATTTATGGTATGTTTTTAATGAGTTCCAAAGTTAGGAGTGGGAATGTTATTGTATTGATAGGAGAAGTTGCTTTCATGAATATTTTTTAAATACATAAAATGATGTATGGTGTATGGTATAGGAAGAAGGAGAGGTAATTATTGGATTGGACTTTGGAGGTTATGATAAAGCTATTGCCGTGTATTAATGAAAGACTATAGTTGGAATTTCATTTCTTTATTTTTGTGTCTGCTGTATGAATTTCTAGGTAGCTGAAGCCTAGTAAAATAACAACCTCAAGTTTTTTTTTTTTTTTTTTTTAAATCCGAGTTTGATTTTTGAGTGACCATTTTATAGACTATATTTAACTTATGAGCAAATTTTGGATTACTAAAACTTTTGGGTTAATACCAAAAAAAATAACAACCTTTTTTATAGCCTATAGTGTTAATCTACATATAATATAACCATACCTTACCCAATTTAAATGTTTGTTTTTCTTGTACTTATCCCTCCCTCATTTTTTTTTAGGGATTATCCCTCCTTCATTAGTTTCTTTTTACTATTAAATTTTTCTACATTCTTTGCTCTCATTCTCAAAAAAAAATCATCATAAACGACACACATTAAATCGTTGTTTTGGTGAGATTGTTACTACATCTATATTGATCATTATCTCTTTAAATTTAAAAACATCAAAAAACTTTTGTTGTGATCTCATTGTTAAAGAGTCCCAAAATAGATGAGAGTCGATGATAACATATATTTATAAGGGCCAAATCCTACAATTTCCCGAATCTAGGTACTAATTTTGGGCTGCCTCAACTGTAAACTCGAATTTTAGGTATTGGAAATGAAACTTAGTTTACTAAGCTGCTTCAATTGTAAACTCAAATTGTAGGTATCTTGTAATGAAACATAATGATAAAGATTTTTGTTCTTTTAGTCTTTTAAATTCTCCTATGCAAGCTTTATGTTCAAAAACTTTAAAAAGTGTTTAACAAAATCCTATAAGTAATAAAATGTGTAAACTCGTAAGAGAAATAATCGTTATTAAACTATTCTACTATAAGCAAGTAACTAGGCATTGCAAAATAGAGGCCAAATCTAAACTATACGACTTATAATGACTCTAACTTGTCATGTATCACAATGTAATGTAGCAATGGTTTCCTTTTAATTTCTTGTATCGCAATATACACCATACACTAAGAAAGATACCACTAAAGAATTAAAATAATCTTGATTCTTGAATTTGAAATAAAATGATACACATGATCTTGACCAATTGGCCAGAAAAACATAGAAAAACTTGCTCACTTAAGGTTTTCCCTGTGGATCAACACCACCATTGTCACCATTCAATTGTGCTTCCTTTGTTGAATCCATATATAAAACTTGTATTCAAATTTGCACCAATTGGAGTATTTGGAAAATGAGAACTGGTAGAAGGTGCAGAAGAAAGATTATGTAGTTTACAATAAGCTAGTAGATTTCTTACATGATCCAACTCTTCAACAGACTTCTTTAACATGTCTACATATGAATGAATAACACCAAGACATCCAGTAGCAGGGAATCTTGCACGCATTTCCGACTCAAAGATAATTGATTTCATTGCTTCATCCTTTAGATGATCATCATCAATATTCTTTAGCATCTTCACCATGTTGGAAACGCCAAACAAACGATGAGCCTTGTAGAAGATTTCTGGTTTATCGGCTGGAAAATAAGGAGCTAAATCGCAATTTGGAGAACACTTTCTTCTTTGATATTTGCATGCTGCACAAGCCATTCTTTTTCTCTGAATATCGTATAGGAGGAGTAAAATGGTTAGTGTTTAAAGAATCAAAAGGAGAAAGAAAGGGTTTCTTTGGAAATGTTCAGAAGCATGAATCCTAAAGTAGAAAGAGAGGTTTAGTTTCTAAATTGGAAATTAGGAGAAGGATATTCTTTTATCTGTGATATAGTCCATAACGGTATTGGTTATTTTCTGTTTGTTTGTTGAAAAACGGTTAGGAATTTATATTTTATAAAAAACTATATACTAGTAAGTCTTAACTCGATAGGCATATCAATAATATCCATTAAAAATAAGCATATTACCTTACTATTAAAAACTCATGCAATCCATATTTTTTTGGCAAAATATATGTACAAAAACTATTTTGGTTGTTGAATGTGAGAGACGTTGTCACTTTAAAAATATTGAAATTGTAAATATAATCTTAAAGACTAACATTGTACTTGTAATTAACATCGTCTCACTTTTTTGACACTTTTCAAAAACGTGTTTGGAACTAGTGTTCGCGATGCTGTCGAGGAATTAATTTTCGCGAGGTTCAGCATTACCGTTATATATAAGTATGATAGAACTATTGATTAATGAGTTAGTTACCACTTCTTTAATGTCTTAGTTACCGTCTTAAGATCTAGTTATAAATCCTTTAAAGGTTAGTAACTTGTTAATAAGTATGTACAACTCCTAAACTATATAAAAAAAAAAAACAGAAATATTGATCTATTAATGAAATTTGCGAAATAAAAATAAAAATATTGATTGATTAATGAGTTCTTTTTTTATTGACAGATATCGATTAATGAGTTAGTTACCACTTTCTTAAGATTTCAATGTATTTTTTTTTGGATAAAAACTACTTGAAATACAATGCCAACAGAAAAAGGAGAATGCTATCCATTCACCAAATGAAGGCCTCAATCACACATTTTCATAGTCATCCTTGACATCAATTTCCTCGTCATATTCGACGTTTATGGAACCGGTGCCAGCTTGACCACCATCGCCAGCTTTCGTTCCTTGTCCCGGTACCCTCGCTTCTTGTATGATCCTCATGATTTCTTCTACACTTTGGCTTGGTTGGTCCTTCTTTGTTTCCACATAACCTTTTCTTTCAGCTTCAAGTATCTCTTCAGGCAAATTCTTCAAAAACCAAGGGTCCTGTTTTATCTCTGGAATGATGATCCTCTTCATCAAGGATCATAAATAATTAGTTTGAAAGATGAACATAATCTCATTATAAAAGATCTAATCTAACTCCTTTATTTGCATTAATTCTATCAGTGATGTTGGAGGTGTTTCTTTACCACGGTTGATTAGTGAAATTATTTTCCGTTTCTTAGGCAATTACCATGAACATTTGTAATTCTAATGTTTAGGTTGTATGCATAATATAAGTAATAATGTTTGTATCTTTTAATAACATTAATTAATGTTACATTGGCACATACCTTGGCAGGATCGGCAACAAAGATGCGAGATAGAAGGTTCCTACACTCGACTGAAATATGTACATCGTCGGGTAGGGAGTATTGAACACCTATTATTCTCTACCAGCCAAAGAGAATTCAGAGTTCAACTTTCCTGCTATAAAAGATTATTATTTATAATGGATGGCACTTTGAACCTAAAGTAAAATAAGAGCTTACCTCAATAGTCTTTCTGAAATTCCTATGATCTTCTGGTTCTTCAAATGGATATGCACCAACTAGCATAACATAAAGTGTCACACCACATGACCACATATCTGCAATCTACACAAAAGAGCCAAAAATACTAACTGAATCGACAATTTTTTACTAAACGGTGAACTTTTTAATCGATACGAGACTGTACTATTACTAGTTGTCAATTGTTAAACCGTGGTTGTTATGAGCCATAACAAGTGGTTTGAAATGTTGTTTTTAATCGAAAATGATTGAGAAAATCTCAAGCACCTTGCCGTCATACTCCTTTTGTAACAGAACCTCGGGAGTAATGTATGAAGGAGATCCAACTGTTGCCTTTGGTTGAGAGTGCAATGTTGTTGACTGCAATTGAATATTGAATTTGATGAAAAAAATAAACAAATACTATTAACCTTGGATATTATATAAGATATCATAATATGATATATCTCCAAAAAGGATCATTTTATGTGAAATACTGTTAACCTTGGAGTAATCGAAGTTGAAAATTTTAAGCTGAGGGGATGAATTTCCATCCAAGAGAGTGTTTTCCAATTTCAGACCTGTATGACAAATTTCCTACAGCACAAAGCATATTATAAGACATGAGCTTTTAATGAAGAACACAATGAATTCTAAGTGCATGCATACCATTGAATGACAGTAGCTAACACCAGATATTAGCTGTTGGAATAAATATCTCGCCTGTAACAAATATAGGAAAATTTCAATGTGAATAACTTATTCGTGTATACGATTTTTTTTAAATGAAAAACAACAGTTCAATTTCAACACATTAGTTCTATAACCTCGTCTTCACTAAATCGACCAGTGGTGCGTATCCTCTCGAAAAGTTCACCACCAGCAGCATACTCCAAGACAATAACTAGATGAGAAGGGGTAAGCAAGACCTGCAGAACAGATATCTCATTCATCATTTTGTTATAACTTCTGAAAGCTCTCAATAGTACAAATTGGAATCTAGTTTCACTGATGCAAATGATTATAACTTTTTGCGCAGAATGATCCAATTTTGATTCGGTGTTATACAAAGAAGCTTAATGAGAGAACTTTTGGAAAAATTAAGGTGCAAAAATTAATTTCAACTTATGAAAGATGCTAGTAGCTAGAATACTCATAACTCATGGTTACTGTAAGATCATTTTAAATATATTTTTCTATAGGAATTATAGCAAAAGAAAATTATCCAAACTAACTTCCCGTCAACGATAATAACTCATTGCACCAAGTGAACTACAGATTATACATGAATTTCTTTGAGTCGGTCGCATATCATTATGAACAAATCAAATCTATTTCGAGACAAGTTTAAAGAAGTGTATAAAATGAGAGCAGTAAGCATGAAGTAATGCAGATAGCCAAATACTATATTCAAAATGCCTCTCCAAACCTAAAGAAACAGTTTAAGAAAGAAAAAACTGTTACCTCTTTGAATCTGATAATATTAGGATGCCTTAATGATCTGTGGTTAATTATGTCTCTCTGGACACTATCATCAATCTGGTATCACAATCACAAACTCACTTAGAACAAACACATATCAGAAAGAATTTGATTAAAACTTCTTGAATAGAAGAATATCCTTAATGAAGAGTTTAAGGTAATAAATTAAGCTTTGTTAATACACTACACTTCTTCATAGTGCTGCTGAGTGTGATCAGCCAAGCTACTTAAGCTTGACAAAGAGTTCAACAAAAAAATCAATTTAATCAGGAAAAATTATATGTTTACCTTTTTGCCCCTCTCTATGTATTTGAGAGCAACAAGCTCGCCAGTATTTTTGTCTTTAGCCAACCTAGCAGGACCAGGTTCCTTCACTGGCTGATTCAAAAAATAAAAAAGTTCCTCTAATGGCTCATAACGTTCTTCCATGTCAACCCCCTCTTAACTAAACTCTCTAAAATCCGAATGAAAGAGCAAATGAGATTTAAAAAAATTATAATAATAAGACAGGGGAAAGAAGGTCGAAGGACCATGTATACAAGAATATGACTATAAAACTATTAAAATTCAAGGTGGTTGATATAATATAATGTAATGTAATTTTATATCAAGGTGGCTGATATAACACAATGTAATTTATTTAATTTAGTAATGATAATGTTTTGCAGTCCCGTGAGTATAGTTCAGTTGATAGGACAATGCATTATTATATGCAGGGGCCGGGGTTCGAACCCTGGACACCCCCACTTATTCACCTTATAAGGTGAATTCTAGCCACTACGCTACCTGGCCAAAATATTAAAAAAAAATGATAATGTTTTGCAATTTAATATTGTTGGATCATGGTAAATTCGAGGATCATTTCTGGTGGAGAGAGACTAATCATAACATCTTAATCCAAAATCTTAAAGTATTTGGACTCTCTTATTTTGCACTTACCATAACAAATATGAAAGAGACGGTTATTTTTTTATTTTTTTAAGAGATCTTTTAAGCTCTCGCCGTGACCAACATTAGTACCAATGTGGTAGTTTAACTAACGGTAACTAGTTCTTTGTATCGAAAGTTTTCATGATATTGGTGATCAGTTTTTGTCCTCTTAATGGTGAGTGACAACAACTATGCAAGTGTTTGTGGATGAAGAACTTCTCATTCGCAAGAAAATGACTTTTTTTTAGGGGAGGAGCAATTACAAATGAGTGAAATGAACTCACAGTAGATGAAAACATGGATGTTGAACATTTTAAATAGAGATTTGGCGTCAAATTCAACTCGTATAGTTACTCATAACATAATATAATGACACTGATGTTGGCTTTTCTAAAAAATCCCCCTGGCGACCCATCACAATTTGCAACTAAATCAATAGGAGTCCCACAATTTAGCTCATTGTTTCCCATTCTTCTTCCTGCGTTATCACAATCATCATCTCTAAAACTGTACTAATGTCTGGGTTTGGCACCTTATGCCCAATTATTTAATGCATTACTTTGGCTTTTTCTCAAAAAAAAAAACCTATTAAATGATAATAATGAATAAAATAGACTCATTGAGTATGACTGCTTTGCCTGATCAAAACTAGACATATCAATTCATCGCAATCCCAATGATGAAATTGAGTGATGAACCAGCGACCGACCGTGGATAATATTCTTTTATATGCTTACAATTTAGAGGTGCTTATAAAATTTAGACATCTTAATAAATATTTAGGGAGCCCGGATTATGGTCCCCAATTTTAAGGGTTCATCAATGGTCCTCTCTAAATGACTTTCTATAGCAGGTTTTTAAGAAAAATGTTTCATGACCTAGCAAAAAAAATCATTTTTTTAATTACAGCAGCAAAGATTACTTTTGTGTCCTTCCATATAACACCAAAGTATCTAGGTGCAAAATCATTTTTCTCTCTTCATAGCCAGATTCCTTCTTCTTCTTTTAAATAAATATACAGTCAGGTTCCTTCTACTCCAACTAATAATGTTCATCCAGTCAAAAATAAAAAATCTAATGGACAAGCTAATGGGACCCAAATTTGATCTTAGTTCTTGTTTTGGTTTATTACCTGTGTTTTTTGTGCAGTGACCATAACTTACAATGCACCGTGAAATTAATTTTGAAATACAATGTAGGTCTTGGGTAATTTGTCTTTAATTTAAGGGAATTAATTTCCCTCATGAGAAATGTACTCTCAACATGTGGTCTCATATACCCACAGCTTCTCAAAATCTCACTCTCTTTTTTGACAAAAATTTAAATCTCACTTTTGTCCACATATTTTTCATAAAAAATAACATTTCAGCACATTTCTGTTTATGGTTTAAATGAAGGGGTGAAAGGTGAAGATGAGATAGAGGAAGAAGGAAGGAGCCTGGACTTGGAGCGATTAATAGAGAGAAATGGAAAGAGGAGGAAAATGATTGTCAGCCTATGGATTTTAGGATTACACAGAAGAAGAAAAATAAAAAGTAAATTAGAGAGAAAAAAGAAAAAATGAAACCTGCTGTAGAAGGTCAATTAGAGAGGATCATGGGTGGACCTTTAAAATTGAGGACCATATTAGGGGCTCCCCTTAATAAAAATGTGAGAAAAACTTCTCGTAAAATATAGACATATTAATGATCAATGAGATAATATGGTTCAATCAGTCTGAAATCAATGATTTTTTCTAATAGTATGTCCACAATTATCCTTTAAGAGACAGTTGTCCAGGTAAAGGTCCAAAAACCACTACCACTTCCTCGCACATTTAAAGCGCTTATTGACTTGAGTTTTGGAATGTTTTCGCATGTACCATTTTCCTTCTTTGGAGAAGAAGGCTATTGAAAATAAGTTCGTTAAATAAATGAGCTGAACTTGAGTTGTATATAGTTCGACTCGATTGGTTTATGAGCTGACTCGATAATATATATATACTAGTTTTGTATAAATTAATAAAGTACAAGCTTAAATATGAAAAGACAAAATATCTAATTTATTACAAGGTTCCTCTTTATTTAAGTACTTTGTTTTTTAGAGGAATTATTATTAATTTAATTAAGAATTAACAATAATTATAATAAAAGAGAGAGAGAAAAAAGAAGGTAATAGTATACTTGTGCAAGCTTTTTACCAAACATATGTATAACTTAGTCCCACATCGGTGAGTTTAAGAACATTAGAGAGGAGGAGTCATTATAAAACAGAAGCTTGTGTGTACGGATAGCATAGCACTACCGTAGTAATTATATGGTTGGTACTACTTTTTACTTTAGTGGTCTTAAGACCAACATGCTCCACAGTTTTATTTTAGTTTAATTTTTGTATTTTTTAATGAATTCAAAGGTTAAGTTACGCCTTTTTGACAAAAAAAAAGAAGAAAACTTTTGAATGGTATTACTTGAACAAGCGAGTTGAACCTATCGAGCCGAATAGAGTTGTTTGTGAACTCTAAATGAGCCGGTCTCAATATGAGAACAAACGAGAGCCGAACCAATTCTTATTGAGTCGAGCTCAGACAAGGTCGACTCGTCTCATTTCCAGCCCTAATAATAAGCAAATAAATATTAATGATTTTTTATAATGCAAAATGACAAACTCTCTCCGGTTCTATTTACAAGAGAAAGTTGACTTCTTAGATACATTGAATAATTTATGTATCTAGTCAAGAATCTAAACCAAATACATAAATTATTTAATGTATCTAAAAAATTAATTGTCTCTTGTAAATAGGATCGGAGGGAGTATAATTTAAGGAATATGTTAACTAGTGCCCCAAGGATAACAGTTAAGCATCTAAAACAAGTAAGTTTTCATGAAAAAGTTGTGTAATTATTACTTTATCAAAAACAACATCTTATATTTCAAAGACAAAATTTTCATTTATAGAACCTTTAACCATTGTCCCGAGGACAAACAAAATTTGTTAAACTGAAAACATCATGTAATTTGAATAGGATGGAGTAAATCGAGGGAGCACCGAACTTTTTGAAATAGTCAAAATTTGGTACCATGGCATAGTAAAACTACAAATGTCATACAACCTTTAACAAGGGGAATGTGAATAACTAAGTAATTAATTAACGTTAAGAAATACTAGTTTGATTTGGATACCACACCGTATCAAAAGGGAAAGACACGTTGAAAAATGAACACAAAACAATTAATCTCATCATATCATAATACTACTGTAGGAATATTCGAGGTAAAGTTATTATTATTCCTATCAGCCACTAATTCAGGGTTAAATACCTTTGTGCCGCCACACACCAACTAACTTGTTCGCCGTTTCCAACTTTACTTCATTTAGAGACAAAAACAACATCACCGTGAATCTCGATATTCTCTTCTTTTTATTTAATTTAAACCGTTTACACTTCACCCACCCACCCTTTACACCTTTCTCTGTTTCTACTCGCTGCTAGCTGGTGAGTTTCTCTTCCAATTCTCGCGATTTCCATTCTTTTTCTTACTTCCATTTACTTCTTGTTTCGATCTTACTTTTACTAATTGCAATGTGATTTTCATTTCTATTTTTTTATTTGATTGGGTATCATAGAATTTTATGATTTTGATTGTTTCATCGTTGAAAAATCTTAATTCAAGGTCAAGTTTTTCATTTGTGAATAACTATGTTTGCTACTATATAATATATGTTTATTATTTCATCTTTGCTTTTCATGCGCCAAATTGATTTAAAAAATCAATTTCTTCTTTAATTATTGTGATTATGATCTCACACCCATGTTGTCATACTGATCAATTATTCATTTCTGACACGCGGCGTCGAAACCTTCTGACTGCCGGCATTATTTTAATTTTCTCTTCATTTTATTATAATTTTTAGTCATATTGAGTTGATTTGATATAAACTTGAATGGTTGAATTTTTTACTTGTTATATATTTTTTATTGAAATTAAGTTTAGTTTTATTATATTATATGTTATGGTGTTTCAATTTGGGTTTGGATTGGATGAATGGGATTCTCATGATATATTTAAATCAGGTAAACCTGCACTGGTTCTGTACCGTGCATCCTTTGCTAACCAACCAATCATAAATGGGCTGTTTCAACTCTAAGCCAACAAGACAGTATCCTGGGAAAGAGGATCCCGTGATTCTTGCATCACAGACGGCTTGTAAGTCGATTTGATCTTATGCTTTAGTTTTGTATAGTTATTGGATTGTGGGCTGTTGCGATTCGATCTGTTTACTGAAATTTGAGTTTATATGCTTATGAGTTATGAGGACCTGCTTAGTGTGAATTTACATTTGGTCTTTCAATCTTGCTGAATGAATCTTAAAAGTATATATATAATAATGATAATGATAATAACTAAGGCCCCGTTTACTTTATGAAAACATTTTCTGTTATCACTTTTTTAAAATTTTTAACAAGGAGATGGAAGATTCATGTAGTAACAATTGTGATACAGAGGATATGGAAGACAGACTTGAAAGAATGCATTTTCAGAAACAATGGAAACCATGAGCTATATGAAGGAAAATGAATTTCACCGTTTTGTAAATGTGTGTAATATCTGTGGGTATATAAATGTTTGGCTACGCTGTTAAACTCTTAATTGTCTTTCATCTACTCATTGCGGAAGTAAACTGAACCGAATAACATGGTTTTTTTTCTTTCTATATTTGCTATTCTTTTACTCATCTGTTTTGTTTGCTTGCCTGCAATCAATTAGTTTCCATTGTGTCACCACGTCAACCAGAAAAAACTGCTTTCTCTTCCATTTAAAACTATGCATTCAAAAAGCTCTGTCTGTTTAAGAAACAAAAATGAGACTTGTTGGTTCATTTGTTTTGGTGACTCAATTGAAATTGCTGGGAGTTTAGATGATTGTATTTTTAGTTTTCTTAGTTATATTATTTAGAAAAATGTTTCCATCTTGTGATGGATTTGTTATGGAATTTTACTCATTTCTCAAGCACTCAAGTTAGTTTTTGTAGTTTAAACCTGTGTATCAAATTTTGGTTTCAGTCACTGTCAGTGAAGTTGAAGCATTATTCGAGCTTTTTAAGAGCATCAGCAGTTCTGTTGTTGATGATGGGCTAATAAGCAAGGTACTACATAGAAACTCTGCATAAGAAATTTTAGGGAGTTTATGACAATAAGCTGAAAATAATCTATGGATATATCCTAAGCTGTTGTCACAAGCTCTTACAAACACTTGATAATGTCATGAGATAAGCCGAAATAAGCTCTTCCAAATGCCTCCTAATCCAGATAACATTTTTGTTTATTTTTTCATTTTGGTTATTTGTTGTTTTTATTGAACTTTTAGCCTGTGATGTGATTATGGGCATTCTTTCTTTGCAGGAAGAATTTCAATTGGCAATCTTCAAGAATAAGAAAAAAGAAAATATCTTTGCAAATCGGGTACTTTATATCATACTTTTACTTTCTTAATTACTAACTATGCCATAATTCTCTGCAAGCATGTCAACTGCCTATGGCTCGAGTATTTGTCAACTTCATAGTTTATATATGTAGGCTTTATTTTTCTCATCTCCCGGTTTCTTTGAAGATAGAAATCAATGTTTGATAAACCTCGCAACTTTCTTATTTTTTTCATGATCAGCATTATATGCCATTCTTGTGAAATAACGTTTTCAATTGACTGGATATCCATTGATACGATATCAGAAATTTATACGTGCAGATCTTTGATCTATTTGATGTCAAGAGGAAGGGTGTTATTGATTTTGATGACTTTGTTAGATCTCTCAATGTCTTCCACCCAAACGCAGCGCTAGAAGACAAGATAGAATGTGAGTTAAAAATCGAATCCTCCACTTATTGTTGTTTACCTTAAATTCCTCACTTTGATCTGTCTGTCCTGATATATTATGTTTGGGATTTTTCCTGCAGTCTCGTTTAGGCTCTATGATTTGCACAATACTGGCTTTATAGAGCGTCCAGAGGTGAGATGATGGCTATTTGTTCATATACCCTCAATGAAAATGACATGATTGTCACCTGAATTTTATGTTTTTATTCCTAAGTGGAAACTTTCGTTCTGGTCTTGGTTTTTGACATTATTCTTTGTTGCTATGACATTTATCCTCTTTTCATTGATATACTTTTAATTTGACTTTGCTTTTCTTTCCCTTATTTGGTGATGTCTGACAGGTCAAGCAAATGTTAATTGCACTTCTTTTCGAGTCTGAAATGAAGTTGGCGGATGATGTGATAGAAACAATTCTAGACAAGGTATGTTAGCAAAATTCATAGTTAACATAGAATATTAGATACTAGAACATTTACCCGTGCTACCGCACGGGTCATTGATAGTTTAGAAGGTATAAGAATGCAACATTATCCATTACAAAGAAAAATAAACAGTACATGAAAAAAAAATACTTTAAGGAAATACGGCAGATATTTAAACATTTTGGAAAATCTCCTTATATACTACATTTGAAGCGGCGTCGATCCAATCTATATGTATTAGGCGTATAATATTGTAATATGAAGAAATTATTCACAATGTTTTCTTGCTGTGATCAACTAACATAATTATAGTTAACAAATACAATAACAAAATGGGTACATTCCATATCATGTTATGTATCTATATTACACAACACCACGCAAGGTTGCGGCAACGCCGATATTTAGAAAACGTAATTAGTACACTTCCGCAATATAGAAGCACAATTGATTGGAATAAGAAATAACAAAAACTTAAACATAAGAGAATCAAACTGCATAAAATCATCATCCTAATGTAAATCATCCACACCATGATTGATGTAATTTCCCTGTTTAACTACTTAGGATACTAACATAAGTATTCATGATTAAATCAAGTCCAAATTCTAAGACATAAACAAATGATGTTAATGCCTCTAATTGGGTCGAAATTGCTGAAAGACACGGCAACACAACGTTCTTATACATGTAATCAGTACAACACCGCAAATTAGAAGATTAAATGATATAGAAGGCAAGATAGTAATACCATAACAACATCTTAATAGCATAACTATTAAACATAACAAAAACAATCTTGCAGAAATCAAATATCCATCGACAGTACTTGCTTATTCGGAAAAAAGAAAGAAATAAAAATTCAAAACAACGGCGATAGGCTCGTTGTAACAAAGTTCATGCATTGCTTATATCACTTCAATTTTTCTCCACCTTGACAGCCTTCAACTTCGGTGGTTTGTTGGACGACACTTGAGCAACTTCATTTTCTATACCAGCTTCATCAACACTATCAACAGACCTTTTGCCACTCAACTTGCTCCATGGAGTAACTTCGTCGACGGCTTTTTCATTGCCAGCAGCCTTCTTCTCAGACTTAGTTGAGTCACCGAACTTGCCCTTACCAACATACACCATAGAAACCCAAGAGCCAAGAGCAACATTGCAAAAATCCTTGAGGGCGTGCCAACCTGTAGTCAGGTAAATTCAACCATTGTTTCTCTCTACCAAAACCTCAAATTCGTTGTAGCTACGGTCCACCAACAGTGCGTATCGACCAAGTTCGTCCCCGAAGTCATGACCAAACAGGGTTGGCAACACAACCATCCCCTAAAAATCAAAACATGAAAAATCAGCATTTTAATCAATTTATTTCATGGATACGATAACAACGTATATAGAAAAACATCTAAACTTACGTATTCAACGTCAAGATCGACGACATAGGTTCAGTATTTGATTCGGAGATCATTGACGATCTTCTCCAACTCGGACGTCGGATTTGGATTCAAAGGTGCTGGTACAAACACATGAACAAATTTCAGTATCAGGAAGAAAAAAGGGGATACTGTACACGAA
>Ga0228710_1003751_pt1 | contig 24079 bp, 18 predicted proteins | sample MedpolnodulmetaG_FD_177995 | JGI IMG/M metagenome (GOLD analysis project Ga0228710, IMG submission 177995) | Root nodule microbial communities from Medicago polymorpha collected in Santa Monica, California, United States - pink nodules | ecosystem: Host-associated > Plants > Roots > Nodule...
CCGAACATCAAGCTATTCATTTGATGACTTCAATCCAACTCAGTACAGCACACAAACCAGTTATCCAGACCAACCACAATACTCCTCGTTCAACCTACCAACCCCTCCACACATTGTAAATTATCCCTAAACAAACTACACACCTCAATGGCCAAATTCACAAACTAATACCATAGAAAGTCTGGCAGCAGGGTTTAATGACGATGACTTCGTCAATGAAATCTGGACCAACTCAGCTTCACAAGTGCAAAATGAAGTCACTATAGAAACTAGTGATGATGTTGAAATTCCTGACGATGATGTGGAACAGGAAGAGCACGAGGAAGAGGAAGAGCAAAACCAACGACCCGTACGAAATAAAAAAGATAAATTATGTGCTACGGGAGGTCATAGTTTACATTGGCGTAATTGGTTGCCGCGGAGAAAGTAGTTTTTATTTTTATTTCTTATGAATAAACTAAGTAGTTTTTATTTTTATTTATCATTTATTGTATTATAATTATATATATATATATATGTTGTTGCAAAAAAAAAAACGAAAAATAAAAATAAAAAAGTCAGTCCCGCCAATTGGAATGGCGGGAACGAAAAAAAATTTAAAAAAAAACGTCACATCGTGTCAGCCTGTGACCGACTGACACGTGTTAGGCAGGGGCTCATTCCCGCTATTTGAAACGGCGGGAATGAGGAAAACGACAAAAAAAATCTCCAAAAAATGAAAGTGGGTCATTTTGGGAATTTTTTTTAAAGGGGGTCAGACTTGAATTTTTTTTTGGCATTAGGGTCAGGAAAAAAAAAATTCTCTATTAGGAGTGTATAACGCTCAATGACATGAATGTAGCATGTACCTTTTGGTAATGTTTCTATAAAGCCCGGATACGTAGTACAGATATAGGTACGATACGATACGGGTATGTGGATACGCAAATTTTTTAAAATTAGGATACGATACGGGTAAGATACTTTAACAACATATCTATACTAAAATTTATTTGCATGTAAAATGCTTAAAAAACATTGATTACTCTTCAATACTGTATAACGGTAAAAGTCACAATTTACAAAAAATAATACATGTGATCAAAATAAAAAATGTAAACTTTTCATATAAATCATATTCTATTTTCATTCCTATGTTAGGTTATATCCTCTCTCTCGTTACTTTCATCCACCAAAAACATAATTTTTAATTGGTTATCAAAAAACAATTATAGTGATTCATATCTTAAATTGAATCATATACATTTCCATTGAATTTTCACAACACTGTCTCAATTTTTTTACACTTCATGTTTTTTAGGATACGTCTATGTGAAGTATCTTATAAGTATCTGAGTGTATCTGTCGAGTATCTTATAAGTATCTGATAAAATATATATTTAAAATTAAAATAATTAATTTCAATATTCCGTAGGTATGTATCCAAGAGTATCCACAGAACATCAATATCCAATACGGATATGCCTCCATTTTAGAGTATCCGAGTATCTGTCACTCTAAAAATACTGCCACACCAACTGTTAAGCTTCTTCATGTTTCACCAATGTAAGAGTAAGTGACAACAGCTAAACTTTTTTGTTTCATTCCTCATTTGTGGGTCCCAAATCCAAAGGTTGAATGGAAAGACTCTCTCACCTACTTCAGTTCATTTACCTTCTGATTTGGTTATCATGTCTAATCACTAGCTAATGAATTAACTGAGTGCAATCATGATTTCACGGACTAACACTCAAAGTCTCAAACATTATTATAGCAAGTGATTGAACCAAAGATGAGTGAAGAAATAGCTGTGGTGGTGTCAAAATGACATGTGGCAACCATTAATTCTTGTACTAAAAGTATATTATTTTTTGGTTGTGTACCTAGATTGAAAAATACCTAAACATATTGATTGTTTAAACATGAAAAGAGATTTTATCTTGAAAATACAGGAACAATTCAAATGGTTCCCTTTTTGGAATCATACGCCATATTATCAATGCAAAAAAAAAGAAAAGAGAATTTTGTATGAAATTTCATTGAAGACCGTCATCTTGTAATTATCGTTATTTGATGAAGTAATGGTTACTTTGAATAAAAAAAATGCATAAACATGTTTGGTTCTGTCATATATGGACACATATTCCCTATTTTCTTTGTAGCATTTTTTATAATCAAAAGTTCTTTTATTTATAAACTGTTCTCAAAAAAATATTTTACTAATTATTTTGTGTTATTTATTTTTGTCAAAAAAGTGTAAAGTTATTTATTTTTATTTTTGTAATTATATATTTCAAGTATTTAGTGTTAATTTTCAATTATTATTATAAAAATTTAAGTTCAGTTTTATTTGATTTTTTAAATTTTTTCATATAAGTATTCATTTAAATTAATTAAATAATTTAGGTTGTAGTAAAATACAAACATAATATGTGAGGTAAAGTTGTGGGGTTAAATATGAATATTTTAGAGTTCACCGTTGGAGTAAAAAATATGTAAGTTATTTCACGATGATGTGTTAGCAAGAAGAGAAAAACGTATACATTTATTGTGAATAAATTTGATATTTTCATTGCTTTCAAAAATACAAAATAGTTGTTCCCTGTAAGAGTTTTCTTTTCCTTTCTCGTTGTTAATAAGCAAAACTAATACAAACTTCTCATTATTAATTAGTCTTTTATATTTATTTTTTTTGGAAACAAAGGGGCCTAAGCCCATAAAAAAAAACTAAACAACAACAACTATAGAGATCGCTATCCCCATAACATCAGTTAATATTAACGAATTAAGTCTAGCGGAACACATCTCATACAACTGTAAATCAGAACTATGATCACACCCACATGCATTTGCCTCGTGGTAGGAATGACACACCTTAATTTTCTACTCCAAAGTCAACAATCTATGGATTTTTTGGATGAGACGCCAACCAACAGGGCTCTCATCTTTTCCAAACAGTAGCGTATGCACAACCACACTAGAATCAGCATGGAGTTCCACCTTTGTAAAGCCTCCTATCTCTAGCAATTTGAAGTCTTTTATCTTTAAATATATATCTATTTAGTCATCTCCATCATTTCATTTGTCCATATACTTCATAAGAAAAAGAAAAGATTGGTCATTGATGTGCATGTATTTCCCCTTTATATACTATAGACAATAATTTATTAGATTTTATATTATATATTTTTGTTGCAGAGATTGATGTGTGTTTGATGAAGCTATATAAGCTAGAAAATCTTGAGTAGACAAGTAAAGCTGAAGAAATTCATATGAACAAGTAAGAATAATTAGAGTTACGTTTTATCAACTCAACAACCCTCTCACATCAAAAACCTAAGCCACATGTGATTGTGTTCTCAGAATTTTTTCTCATTTCCTCAAAGTTACAAGCACTAGTTTCAAAACTTTTATTACTTGGTTCTTGTTTTTCCATGAAAAATTTAATGTCATCATCATTCTTTTAGAAGCAGAAGAAATAATGATCTTGCAGCATTGTAATGTCACATACTAAGGAATAAGGATGGAACTATTAAACCATTTTACATTTATGTTACTATACAGATTATTAAATTTGGTCATGTCATCGAACAATGGTAGGGGTTTTAATCAATTTGAAAAAGTTTTACATAAAAAAATGTTTCAAAAAATAATATCAAATTGAAAAAGAGCAATTTTAGCACTTTGTCAAATCTAACATACATGAGGGACCCTTTGGGATCGTAAGAGGATTTTAAAACACAGCTTTTTGGGCAACACAGCTCCAACAAAGACATTGCGAAAGAAAAAAAAACTTTATTCGTTGGGATGTGTGCCATTTATAGAAATTAATTATTTATTTGCTTAATTTAATTTAATTTAGATTTTGGTGAAATTGCTCTTGAAAGAATTAATCTGCGTGTTTTTTTTTACTGAGAATTAATTTGTGTTAGGTAATAATATTTTAAAAGTTAGTTTAGAAAATTGATTTTGGATAGAAAAGTAATATTTTTTATGTCAACATATGATAGATTTTGCCAGCCTCTTGGTAGTTAAACCCTTTACTTTGCTTGGAAATTATTATGTAACAGGGTAGCTCTCTTTTTTTGTTTTCCTGTTTTTGTTTCCCGTTTTTTTATTGTTGTATTGTATTTGATACTCTTTCAGCTGAGTTTTCGGCTCTCCTTATGCTGAAATCTTCAGACTTTCAGTAATATATTTCATTTTAACTTCTTAAAAAAAAAAGATTTTGCCAGCCTCACACCAAAAGTAATTTGATTAAAAAAACGTAGACGACCAAAAAATTGAAAAGTTAAAATTTGTTATTGTAATTTTAACTCAAAATGTTTAGTAGGTAATATTGAACGCATTATATATTATAGTAGATATTTGAAATCACGGTCGACTTGGCAAAATTACTATAACACTATTTTTGTTAAAATTTAAAATTGCAGTTTCCGTAAAATCAACGTGACTCACATTGATTTTGTCAAACTCACCGTGCATCTAAGTAGGCAATAAGAGCTACAGACACTAATACATATATTCAAACATGCGGTGCATTGTAATCTTGATCTTCATTTCACCGTGTGGCTATTTGAATCTCCCTTTTGTTGGTGTTGGTGGAAACTCAAACACTTAGTAAATGTCTCACATTGCTAAAAGATAGATGGATGTTATATGAGATAGTTTTTCTTTATAAGTTGAACTTGTCAAAAACACTTTAAATTTATATTCGACTCTTTTCTCTTTTATACCAATGTTTTATAGTATTGTGTATAAGTATATATTTATTTTGAAGAGTGTTAGTGTACTGAAGTCGTTGGGTGTTTCAAAGGAGTCTATATGTTGTGTGTTATATATTCTTTGATTCTCATTAGACAACAATCATGTTTTTTTTTCTTTTCTACTTGGAGTTTTTACTTTATATTATGTGTTATTTAATTTTTATATGTTGTTTTTTTTTCCAATAATTGGAATCATTAGATATGATTCAACTTGATATGAGAGCTAAGACGAAATTTTGATTTTGGGTCATTGCATCGAGAGTCTCTTTGACAATGCAGTCAGGAGATGTGTCCATTAATAACAACCACAATACAATTATAGGATCTGTGGATTCACACTTGAAAGAAAAATTATTGATTTCAGATGAGGTGTTTAATCTCACGTCGATTATAAATAAAATATTAAATAGATAAGAAAAGTGAATTATGTACATAATTTTCAATATTTGTAAATTTCTACATAGGTTAACTGATATTTTTTTTCACAATTAAAAGTAGTATGTGTATAACATCTTTCTATGAACACAAAACTTTAATAGTCTAGTGGTGGAAGCAATCTTTGATTTAAGTAACACTTTTTCTTGAAAAGAAGAGCTGAATACTTGATTAGACCTTAAGCTCTTTTCATTTCCACTCTGAAAGCAAATTAAAACCAAATAGTTATTCTCTTTTAACAAACAGTTTGTAATCTTAGGATGAAAAGCAAAAACCGTACATTAAAAAGCCAGACAAGTAATAGACTTATTTGTTAGTAGTTGGGATTAGTGACACATGCAACTGTAAAATATTTGCTTCGATTTCAGGGGGAAGGACCCCCCCAATTATTTATCTTCTGTTTGATCACTTGTGACCATTCTAATCAAAAGATAAATGGAGGGCCTAATCTTTGTCACCATGTCACTTGCCTACTAGGGTTTGTTTGGATTTACATTAATGTAAACGTATGTTTTGGTCCATAAATATGTTTGTTTCCAAGAAATTATATAGATACTTGGGGTGCTATTGTTTTTGCCCTCCTCTTGTGGTGGGTCATAATGTCATTGCCTATTTAATCTATCCAACATTTGCTTTGAATTTTGTTTGGTGTTAAGAAATCACAACAAAGTTTTCCATCTAAACTGACATCGAAGAGAATCGAACTTTAAACCTTGAGGTGAAATACACTCTCAGATTCCAAACCAATACCGCCAGACCAACCCAAGTGGGTTGACAACTTTAAATACCAATTAATCACATTTTGAATAATGTAACATTATTGAATAAAATTAGTGTATGTTTAGTGTGGCATAATTTTAAGGAATATTATTATGAACAAAAAAAAAATCATCTGGTCAAGAGTAAATTTTTTGGGAGAATTTAAGTTCAAAATCTTAGTTAGAATAATTATGTGTCAAATTTTACTTACCTTCTAATTGGATTCCTAATTATAAAAACAATTTCAATGAAAATTTAAGAGTTAAACAAAAATAAAAAATACTAGATGGTAATTTAAACATGATATTAAGGATGTGACCACACCACAACTGTAATCGAGGCTGCATTTAAAACTGAGAAAATTTGATTGGGAGAGGAAAATCCACCTCATTGTCCGAAGAAGATTAAATATTGTTAAACAACAATGAAAAGTTCTTCCTTATAATATGGTATTCTAAAATATTATCCATTACAAACCTAGTTAGTAGTTTAATACTTATTTTTAAAGTAAGTGAAAAGTGAATAATCTAATTAAAATCTAAACAAATCACACAAACATACCCCTGATTAAATAGAGTTAAATAGAATGAACACAAGCAAAAGAGCAAAAAGAAAAAAAGGAAAAGAAAAGAAAGAAAAATTGAACCTCTAACCCGGGTCCCTACCTAAAACATCCATATCCTACGCCAAAGATTGACTGATTAACATGACACGACAATATTTCTTCTCTCACTTTCATTCAAAATCATTACACCAAATGTCACTCACATTAATCATCAATTTCATCTATATAAGTACACACACATGTTACCCTTCAAAAATAACTACATTCCCCTACTAAAAATAATTCAAACCATAGTATAAAAAAACTTTCATTAATTTTCTTAGCCAGTACATATGGAGTGTAACACCTCTTATTCTTATGGGTCATGTTCAAAGAGAAAAGAGAAAAAGGGTGTGAAAAAATCCAAAGGAACATCAGTGAAACTTTCAACTGATCCACAAAGTGTTGCAGCTAGAGAAAGAAGACATAGAATCAGTGATAGGTTCAAGATTCTTCAGAGTATGATCCCAGGAGGGAGTAAATTGGACACTGTTTCAATGTTGGAGGAAGCTATTCATTATGTTAAGTTTCTTAAGAAACAGATTTGGCTTCATGAAACATTGATTAACTTTGTTGATGATATTGGTGAGTCACACATGTTGCTTCCTCAAGATTATTCTTCAAATGATAAAAATATTCCTTCAGGTTCATTTGAGTCTATGCAGAATTTGCCACAGTTACCACTAGAGCAGTTCTGTTTTCAAGGAGATGAAGATATCAAAACTATCTTTGATGCCACTATGAAATATTAATTAGCTACCTTATATAATTAATGTTGCAATGGTTGAATGCTATATATATTATGAGTGATATATTAATGTAGTGAAAGTTCAATGTAGATTTTGCATGTAATTGTTGCATACTAGAAGTGTCTTTGTCTATCAGAAAGCACTTATTCTATGTGCCAAAAATGCAACATGTATGGTCTTGGTGATTATTTGCATTGGTGTCTTATGTAGAGCAAAGTTTTTGAAAGAGACAACAAAAATTTGTCTTGTTTTGTGTTTTTGTAACATAGAGGGTCAATGTAGCCAGGGCCGTTTGATATTTGCGTTCCTTTCTTCACTAATTTTGGAGTATTATTATGTCTTATACATGCTATTTCTATCCAAAGTGCTTTGTTACGTTTATTTTTTAGATGTCTTATATTGTCTTCATATATACCAGCGGAATGACATGCAAGTTTGTGTTTGTGAGTTTAGCTTTTGCTGCATTTGCTTTCCTCTATTTATTGTTTATTTATGAGATAAATACAAGAAATAAATTAGTGATTAAGTGGATCGTATAAAGATATCACATTTGTCTATCTCTTTTATAAATGGACAATAAATAGAGGAAAATCAAACTCGTGTTTGTCTATCCATATGTCTATTAATTGTGGAGTTTAACTTTCCTCCATTTATTATTGAAGATAGACACAATAAATAGATTAGTGATTAAGTGGATCCTACTAGTGTCATCTTTTGTAAATTTACTTAAGTGTATTACTCATCCTAATAGCCGAATATTGATTTAAAGTATGTTTGGATGGCGGCTGCAAATCACGTTCTGCTTAAAATTACGGTAGATTTACATTGAAAAGTGTCCAAACGTGCTTTTGCTTCATCAAACACTACTCCAAAAATAAAATACACAGGGACCACTGAATATACAAAAGTAAAATATATAGTTAACCAGCAGAAAAAGACCGATTACACAAACTAGTTTTCGCAATAGAATAAGAAACAATGAAGATGACTAGCCAAAGATTTGTGCCTGCACTAGATTTTGAAGATAAAACTCTTTTGTCAAATGGCATGGTTCACATGAAATGTATTTTGTGACTGTATTTTGCAGAAAAAAAATAAGATTTTTATTTGAGTAATTCAGCTCTTAATACATAAGTGTTCAACCATATATTAGTATTCAAAGGAAAATCCATATATAACTGTTTGAAGGAAAAACTGCCGGTAATTGTAGCGCGACTAAATATAATCAATTAGACAAAACTTGTGATGATTAAAAATGATTTGAATATTTATCCTCGGCGGGTGAAGACAAAATAAAAAGGGCATACAAACATCAATACTTTTAAGTATGAAACTCTACTACACTTGAAGAGAGTAAATAGGCTCGATTGAGGTTCCAAGATCACATACACCATTCTCCCAAAGAACATATAAGCTTCTCTTCAATATGTTATAATTTTGGAAGCTTTTCCACAAACAGCAGTCTACCAAAATATTACACATGACATACCACAAACAGCAGCTTCAAATATTAAAGGTAAATAGTGACACTAGTAGGACCATGCAATGGACACTATCCAACAAAAGACACATCAGAATACATAGCAAATAGCCCCAATTTCTCATTCCTAAATCACTACACAGCTCATAAAACATGTCCTGGAGAACTCACAAACAAAAACAACAATGCACAACCTAAATCTCAGCCCTTCTCAATATCAACAACATACACCAAAGCAAAGTCAACGTCCAGTTTCCTTTTTGCAAGGGTGCACTTCTATCCCTCATCAAGATCATCATCACCCAGATTAATAGGAGGTGGAGGAGGCCCTAGCAACTCACAATCAAATTGCTGCATTAAATTACATGCAAAAGACAAAAGAAAACCTAAGTACACTTGAAAGATAATAATAGGACACTTGCAGCACAATAATTGCCTTGCAAAGCAGAATTAAAAATTACAGTCAAAATGCGTAACCGGAGAGTGCCATTAGCAACAGTGAGAAACACAAGCTAAACCAAAAAATTGAACTAATTGACAAACATCGAATTCCAAAATCAATAAGTTATCTGTAATTATTAGAAACACTCTGACCATTAACCACACACAACAAAAAATGGAAAAAAAGGCATAGAAATATAAACACTTGGAAGTCCTGTTTCACAAACTTCAGTTCTTATTAGATTAAACCAGGTAGTGTATCTTACAAACCAAAGATCAAAAACCCTACATCTTCATAATTCATATATGTAGGAAGTGATCAAATTTGGGCAATTTTTAAATCATGCAACATGTCTCAACAAAGGTTTACATAAGCTTGAGTTTGTAAGACAATAATAATAATGTACTTATGCATCAATAATTGTAGTAGTTAATAACTAATTAACTACGATAATTAATTGTTAATATTGTGTCATTGGTTGAAGATAATTAATTACCTTAGGTTTGGTAAACAACTGAGATTTCACTGTGGTCTTTCTGTCAAAAGGCCTAGATTAAAGAGACCAGTTTCTTTCCCCTTGGCTGTATCATTCTCAACACATTCCTCAACTGAAACTAACCAATTGTAAGGAAGTTGTATTTTAGGCTCAATGCTACTGCTGCTTTGTTTTACTTCCACAATCTCTAAAGGATGACCAATGCATTCCCTGGTTATGACATTCAATCCCCATTCCTTGATAACCAAACCATGGCGGGCTTTAAATGTGATTTGTGCTCCTGTATTTACAAAATGGCAGTGTTCCCGAGACATATAGATTGTCCAAAGATAACCTTTGCCATCAACCATATTCCTTTCCAAATTAAGTGGCATATCAAAGCGTTCTTCCGTGTGTTCACTCTCAAAAGAAAGATAAAAAGGATGTGGCATTGGTGAGGAAAGCGATTGATGAGGAGAATCAGACACTTCAGAATGATTGCTCACCTCAAATACTATACAAAAAACAAAGCCGAGCCAGTCGACATGCATATCTGACTCCTTTATCCTTATTATTGCACCCCTGTTAAAATAGTAATCAAACCAATAAGGAATATCTAACACCCTGCTAGAAAGAATAATGTCAAAGCCACATCGGAAGTTACGAGGTTCCTGGTACCAAACAAAAAGAGATGTATGCATATATTAGAGCTATAGATAAAGTGACCAACTGTGAAGCTGAATATAGGGGCAAGGCAAGGTAGGCATGATACGCACCTTCACTAGTCTTAAAAGCCATTTAAATAAGACATCATGTTCTTTGAATGTCTCCTTAATCTTAGGACAATCAAAAACATATAATCCTGACCTGTGATCTCGGGATCCAGACTTTGTTTTAAAATATCTTCCCACTGAATCTGATGGACCACTTTCTATTGGACTCAAAGGCAAAATTTGAAGCCTATGACAATGTGACAAGTTTAAATATGCTAGACTGGAAAGTCTTTGGATGGTACAGGGTAGTTCAGTGAAGTTATTGCCCTGTAAATTTAGTCTCTCTAAACCCCTTAACTCTCCAATAGCATCAGGTACAATAGAAATATTGCAAAAGCTTAAGTCAAGAGAAATCAAAGATTGCTCAGTATGATAACTGGATATAGATCCCAGCTGAAGATTCGTGAATCGAGAGCAGCCACATAAATCTAGTGTCATAAGCTTTGTCATATCGTTAAATCTGTCAGGTATTCTGACAAGATTTGTGCAGCCTCTCAAACTTAAGAATCTAAGCTTTGTAAGATCCCCAATAGATTTATCAATTTTATATAAACTTGTACATTGATCCATGTCAAGATACTCAAGATTTAATAAACCCTTGAAATCTGGGGTATTTTCAAGTTTTGTGCAACCAGAAAGACACATAACTCTCAGAGAACTTGACTTTGATACTCTGCCAAAATCAAAGCAGACCAGACTGGTACAGTTCTGCAAGCTCAAGAATTGAAGTTCTCTAAGAAGTCCAATTGATGGATGCACATCATATAAGCTTATGCATCCAGAAAAATCTAGTCGCTCAAGCTTTTGCATCCCTTTAAAGCATGGGGTCCTCTTGAGATTTTTAGAGTTGCTAAGATCCATCCTTTTCAAATAAGGTAGTTGCTGTGAAGCAGAGAATTAGCCATCAATATGTCGAATTTGGATTTTAGTAATTCACTTTAGTATATGTATTCAAAATTGCAATAGTAGTCGTTTTCAAAAATCAAAATGCAACATTAAACCTTTTATAAGCATATTTGCATTATAACAACAAAAATAAATATGAAAACATTTAAATATTTTAACTTTAAACAATTGGTCCACCATGGAACATATAGGATCTTGCTAACATGTGCCCAAGGGCATATGTTAAGAAATCCAAAAGTAGCAATTTTGTATTGGAAAACATCATATTTTGACTTTTAGAAAGTTAAATCCACAACTTTTAAGACATATATTTCTGTGTTAAATATGTTTTTGATCCCTATAAAATTGAAACCTTTTAAGTTTAGTCCTTACTTAATTTTAATAGTTTTGTTCTGGACTGACCCAAGCGTTCTGGCCCAATTACTTAGGCCCAACACAAACACAACACAAATTCCACATTTGGCAACATTACTCGCAACATCCCCTCCCCGTGAGGGGGGTGCTCAGAGCAACAGGGACATGATCAAACAAACAGTAACGGTCACCATCATGGCTCCCGTGAATCTCTCCTCGGCGGTTACAGTTCCTACGAATTCGTAACCGTCTAACACACGTGTGCCTTACAACAGCTTTGGAAACACCCACCTCTATACAAAGGGAACTCTTTGCAGTCCCCAAGGTTGGAATCTACTATCTCTGAATCCCTATTCTGACTTGAGCGTAGGAGTGTCTGCAGGTACACACTCCCCGCTGTTCCAGTTATCAACTAACGCCTTCCACCACCGTATAAAACTGCACTGGTAGTCACCTTCTGATCAGATACAATTAGTGATGTCGTATGTGGTAATTACATGTCTTTTGGACCGGCTAAAGCATTTAGGCCCAATAACAAGACAACCCAAATCCCGCATTTGAAAATAGGCTTAATAGCAGTTTTTGCCCCCTAAGTTTTGGCCCCTAAAGAAAAAAAACTACAAAACCGCCCTCTAAGTTTTGCCCCTGAGCCAGTTTTGGCCACCTAGGCAAATTTTGACTCGGTCAACGCACACGTGTATTTTTTTATTTTTGTAATTAATTTATTTTTAATTAAAAAATATTTTTTTTAAAAAAAAGTGTTTTTTTTATTTGTTTAATTAAAAAAAATTATTTTTTATTTTCAAATTATTTAAAAATTATTTTTTTAAGGGTTAATAGTGATTTACCCTCTGTAATATATGTCATTTTCGGTTTTACACGCTGTAAAATACTTTTTTTGATTTACCCCCTGTAATTTCTTTTTGTTTTGATTTACCCCATTAATGATGAATGACCTATTAGGGGGTAAATCAAAACAAAAATATTTTACAGGGGGTAAATCAATTTTTTTTATAGGGTGTAAAATCAGAAATGACCTATATTACAGGGGTAAAACACCATTAACCCTTTTTTTAATTAAAAAAAATAAAAATATACACGTGGAATCCACATGTGCGTTGTCCGAGTCAAAATTGGCCTAGGGGGCCAAAACTGCCACAGGGGAAAAACTTAGGGGGCGGTTTTGTAATTTGTTTTTTTAGGGGGCCAAAATCGCAACTTCTTGAAACTTAGGGGGCTAAAACTGCTATTAAGTCTTGAAAATATTACTCGCAACACACCCCCTCCCCGCGAGGCGGGTGCTTGGAACAACAGTGACTAGTTCAAACGAACAATAACGGTCACCATCATGGCTCCCGCGAATCTCTCCTTGGAGGTTACACTTCCTACGAATTCGTAACCGTCGAGCACACGTGTGCCTTACAACGACTTGCAAACACCCACCTCTATATAAAGGGGACTATTGGAAGTCCCCAAGATAGAATTTATCTTCTCTCTAAACCCTAATTCTGATCTCTTACTAACTCGAGCGTCGAAGTGTCTGCAGGTACACCCCCCACCGTTCCAGTTCTTAACCGATGCTTTCCACCACCGTACACAAATTGCACCAGCAATCACATTCTAATCAGGTACGATCAGTGGCGCCGTCTGTGGGGATTACAAGCTATCCCCGTTTTTTACATACAAAAAACGAAAGCTTTCCATACTATAAAACTCCAGGACCGCCAATGGTGCCCATTCGCGCATCCAAAGCGAGATCCATCGCGTCAACCGCGACGAACAAATCGGAAATCCATCTCCTACAAATAGCCCTAGACGAGGAAACTCTCGGCAGAGTCCCCAAACAGAGGCGCACATGCAAGAATCACCTCTCTTAGGTCCTCCTCGACTTGATGAGGTGGCAAACAATTCCACTCCTACGGAGACTCTAGTTAGCTACCTGCTCCACACGGTTCAACGACAAACGTCGATAACCAAGGAGTAGAATCAACGCCATGTAGACCTAGAAAAAGAACGGTTTAAGAGGCAGTTGACCCCTCTCCATCAGGCTCGTTCCCCAACCTGTAATAGAAGAGGAAGGATCCCCCGCCCGTCTAGATCAAGATCTCCCTGACACTCGATCAGCATGAGATCTTCGAGCCACAGTCGTCGCTCGACCACCAGAAAGTCTCCTCGGCGGTCTCCCCAATGGAGAACACCACCGAGGCGCTATAGACGTTTGCGTTCATCTTCTGATTCCGATGATGGTCGCTCAGCCTATGGTCCCTTCACTCGCCGTATCAGAGAAACTCGCATCCCTCACGGGCTGGAGAAACCACCTCAGATGGACTCCTATGATGGGACGACCGAGCCAAACGAGCACATCAAGAACTCGCCGTATCAGAGAAACTCGCATCCCTCACGTGCGGGGCGACGTAAAATGTAAGCTCTTCATTACCACCTTCCGACAAGGAGTCATGACATGGTTTAAAAACCTAAGGAGGAACTCTATCGACTCATGGGACGATCTGTGCCATGAGTTCACCGCTCATTTCACTGCTTCTAGGACCCAATCCAAAACTGTGGCGTCCCTCGAAGCAATATCGCAAGGGAAAAGCGAACTTCTAAATGACTATATCGAGAGGTTCAACAAAGAAGATGTGCCAGTTTAAGGTGCTGACGAGTCAATGAAAAAGTATAAGCAACAGCTGTGTCTCTGCTGGTTAATTCTCCTTACAAGGAATGGTTTTCAAATTATTCCATCCCAGGACATTAACCAAATCAAGCAGCAAATCACTGGTGATTGATCAAGCTTCTACAACGATTCTTTGATGCGCTGGGAACTCTACAACGTCTCTTTCATACCTCTATAAAGGAATGAAGACTTGAAGTTTAGTAGAGACTCTACAACATTTAAAACTGTGTCAAAACTCTGCTGAAATTGTTGTGCATCAAACACTTAATTTCTTATAAACTTTCATATCTTAGAAATTTTTAAGTCATATAGTCTCTCTCTCTCTCTCTCTCTCATCTTTTATATCTGCTGAATTAGACTCTGAACATTGTTCGGGGCTTAGTTAAAAAGAAGAAAAAACTAATACAGTTCTTGTGTTTTTCTCACCTTTACTTCAAAATCGGCAAAGAGCTCCCTGGACTAGTGCGAGCTCAACTAAAGGAAAATGCTGACCTCTTTGCCTGGATATAGGTAGCAATATTAGGGCTATACTGATTCGAACCGTAGACCTTCTCGGTAAAACAGATCAAACTATTATTATCAAATGATTTGAATTGTTTTAAAAACGCAACGTGAGTGCAACTAACATGCATGGAGTCGACCCTAGCGTCGCTTGCCATCAGCTGACAGTTAGTCCTAGTGCAAGCGCTGTAGCTCAGTGACGTAGAAACAGTCTCCTGAAAAAGCAGAGGTTGATGAAAAAGCTGTAAAAGACCTCTTAGAGGCAAATTTCATTTCTGAGGCCATGTATACAACTTGGCTCTCCAATTTTGTACTTGTTAAAAAATCTAATGGAAAGTGACGTATGTGTGTCGACTATACCGATCTTAATAGGGCTTGACCTAAATATGCATATCCTCTTCGAGACATAGATAAATTGGTTTATAACTCTTCTAACTATAAAGTTTTATCATTCATGGACGCCTATTCTAGATACAACTAGATACCAATGACTGAAACAGGTAAAATTAAAACAACGTTCATGACCGAATCAAGGAACTATTACTACAACATAATGCCTTTCAGGCTCAGAAACGAGGGCGCCACTTATCAGCGAATGATGAACAAAGTGTACGACAAAAATTCTGTGGGCGACATTCTTGAGGTTTACATGGACGATATGATCATAAAATCCAAACAAAAGGTTGATCATACCGCCCATCTTAAGGTGAGACCTTATACCTATACCCAAGGTAGACAAAATCGAGATCCTAGACAAGATCGGGGCAGGATGACAGTATCATGAATCGGGGAATCGTAACACGGATCGGAAGATCCTACCAAATTTATAGTATTGCATATAGATATAAGTTAGTAAAAAACAACACATAAATTTGTCAAAAAAAAAATACACATAAATTTCTTACCTCTAGAAAAATATTTTGGGAAGGTTTCACGAATTATTGGTGCATTGGGAAGGTTTCCAATATAGTTATTAATCAATAATTATTAATAAATATTTGGTAATTGGTATAATAGGTAGAAAAGATCCGTTTCATTCATGTGCCAGGCCAACAAAAAACAACGAGTTTTTTTTGGAAGGTTTTCAATACAATTAACTAATAATTAATTGGTTTAATGGGCTGAGAAAGGAATCGTTTCATGTTACAGCAACAAAAAAAACGCGTTTTTTTTGGGTTTCTGAGGTTGTTTTTTAAGTTTTTCGAAGCAGGGTCGCAGATACGACCTGCAAACCCGGGATTTCAAGAAGACGATCAGAAACGGCCGAAACGCACGATTCCACAGTTTCCACGCGTTTTTGCGACGATTCCGGCCGCTCCCACCAATTTCCGATTCCAAACCCAATCAAGCACGCAGATGGTACTCAAGATCAGAGAAAGCCTAGAAGGAAAAAGGCCTACCTATTTCACTAGTAAAGCCTTACAAGGTCATGAAACAAGGTATCAAAAGATAGAGAAGGTAGCCCTTGCCCCAGTGACAGCAGCTCAAAGGCTCCGACAATACTTCCTGACTCATACGATCATAGTACGAACGGATCAACCCATACGACAAATTTTGGGATGCCCCGACGTCGCTGGAAGGATGATGAAATGGTCGCTCGAATTATCTGAATTCGACATACACATTGAGTCCAGGAAAGCACGGAAGGCACAAGTGTTCGCAGGCTTTGTAGCCGAAATGAATTTTCCCACAGAGGAAATGGGAGAAAGAGTTTGAACCGTCTACGTCGACGGATCATCCAACTCTAAAGGAAGCGGAGCCGGAGTAATCATTAAAAACGATGAAGGAATTGTGATCGAAGTGTCTTTAGGTCTATCCTTTGCGATGACAAACAACACTGTTGAATATGAAGCCTTCCTAGCTGGCCTAAGGATCGCCAAGGACATGGTAGCCAAGAAGATCAAAATGTACCGACACTCAGCACATGGTCTCCCAAGTTACTAGCGAATATCAATTTAAAGAGGAACACCTACAAGAGTATGTCCAACTCGTGCAGGCCAAAATGAAAGAATTTGAATCAACAGAAGCAGTACACGTTCGACGCGAACAAAATGCTCGAGCAGATATTCTTTCCAAATTGGCAAGCACACTGACTGCTAACGGAAACAAAACCGTCATACAAGAAGTCCTTACTGAACCAAGCGTTCAGAGGCAAAAGGCTCGCTTGCTCGAAATCAATGAGATTTCTGAAATCCAAGATTAGAGAGGACCTCTAATACGCTACATAACCAGCGAAGAACTCCCTTCAAATTCTTACGAAAGAACGAAGGTAAAACGAAGAGCTTGCTCATTTTCATTAGTATAAGGAACTCTATACAAAAGGGTTTTATCACACCACTAATCAAGTGCCTGGGACCAACTAAGGCCCAAGATTCCCTTGCCGAGACACATGATGGCATCTGCGGGCAACATCTTGGAGCCAAGACCCTCGCCAAGAAAGTTCTACGAGCATGTTTCTTTTGGCCTACCATGCTAAAAGATGCTAAAGATTACGCCGCTAGGTGTGACATATGCCAAAGGCACGGGGACATGCATATCGCCCCCCAGTCGAACTCACCTCACTAGCTTCCTCTTGGCCCTTTGCATGGTGATGAATAGATCTCATGGGACCCTTTCCCAAGGCCGCAAGTCAATTGAAATACTTGGTCGTAGCAGCGGACTACTCAACAAAATTGATCGAAGTTGAGCCCTTAACAAAGATTACGGCAAGATCCAGAGTACCAACCCTCGTGATCTCGGCTAACGGGACTCAATTTACTAATCGCAGATTCCAGGATTACCTGAGAAACTTAAACATCAAACAAAGTTTCACTTCTGTTGAACACCCTCAAGCAAGCGGGCAAGTATAGTCAGCAAACAGAGTGATTCTCCGTGAGATACGCATGAGGCTCGACGAAGCCAAAACCAACTGGGGGAGGAGCTTCATATAGTCCTTTGGGCTTATCGAACGACCCCCTACTCAACCACTGGAGAGTCGCCTTTCTGACTCACGTACGGAATGGAGGCAGTCATTCCCATTGAGCTGAACGAACTCAACTGGCGATCTGGCGCCAACACTAACTTCCGAGCCAACGTGGAGAACCTGCGAGTAGAACTCGAGTTCGTTGATGAGATCAGAAGTGTGGCGGCCCTAAAAGAATCAAAAGGATTCTGAAGAAGGGAAACTTGCTGCCAACTGGGAGGGCCCCTACATAATCCAGATGAAAACAAGGACAGGAGCGTACGGCCTCGAGGACCTCGTAAAGGGTCCAATCCCTACAACTTGGAACGCCGAAAAGCTAAAGAGGTATTACACTTAGAAAAGCGATCATGCTGACAACTCTGTTGTACAAACGGTCGAAAATACCAAAGTTCATAATGACGAACTAAACGCTCTTGCCATATGAGCATTTACAACGGAGGCGGAACATTACTAAAACTTTCTCCACAAAAAATTATCGCAAAATTTGATTTCTACATCCATATTTTGTTACTTTTATCTTTAACTTTTGACGTTTTAAAAAATTCAAAAAATTTGTTCAAAAATTTGAGTTTAAGGATAATTAAACATACTTTGTTTTAGCATGGACTAAAATCATAAGTAATTTTTTTTTAAGGACTAAAATTAAGTAAGGACTAAACTTAAAATTCCAAATTTTATAGGAACCCAAAACATATTTAACCCATATTTCTATATTGACCTTTAAGACATATATTGCCTATATTATGTATAGTTTCTTTAAAATGCTATACTTATCTCAACTGTTAAATGCGATACTTTCTAATCTCAACTGTTAAATGCTACCTCATTTAACTTCTCAAATGTTTATTTGGGGGGTATGGAGATGAAAAGACTTATAAATGTACCTGGATGTCTGTCCATAGTTGTTCAACGCTGCTGTGAGGCAAATTCAATTCAACAAGGCGGTATGGTTGAAAATTTGATGGCAAAGAAATGAAAGGGTAACCATTCCACAAAAGATAACGCAGGGAATTAGAAAGAAACGAGGGTTTTCCTGAAAAATTCTTATGATTTAATACAAGCAGTTTCAAGCGCTCCATTTTTGGCAAATCTTCAGCCCTCAACTCATTGGATTCGAAGTCATCCTCTTTCAGATTTAGAACTATGGCTTCAGCCTCTATTGCTTTCTGGAAAATTAAGAAAAAAGCAAGAATAAGTATATTATAAAAAGGAATGAAAACGGTAAATTATCTGAGTATGTGTTCGGATGCGTTTGTTTCAAGCTTACTAAACTTATTCCTATGTTGTTCTTGAGAATATAAAGAAGAGAGTTTTATTTTGGGCATTTAAAAAAAAAGATGTTTGGTTGATATTTATTTATTTTCAGGAACTATATTATAATAGAAAGGTTAATGGGTAGTTATACACTAATTTTATTTCATTTTCATGAGAACTTTTATTCCCACCATTTTCTACAAGAATATTTTTTCTTTGGCTTAATTGCATGTTTGATCTCTTATGTTTATTTTAGGTTTCAAGTTGGTCCCTTATGTTTTAAACGTTTCAAGTTGGTCCAAAACGTTATTTACGTTGGAATAAGTTAGTCCCTTCCGCGACATGATATTGAGTTTAATAAAAACAAAAAATTGAAAAAATGTTTTAAAACTGATTTTCTAAATTAAGTAAATTTCATCACTCATATTGTCAACTCGAATCTTTAAACGGTCAAGTGACGGAAGGGACTAACTTATTCTAAAGTGAGTAACGTTTTGAACCAACTTGAAACTGTTTAAACATAAGGGACCAACATAAAACTTTTAAAATATAAGAGACCAACTTGAAACCTAAAATAAATATAAGGGACCAAAGATGCAATTAAACATTTTCCTTTCTTAGGAATCTTTTATACTTAAAAGTAAAACTTAATAGACTTGTAACAAATATTGAAATATATTTCTATCATTTTACTTCTGAAATATACAAATATAACTTAAAACAAACACGTTCACAAAAGAAACTATGATGTTGATTTTTGCATTTATGATTTGACTCAAAACCCCAAGGCGTCAATTGTTGAGACATGTTGTAAATAAACATTAATATTTGTATATTAAGCAAACCTGTTAGGTTTAAATTTGTCTCTACTTAAGCAAGTTAAATTTCAACATTGTAGTTGGGAGTATGTTAAACAGGTTTGCTTGTGTTAATTCCAAAAATTGATAAACCTCAATATGTTTCTCAATTTCATCCTATAGCTTTGTGTAACGTTGTTTATAAAATTATTACTAAAGTTATATAGAATAGAATTAAGCTTATGTTAGATGGGATTATTTCCCTGTCAGTCCAGCTTCATTCCAGGGCGTACCATACACCATAACATTATAGTGGCTCAAGAAATGGCATTCTATGGCTAGGATGAATATTAGGCAAGGAGATCCTTTGTCTCCTTTTCTTTTTGTCATTTGTATGGAGCGGTTATCTCATTATTGCAAATCAGGTTGATGCCCAATATTGGAAACCCGTGCAGGTAGGTATGACCTTCAAATATCTCATCTTCTTTTTGCTAATGATCTTCTTTTGTTTGCAGAGGCTTCTATTAAGCAAGCACATTGTATTATGCACTGTCTTGACCTTTTCTGTCAAGCTTCAGGGCAAAAGATCAATAGCCAAAAAACAGAGATTTACTTCTCTAAAAATGTCTATCAACAACTCAAGGAGGACATTTTACAGCATACAGGTTATAATCATGTCAACAATATGGGCTGGTATTCAGGGGCAAACATCAGTCCAGGTAGAGCTACTAGGGGAAAGTTTCATAACGTCATTGACAAAATTCAAAACAAACTAAGTGGTTGGAAGCAACAATGCTTGAGTTTTGCCGTCAGACTTACTTTATCTAAATCAGTTTTGAGCTTTATACCATACTATCATATGCAGTATGCCAAGCTCCCTAAAATCCTTTGTAACGAGATGAAAAAAATTCAAAGGAGCGTTTTATGGGGTGATACTGACCAACCTTGCAAACCCCATCTTATGGGATGAGACATTTGTTGTCTTCCTAAGAATGAGGGTGGCCTAGGCATTAAGAGACCTCATAGTATGAATGACGTTTTTCTTATGAAGATGCTTTGGAATCTAATCAACAAGCCTGATGACCTATGGTGTAAGGTTCTCTATAGTAAGTATGAGAGGAATAAAGATCTTAGGGTAGTCATAGATTCTAAATCATACGATAGTCCTTTGTGGAAAGCTTTAAAAGGTGTTTGGGAACAATTTCAGCAAAATATTGTGTGGTAGCTGGGCGATGGTAACAATATTAATTTTTGGATCGATAAATGGGCTCCTAGTGGAACTTCTCTTATGTCCATTACTAATCAAACTATTATTGACACAACTCTCCATGTGAGGGATGTGGTAACCCCCTCAAGAGAGTGGGATTTTAATTCCCTTACTTCTATCTTACCGTCTACCTTTGCTTTACAAGTTCTTGCTATCCCTGCACCTAAAGACACTGATGGACTTGACAATATTGGTTCAGGAGGAACCAACACTGGGGATTTCACAATTCAAAGTGCCTATGATTCTCAAAATTCTAGAGCTCAACTCATCCAGGAAGATTGGAAGGCCTTGTGGAGTTGGAAATGACCACATAGAATTCAAACTTTTATGTGGATGGCGGCTCATGAGCGGTTGCTCACTAATTACCGTAGGAGTAAATGGGGTGTTGGAGCTTCTCCCATATGCTCTGGATGTGACAAAGATGATGAAACCACTATTCATGTGTTAAGGGATTGCCCATTAGCAGCCAAAATATGGATAAAGTTGGTCCCTTCGAATCAAATCTCTAGTTTTTTTCTTCTTTTGATTGCAGGGACGGGATCTTCAAGAATATCAATCATCAATTGCATGGTATTCAGAATAAAAAATGGAGCACAATTTTTATGGTGGCTTGCTAGCAGATATGGATATGGAGGAACTTTCAACGTCCAACTGACCACACTTACATGAGTCTCAAGATGGTTGAAGATATAGACAAATACACCCAACATCCTCTTAATGTTCGCCAATGTGACACTATTTTCGTTGGTTGGAAAATACCTCAGGAGGGGTGGGTTAAACTTAATTGTGATGGAGCATACAAAGATTCGTCAGGTCTTGCTGGTTGTGGTGGACTCTTTCGAAAATCAGATGGCAGATAGATTAAAGGCACTTGTGACGCTCTCTGTGCTGAAATGTGGGGAATGTACTTAGGAATGCAGCTTGCTTGGAGACAAGGTTTCCACAATCTTCAAGTGGAAAGTGACTCAAAAACTTTGGTTGACATGATCACAAGGAAAATTAAAATTAATGGGAACCATGATACGCCGCAAGACCTTTTAAAGTTGAACTGGCAGGTGCATTTCAATCATACCTGGCGGGAGGGAAATAGAAGTGCTGATAGGATGGCTAATTTTAACTTCTCTTTGGACTCTTTTAACATCCATGTTATGGAGACTCCTCCTTGTGTAACTCATTAGTGTTTTTTCGTTTTTGGACGCAAGTCCTCTTTTACTACCCAAAAAAAAATAAAATTCAACATTGTAATTTACAACTTGAAATAATAGGGCTAATATGTTTTTACCCCTTGAAATTTGGGCGAGTTTCTGTTTATCCCCTTGTAAAACAAAAATTTAGATTCCAACTCTGTAATTTGAAGATTCTTTCGAAATAGACTCTGTAATTTAAAGATTCTTTCGTTTAAGACTCTGAGCCATCTGACTGTGCAAACATGATGACGTGGCACGCTGAGTCAGCATTTTTGGATTATGTGGCACGCTGACTGTATAATTAATTTTGTTTTTAATTTTTTTATTTTCATTTATATTAATTTAAAAATAAAAAAACTGAAAATTAATTTTAAAAATAGAAAAAAATTCAGATTATTTTTTTCAACATCGAAAAAATCAGATTTTTTTTTTAAATTTGAAAAATTCGAAAAATCAGAAACAAATTCAGATTTATTTTCAAAAACTCTGAAATTACGATTTTGAAAATTAAAATAAAATCGATTTTTTTTCAGATTTTATAATTTTCATATTTTAATCTGAATCACAAAAAATTTATATTCAGATTTTAAAAAATAAAAAAATTTCCAGAATTTTTATTTTTGGTAGAAAAATTTAAAAAAAACTTTTTTATTTTAAAAAAAATCTGAACTTTTTTTTAATTTCAAATTTGATTTACTAAACTTTGTTCTTTTTTTATTTTAAAAATTAAATTCCAGAATTTTTATTCTTTTTAGAAAATTCGGTTTTTTTTCAAAAATATATAGTTTTTTACAATTTTTTATTTTCAAAAATTAATTTTCAGATTTTTTTAAATAATTTTTTAATATAATTTTATTTATATTATATTTTATTTTTAAAAACTAGGCAAAATGTCACATGTGCCCTTAAAAAAAATAAAATTAATTATACAGTCAGCGCGCCACTCAGCATTTTGTCCAGACAGATGTCTCAGAGTCTAAAACGAAAGAATCTTCAATTACAGGGTTGGAATTTAAACTATTTTTTTACGGGAATAAATCGGAACTCGTCCAAATTACAGAGGGTAAAGACATATTAACCTGAAATAATATTCAGAATTTCATATCCAAATTTACAAATGGTAAGGAGCTCCCGATTTTGGGTCTTGTTTCCACATAAACACTAACCACCGTTTTAACTTTTAAAGGCCTCTTTTTTTTTTCCTGCCTTCAGCGCAGCTCTTTATTTCATGGCTCAATTTTTTTTTTTAATCGGCAAAATTTATTCTCGACAAGTTATACACAAAAGTATCATACGTGGAAATAAAGGTGCTCCAATATATGCGAACACCTCCAAACACCCAATACACAGAATCTATAAATTCCAAAATAAAACACCCCAAACCAAAGCTAATCATGAGGCGAAAATATACAAAGAGGAAAATAAGTTAGCTGCCACCAATTGCATTACACCAGACCTTGCCAAGCATACAAAAGCCTCACAACCAGTCATTAATGCCTCCCAGCCAAGCATAACCAAACGAAACAGTAGGCAAGGCCACCTCACGCCAACCTTTCTTGAGATTCCGCAGAAAAACAGCAGCAGTACACTCTCCCAGACCCATCACAAACACTAGTTTATTACATTTTTTTAATATTTAATATTTTTTTTATCTATTTGTTACATGTGTTGTTATTTACATTTAAAATTGAGGATATTTTATAACAAAAATTATG